>Ga0315295_10002491_pt1 | contig 15615 bp, 8 predicted proteins | sample YL17G14_0_MG_FD_204453 | JGI IMG/M metagenome (GOLD analysis project Ga0315295, IMG submission 204453) | Sediment microbial communities from Yellowstone Lake, YNP, Wyoming, USA - YL17G14_0 | ecosystem: Environmental > Aquatic > Freshwater > Lake > Sediment | place: USA: Wyoming | collected...
AAATGATGCAAGAACGCCTTATGTTTGTTTACAAAGGCGTGGTAACCAATGAGAATTCTGCATCTCTGCTGATGTTACTTGAAAAAGAGATGGAGAACTCTGAATTCGGATTTGTAGGCCGCAAGAGGCTGTTTATGTTTGTCCTTGAGAGCCTTCAGAATGTTTCCAGGCACAGCGACCGTAATCTTTATGCCGAAATGTCCCTGGTGGTCTATTCAAAAACAGATACCGGTTATACTGTTACTACCGGTAATGTTATTGAAACAGAAAAAATTGTTGATCTTAAATCAAAGCTTGATGAGATTAACAATCTGGAATCGGATGAGATCAGGAACGTTTACAGGCAGATGCTCAGCCACGCTGAATTCAGCAGCAAGGGCGGAGCAGGTCTGGGGCTTATTGAAATGGCAAAAAAGACCGGTAATAAACTTGATTATGATTTTATAAGGCTGGATGATAAATTCTCCTATTTTATTCTTAGCAAGACAGTTGATTCCGGTGGAGTTGGCATGCATTACAACGGAAAGGAAAGTACGTTCCGTGGTAAAGCGGTCGTCCAGCTTGAACGCCTTATGGCAGAGAATAATGTTTACCTGATCTGGTCAGGACATTTTTCGGATGATGTCGGAAAAGAGGTTTTATCATTTACAGAAACCAAACTTTCGGAAGAGGATGTGGATTCGGTGCTTCGCAGGAAAGTTTTCAGCATCCTGGTTGAGACACTTGAGAATGTTGCAAAATATAGTCCCGGACGCGAACCGGAAGCAAAATACGGAATGCCTGTTGCTATGATCCGGCTTGATGGTCGTATTTATTCGCTTACAACCGGCAATCTTATTCCTAACGACAAGATCGCTGCTCTTAAAGAGAAACTGGATACAATAAACCAGTACGATAAACCAGGGCTTAAGGAGCTGTTCAAGAAAGCGCTGGAAGTTCAGAGTATCGACTCTGAGAGTACCGGTAACATGGGATTAATAGAAATGGCAAGAAAATCGGGCAATAAACTGATATATCAGTTTGATAAGGTTAATGATCAGTATTCCTATTTTATGCTGACAGTTAAGGTTGAAGAGCACTTTGATTAATCTGTTTCTTTCAGAATAAGATCAGTCCCATCCCATTCCGCATAACTCCCTTTTCTTATCCAGTCACCCAGAATTGTAATGACCGAACCCTGATCAAATTTGAAAGTCTTTGGGAAATGACGATGCCCGTAAATGAAATAATCGATTTGTTCTTTCTCCAGAACTTTTTTTGAGTGTCTGAACAGATCCTCTTTATCCTCTCCCAGAAACTCAAGAGAAATACCTTTACTCAGCCGGCTGTTAAGTGACCATCTGTGACCAAATCCTACACCTATAGCCGGGTGCAAAGCCGAATACAATACCTGGAGAGGTCTGTTCCTGAAGATCGCCAGAATCATCTTATACCCCGGGTTTCTTGTTCCAAGTCCCTCTCCATGGGCAAGATAGAATCTTTTGTCATTAAATGTGGTAATAAAAGGCTCTGAATGAATAATTATTCCGCATTCGTCAATAAGATATTTTCCAATCCACATGTCGTGATTTCCTGTAAAGAAATGAACAGGTATTCCTGAATCCGTTATAGAGGCCACAGTGCCAAGAAACCTTGTGAAACCTTTTGGGACAACAAGCTTATACTCCCACCAGAAGTCGAATACATCACCGAGAAGATATATCTCTTCTGCCTTCCCGGAGATGCTGTTAAGCCATCTGACTATCCTCTTCTCCCTTTCCAGAGGATCTGAACCTGCAGGGAGGCCAAGATGAAAATCTGATGCAAAATAAATTTTACCAGTCACTTCAGAAACAATAAGTTAGATACCAAATACCTGACTCAATTTAAGTTGCAGGTTTCTGCCATGAATATTTGAACCTATAATATTTCCGGTTTTATCGTATAGATAATTTGTCGGAAGGCGTAGAACATTATAGATTTTAGCATTTATAGGATTAAGAGGATCATCCTCCCTTACGCTGATCCATGGCAATTCGTCAAACTTAACTGCTTTTTTCCAGGTATCCTCATCTACATCAAGATTAATCTGGTATATCTCAAATCCTTTATTGCTGTAGGTATTATATAATTGTTTAAGCTGAAAATTCTCAGCAATACATTCCTCCGAAGAAGCTGACCAGAAAGTAAGAAGCACATATTTCCCTTTCAGTGAGGAAAGAGCTATTCTTTTACCATTAATATTTCTGAGATCAGGATCCAGCTTTGTTTCGGGTATATTTCTGGCCAGCTGATCAATCTTGTTAATAAACATACTGTTCATCTCTTTCTCAAAGTTTTTCTTCAACGCCAGGGCCTGCTTTGAATCAGGATAGTGATGATTAATAGAATCAGAAACCAGTTTAAGGAACTGGAGATCACGGGGATCATACAGTACATAAGTGTTTTCATCAATTCTCTGATACAACGCTTTTATCGAAGCAAATGAATTCAGATTTTTTAAAATGAACTCAATATTCTTGCTTCGCTGCTCTTTCAACAGCCTGACAAATTCTCCATCAATTGTCTTCTCTGTATCAGTAAAATCAGGCTTATCTAATGCTTTTTCATAAACCGTTCTCAGGGAATCAATCTTCCTTTTCGTTTCAGCAAGTACGATATCGAGGATCTTGATTTTTCCAGAACCGGGAGATCCCACAATTTCATAATTTTCGTATAAATATTTTCCCGTAAAAGTCAGCTTTATTTTTTCACCTGGTTCTGCCAGGAGAGTGATGAAATCAGAATTTGAAAAGGCCAGCTGGTAAAAGTCCGGTTCTGAAGCCTTTACCTTGAATTTAAAAGTTCCATTTATTCTGATCTTAGTAGAGTCTATTCTGACAGGTGTGTCAATGTCGATCCGATTTAAGTATATGTGCTTCTTTTCACTATTCCTGATTTTTCCTTCAATTCTGAAGCCGTTCTTATCAGAACATCCCGCCATCAATAAAACAAATATTGGAAAAACAACAATTCTCTTCATCATAAAGTGTGATATCCTTTCAGTTAAACAAATCCTTATAATGGTTTAACCCGATAAATAACCCGGAGCATTACTGGAATATTGCTTCTAACTCCGTCAGCAGCTTACTGCCCCTAAGGTTTGTTGCTATTATTTTACCATCCTTATCAAGAAGAAGGTTAAAAGGGATTGTATTTATTTTATATAAAGGAACGACAGCAGAGTTCCAGTATTTTATATCACTTACATGGACCCAACGGCCTAATTTGTCATTTTCAATTCCCTTTAGCCAGTCTTCTTTGGTTTTGTCCAGGGAAACCTGGAAAATCTGAAAACCTTTGCTGCGATATATATCATACGCTTTAACAAGGTTTGGATTTTCAAGGCGGCATGGATTGCACCATGATGCCCAGAAATCAAGAAGCACAATTTTCCCCCTTGTTGATGAAAGTTTAACTATTTCCCCGTTTGGTGAAGGAAGCACAATTTCAGGAGCTTCATCCCCGGGTTTTAGAATTGAATTCTGACCTTCTATACTTGAAACAAGAATCTGAACCCGTTCATGTAAAGCCTTTACAGGATCTGAATCGGGGTAAAGGCCAAAAAGGGCAGAATCAACTTTGACAAAATAACTAATATCCTTATCAGGATTAAGAACAGAAACCTGCGGAGCAACCTGCTGGTAAAGTGCCACCAGGCTGACCAGGGAAGTCAGATTATCATTAATATATTTTTTGGTGTAGGCATTAATTTCATTCAGATATTTCAGTGACATACTGTCAATTGACTGGATCACTTTAGGAAGGTCCGGATTGTCCGCATTCTGATTGTATATTTCATTAAGTGCGGAAAGCTTGTCAATAGTGTTTTTAAGCGCTTTATTATACTCAACCATCTTTTCGGTTCCTTTAGAACCCGAGACAGAGGACGGATGATTAAGTGAACTAAAGCCTGCAGTTATTTTTATCTTTTCTCCTGGATCAGCAAGAATCATAAAAAAATTATTGTAATTAATTTTCAGAAGATAGAATGTCGGAAGTTTTATTTCTCTCCTGAATGAGAATTTCCCATCTGCAGGAAACTGAAGGGAATCAACGGTTTGAAGTGTATTTGCCTTTAACTCGTCGAGAAAAATATATTCTCCCTTTCTAGCATTATCTAGTTTGCCGGATATCTGAATTGAGTTATCTTTGCATGCGGTCAATACCAATAAGAAAGTCAGAGCTAAAATCAGCTTATTATTCATTTGTTTGATCATAAATTGATAAATACTTATTTACTGTTGATTGCAAAGTTATTCTTTTTTTATTCCTGCGATGCTTTTGCATAATTTAATATATTAGCCAAATTTAGGTTGTGCTGCAGTGAAATACAATCGGCAGAATTTTAAAGATATAATGAGATACCTGTTTGCAGGGTTCAATAAAAAGCGTTAACTTAAAGGAGTTTTTTTAACAAATTCAAACTGGAGTTATATGGGATATATCAGGTTCGATAAATCCAAAGTAGTAAATCTTGAATATTCGCTTAGCAGGGAGATATTGAGAACAAACAGGGCAGGCACCTATTCTTCAACTACTATAGTCGGCTGTAATACAAGAAAATATCATGGCCTTCTTGTTTGTCCTGTTGATGCTTTGGGTGGTGACAGATTTGTTCTTCTTTCCTCTCTGGATGTTACTGTTGTAAATAATGACCGGTCATTCAATATCGGGATCAGAAAATATAAAGGAGATTATTTTAGTCCGAAGGGTCATAAATATATTGAGGATTTTGAAACCGAAAAGATACCATTGATGATATACAGGGTAGGCGGAGTGATCCTCAAGCAGGAAATGATACTTGTGCATTATGAAGAGCAATTCCTTATCAGGTATTCCATTCTTGAAGCTAATGAACCAATGAAACTGCAGATAAGACCTTTTCTTGCCTTCAGGAATATCCATCAGCTGACCCATACAAATATGGATGCCTATACAAAGGTCGAATTTGTTAAGAACGGGATTAAAACACGATTATACGAAGGATTTCCCTGGTTGCATATGCAACTTTCTGAGAAGGCTGATTTTATACCTGTTCCTGACTGGTATAACGGTGTGGAATACCCCGAGGAACAAAAAAGAGGCTATGATTTCAGTGAAGATCTGTTTGCACCGGGTTTTTTTGAGGTTGAAGCTAAAGAAGGGGACTGCATAGTTTTTTCCGCTTCGACAAAAGAGGAAAAGCCTTCGTACCTGAAGCAAAAATTCACCAGGACAGTTTCCGGAAAGATACCCAGAGACAGTTTTGTAAACTGTCTCAAAAATGCAGCACAGCAATTCATAGAAAAAAGAGGTGGCTCAACACTTATAATTGCCGGTTATCCCTGGTTTGGAGCATGGGGAAGAGATACCTTTATTTCTTTACCCGGTCTGGTCCTTGCCCGCCAGAAGATGTCTCTTTATACAGATGTTCTTGATACCCAGGTTGCAAAGCTTAAGAATGGATTATTCCCGAATATGGGCAATGCCGATAACCCTGCTTATAATTCAATTGACGCTCCCCTTTGGTTTTTCTGGGACATCCAGTGTTATCTCAAAAGTGGTGGTGCAGATGCCTGGGAAAGATATGGAGAATCTGTAAAATCAATACTCGCAGCATTTAAAAGCGGAACTGCATTCAATATTCATATGCGCAATAACGGACTTATCTACGCGGATGTACCCGGAAAGGCTCTGACATGGATGGACGCAGTGGTTAATGGCATTCCGGTTACGCCAAGATGCGGATATACTGTTGAAATAAATGCACTGTGGTACAATGCTGTCTGCTTTGCCCTTGAGATGGCGCATAACGCAAAAGATAAGAAATTCATAAAGGAATTTGAATCACTGCCTGCACTGATAAAAAATTCATTTATAGATCTGTTCTGGGATAATAAGCTTGGCTATCTGGCAGACTATGTTGATGATGATGAAGGGCCAAATACCTTTGTCAGACCCAATATGGTTATTGCAACTTCACTTCCTTATACAATGCTCGACAGTGAACAGATGAAAAAGATACTGGATGTTGCAGATAAAGAGCTTGTTACACCAAGAGGTCTTAGAACACTTTCACCAGGAAACAGTCTTTACAAAGGGATTTATGCCGGGAACCAGGAGGAACGCGACAGCGCCTATCATCAGGGAACAGTCTGGCCATGGCTCATAGGACCATTCTGTGAAGGCTGGCTTAAGATATACGGCAAGCAGGGTGTACATAAAATCAGAAAGCTGGTATATGGTTTTGAGGAGGTTATGAATGAACATGGCGTAAGCACCATATCTGAGATTTATGATGGTGACCCGCCGCATGCCCCACGTGGTTCAATCTCGCAGGCATGGAGTGTTGGTGAAACATTACGGATAATCGATCTTCTTGAGAAAAATTACTCAGATATTTAATACAGGTAGATTATGCGTGTATTGATGTTTGGGTGGGAATTCCCGCCTCATATTTCCGGAGGTCTTGGTACAGCAAGTTATGGTCTTACCAAGGGAATGGCTACTATAGACGATATGGAGGTAATCTTCGTTGTTCCCAAAGCCTGGGGAGATGAAGATCAGTCAATAGTAAAACTTATTGGAGCCAACAGGATTCCCGTTGCATTCAGACAGGTTTATTACAAAGGATTCAGAAGACCTCTTGAAAAAATTGAGATTTTTTCAAAAATTGTACCTTATACAGATCCTGAAGATTTCTGGAGAATAACAAGATCTGAAGTTTCCGGATACAACATGTATGTGCAGACAAACAATGAAGGAAAGGTTGATTTCTCAGGACGATATGACAGCAACCTGATGGATGAGATAAATAAATATTCAATAGTTGCTGCTGTAGTTGCCGAAGAAAATGAGTTCGATATTATCCATGCACACGACTGGCTTGCTTATCCTGCAGGGATCGCAGCAATGGAAGTTTCAGGTAAACCGCTTGTAATTCATGTACATGCAACCGATTTTGACAGAAGCGGAGGTAATGTTAATCCTGATGTTTACAATATTGAAAAAAGAGGGATGGATGCAGCCTCCAAAATTATTACCGTAAGCAACCTTACACGCGACATTGTCATCAACAAGTACCGGATTGATCCCGCGAAAGTTGAAACAGTATATAATGCTGTTGAACCCATTTGCATCTATGAAGATCTCCAGATCAGAAAGGGATTTGACGAAAAAGTTATTACATTCCTTGGAAGGATTACTCTTCAGAAAGGACCTGAATACTTCATCGAAGCTGCCTATAAGGTTCTTCAGGTTATGAAGAATGTAAGATTTGTTATGGCTGGTTCCGGCGACATGATGGAGAGGATGATGAGACGGGCAGCATCTCTGAAGATTACCGACCGGTTCCATTTCACCGGGTTTCTCAAAGGGAATGATGTCTTTACTATGCTGACAATGAGCGATGTATACATAATGCCATCAGTGTCGGAACCTTTCGGTATCTCACCTCTTGAAGCTATGCAATCCAATGTACCGGTGATAATAAGCAAACAATCGGGTGTGGCAGAGATACTTACTCACGCTGTTAAAGTCGACTTCTGGGATATAGATGCAATGGCTGATGCTATTTACGGGATTCTTACCTATCCTGCACTGGCACAAATGTTCATTAAAAATGGCAGGGAAGAGGTGATAATGCTCAAATGGGATAATTCTGCCAGGCATGTCAGGAGTATTTATAATGAAATAATTTCAAAACGCAATAGTTAGGATATGAGTTCAGAACATAAAAAAGCCATATGCCTGTATTTTGAAGTACATCAGCCTTTCCGGCTTAAACGTTACAGGTTCTTTGACCTTGGTCACGATCATTATTATTATGATGACTTTACCAATGAATCTATTATGAGGAAAGTGGCAGAAAAGTGTTATTTGCCTGCCAACAATGTCATCATGGACCTGATTACCAAGCATAAAGGGAAGTTTAAAATCACCTTTTCATTATCAGGAATAGTTATTGACCAGTTCAGACTTTATGCTCCGGAAGTGCTCGATTCCTTCAGAAAACTTGCTCAGACAGGTATGGTGGAATTTCTGGCCGAAACGGATGCTCACTCCTTAGTTTCGCTTAAAAACAGGGATGAGTTTGTAAGACAGGTCAACAGTCATACGAATATGATCAAAGAATTTATAGGTGTTGAACCTTCCTCTTTCAGAAATACCGAATTGATATATTCAGATCAGATTGGCTCGTGGGTGGCAGATATGGGATTTAAAGCTACCCTTACTGAAGGTGCCAAGCATGTGCTCGGATGGAAGAGCCCGAATTACCTTTATTGTAATGCTATCAATCCGCGGCTGAAAGTACTATTAAGGAACTTTGTGCTTAGTGATGATATCGCCTTCAGGTTCTCTAACCGGAACTGGAACCAGTGGCCCTTAACGACTGATAAATATACCTCATGGCTGAATAAACTGGCTCCCAAAAGTGAGCTGGTAAACATTTTCATTGATTATGAGACATTTGGCGAACATCATTGGAAAGAGACCGGTATATTTGACTTTCTTTCCCATCTTCCGGGTGCAATCCTTAAAAAGACACCATTTAAATTTATGACGCCTTCGGAAGTTGCCGATAACTTACAGCCTGTGTCAGCTATAAGTGTACCTAATCCCATCTCATGGGCCGATGAGGAACGCGATATTACTGCCTGGCTGGGTAATGAACTGCAGACAGCAGCATTTGATAAATTATATGATCTTACTCAGAAGGTAAATAACTGCAATTATGACCAGCTTAAAAAAGACTGGGTATATCTGCAATCCAGTGACCACTTTTACTATATGTGCACAAAATTCTTTTCGGATGGTGCTGTACATGCTTATTTCAACCCATATGAGACACCATATGATGCATTTATGAATTATATGAATATACTAAGTGACTTTGAAATCAGGATAAACAGGATATGCCTGGCATCAGATGAGCAGATTGAGATTTTGAAGCTTGATTCACAGATAAAGGCAAAAGATGAAATTATTATAAAACAATCAGCTGAAATAGAATCATTAAAGAAAAAACTTCTGAAACACAAACCTAAAACCAAAACGGAATTGAAAACTAAGGCTAGATTGAAAATTTCTGATAAACCAACCGGGAAAACCAAAACACTCACATTGACCGAAATAGCTGCAGAGGCACTAGCAAAAGCAAAAGTAAAATCCAAAACACCCGTAAAAATATCAAAGGTCAGAACAACCGGAACTTCAAAAACCAAAACAAGGGCTGCAACAGCTAAGACCGGGGCGAAAAGAAAAAAAGCTGTTAAATAGAAGAACTTAACTTATTTAATAAATATAATTCATAATGAAGGTTGAATTTTTGTTTGAAACCAGTTGGGAAGTATGTAATAAAGTAGGTGGAATACATACAGTTATCTCAACAAAGGCACTGAATATTATAAATGAGCTTGGTAATAATTATATTCTGATAGGGCCTGATGTATGGAGAGAAGATATTACCAATCCGGAGTTCATTCCGGATGACTCACTGTTTGTAGAATGGAGGACAAGAGCATCATCAGAAGGGTTGAGAGTCAGAACAGGCAGATGGAATATTGCCGGGAAACCCTGTGTCTTTCTTATAGATTTTACCCCTTATTTTGGTCAGCAGAATGAGATTTTTGCACGTTTCTGGGAAACCTATAAACTCGACAGCATATCAGGTCAGTGGGATTACGTTGAACCTGCACTTTTCGGTTATGCAGCCGGAAAGCTTATCGAAAGCTTTACAACATTTTATCATGAGCATAACGACATTGTAGCCCAGTTCCATGAGTGGATGACCGGAACGGGAGTTCTCTACCTGAAAAAGTATGCACCATGGGTAGCAACCTCACTTACAACCCACGCTACCGTTTTGGGACGTTGTATTTCCGGTAATAACAGACCCCTGTATGGAAAAATGAAGGAGTATAATCCTATCCAGGTTGCCCGGGAATTCAATGTCGTCGCCAAGCAATCGCTGGAAAAAATTTCTGCCACAGAGGCAGATGTTTTCACCACAGTAAGTGAGATCACCTCACTGGAATGTGCTCATTTCCTTGGTAAAGAGGTAGATATAGTAACTCCTAACGGGTTTGAAGATTCATTTGTTCCGGAGGCAGATGGTTTTGATGCAAAAAGAAAAGCTGCGCGTGGAAAGCTGATCAGTGTAGCTGAGGCTGTACTTGGTTATAAGTTGTCGAACGATTGTATGCTTATTGCTAACAGTGGACGGTATGAGTTCAGAAACAAGGGGGTAGATATATTTATTGATGCACTCGGAGAACTGAAAGGAAAGGAAAAAATTGAAAAGGAATGTGTTGCATTTATTCTGATGCCTGCTTATCATAAAGGACCAAGAAAGGATATATTTGATTTCCTTAATAATAACGGGCCTCTTCCAGAAAATGATAAACATCTGACCCACAGCCTTCACTATCCAGCAACTGATCCGGTATTGCTGCGCATATCTGCTAACGGTCTTTCAAACGGCAGTGATACAAAAGTCAAGATTATTTTTGTACCCTCTTACCTTAATGGTGACGACGGCATTTTTAATTTACCTTATTATGATCTCCTGATAGGATTCGATCTTACCGTATTCCCATCATATTATGAGCCATGGGGTTATACTCCTCTCGAGAGTCTTATGTTTTCAATACCTACAGTTACAACCACCTTATCCGGTTTTGGTCTGTGGGTCCAGACATACTTTAAAGATCCGGGTAATGGAATTTCTGTGATTAATCGTACAGATGATAATGAAAAAGAGGTAATTACTAAGATTCGGAATTTTATATCAAATTTTATAAAGCTTGACGAACAGGGGATAAAGGAAGCACGGGGAAAGGCTCATGAGATATCAAGGATAGCAATGTGGGACAGCCTGGTAGAGCATTATTTCTCAGCTTATGCCCATGCCCTGTTACATAGCTATGAAAGGCGTAATGAACCCAGAGAATTTATACAACTGATCGAAGCTCCTGGTTTACAGATTCGTAAACCGCACCAGATACCGGTGTGGAAAGACATTTATGTTCAGAGTGATGTTCCTGAAAGGATGAATGCCCTGAAAGATCTGGCTTGTAATCTCTGGTGGTCATGGAACAATGAAGCTGAGCTGCTTTTCAGGAGAATGGATCCATCATTGTGGGAGCAGGTGAATCATAATCCGAAGGTTCTGCTTGAAAAGATCGATTACAAAAGATTACTGGTATTGGAAGAGGATGAAGATTTCCTGTCAGAACTTGACAAAGTCTATAGTATCTTCAAAGCCTACATGGAGCGGCCGAATGATACAGAAAAGCCATTTGTAGCATATTTCAGTATGGAGTTTGGAATTCATCCATGTCTGAAAATTTATTCTGGTGGACTTGGTATCCTGGCCGGTGATTACCTTAAAGAGGCAAGTGATTCAAATCTTAATATTATTGGAATTGGATTGATGTACAGATATGGCTATTTCCGCCAAAAGCTGGGACCAAAGGGAGAACAGCTTGCCATATATGAGGCGGAAGAATTTTCTCATTTGCCGATCACTCCTGTAAAAGACAAACAGGGAAATCACATGTCGGTCAGTCTGGTCTGGCCGGGCAGAAGCGTAAAGGTTCGGATATGGGAAGCAAAAGTTGGTAAAGTCAGATTATTCCTGCTGGATACCGATTTTGAAGAAAATACACCAGAGGACCGGACAGTAACTCACTACCTTTACGGAGGTGACATTGAAAACCGGCTCAGACAGGAGTTGATCCTTGGTATCGGTGGCATGAGGACTCTTATGGAAATGGATATTAAACCTGATCTATTTCACAGCAATGAAGGCCATTCTGCATTTATAAGTCTGGAACGTTTAAGGAGTCTTATTAATGACAACCATCTTACATTTAATCAGGCACTTGAAGCAGTAAGGGCGTCCACCCTGTTTACAACGCATACGCCTGTACCGGCAGGTCACGATGCTTTTGAAGAAGATCTTCTTCGTAAATATATCTCCCATTATCACAGCAGGCTTAATATTTCGTGGGAGGAACTGATGGCACTCGGACGTTGTGAAGTTGATACTGACAGAAAATTTAACATGAGCTATCTTGCGACAAGGATGTCTCAGGAGGTTAATGGGGTTAGTAAGCTGCATGGAGAGGTAAGCCGCGGGATGTTTAATAAATTATGGCCGGGATATCTTAAAGAAGAACTTTTCATAGGTCATGTCACGAATGGCGTACATTACCCGACATGGCTTGCTCCTGAGTGGCAGGAGTTTTATGAAGAGTTAACGGGAAGCCGTCACTTTGATCAGACCGACAGAGCTATCTGGGAAAAGCTTTATAAAGTGGATGATAATAAGATCTATGAAATCAAAAAGGATCTGAAAAGTAAGCTCTTTGCAAATATCAGGAAAAAGCTGCAGACAGAGATGATGGAAAAGCATGTCAGTCCGAGAAAACTACTGAACATCAGCACCCATCTTGATGAAAAAGCGCTCACAATCGGATTTGCCCGCCGGTTTGCTACATATAAGCGTGCATACCTGATGTTCAGAGACCTGGACAGGCTTGCCAAGATTGTAAATGATCCGGAACGTCCCGTTCAGTTTATTTATGCCGGAAAAGCACATCCGAATGACGGAGGTGGACAGGACCTGATAAGACGCATATATGAAATTTCCCAGATGCCTCAGTTTACCGGTAAGGTGATTTTCCTTGAAAATTACGACATCGAGATGGCGAAGTACCTTGTAAGGGGTGTTGATATCTGGCTTAATACACCTACAAGACCACTTGAGGCATCAGGTACCAGCGGTGAAAAAGCCGTTATGAACGGCACCTTGCATTTCAGTGTGCTCGATGGATGGTGGGTCGAAGGCTACCATGCGTTTGCTGGCTGGGCACTTCCAAAAAAACGGACCTTTGCCAATCAGGATCTTCAGGACGACGTGGATGCAGAGACAATATATAATATGCTCGAATATGAAATTGTTCCTGCCTATTATTCATTCAATGAGCAGGCGGTCCCTGTTGAATGGATAAGCCATATTAAGAACACTATGGTAAGAATTGCTCCTGAGTTTACTATGAAACGTCAGATTGATGACTATTTCGAAAAATATTATAATAAGCTTTGGGAAAGAAGTAAAAAGCTGACTGGTAACAACTTCGAAAAGGCTAAAGAACTTGCTTCCTGGAAGAAGACAATGATAACCGAATGGGATAATATTGAGGTGTTAAATTACAGCTTCGAAAAACCCAAAGAAAATGTTTACCGCTCAGGACATGATTACAAAGCTGAGATAGCTCTCAATGTAAAGAATATACCCAAGGAAAATGTCGGGGTTGAGTTTGTTATAACACATATGTTAAAGACCGGAGAGCATGAATTTGTAGCGAGCAAAGAGTTCACACTGGTAAGCTGCAAAAGCGGCAAATGTCTCTACAGAGCCCACCTTGTTCCGGAGAAAGCCGGCACATTCTTTTACGGTATCAGGATATATCCGAAGAATAAAGATCTTCCACATCGGCAGGACTTTTATCTGCTTCGATGGATAGATTAGATATCCGTTATTTTCTTCACGCGCTCCTTTTTGAATACAAGAGCCGTCCGTGACGGAAGATACAGATACAGGTGGAAAGGTACATTAAGAGTGTACCTTTCTGCTTTACTGACCGAACTGTAAATAACATTCCTGTCAATCCTGTTAAATCCTCCGAACGCCGGATCATCTGAATCAAGAACAATTTTAAATTTTCCCGTAATCGGGATTCCGTAATCAGTAAAAGAGTTTGTTGGATGAAAGTTAAAAACGAATAGATAATCCCCTCTGGTAAAGGCAATTATCTTGTCGTAACTGTTTTCTGTTATTCTGTTAATGTACCTGTTCTCAAGGAATTTACTATCACTGTTCAGCCTGAGCATTTCCCTGTCAAAATCCCCCAGAAAATGGTATTTCAGATCTTTATTTTTTACAAGATGCCATTGCCTTCTTGCATATTTATAACTCCAGTTATTCCCTTCCCTCGGAAAATCTATCCATTCGGGATGACCAAACTCATTACCCATGAAATTAAGATATCCGCCGCCTGAAGTTGCAAAAGTTATAAGTCTGATCATTTTATGGAGCGCAATTCCTCTGTCAACTGTAAGGTTATGAAAATCCTTATTCATCCCGACGTACATGTCGGCATCTATCATCCTGAATATTAGAGTTTTATCTCCAACCAGAGCCTGGTCGTGCGATTCACAGTATGAAATTATCTTTTCTTCAGGACGGTGTTGTGTCAACTCATGCATCAGTGTACCCATATCCCAGGCTTCATCGAATGTATCTTTTACCAGCTTGATCCAGAAATCTGGAACACCCATTGACAGTCTGAAATCAAAACCAAATCCTTTGCTTTTGATACTGGCTGCAATTCCGGGCATCCCACTCATCTCTTCAGCTATTGTTATAGCGCCTGGTTTGAATTCATAGATCAGCTTGTTTGCCAGGTACAGGTAGATAAGTGCATCTTCATCCTGATTACCATTAAAGTAATCATCATAGGAGACAAAGTTTTTTCCCAAACCATGGTCATAATATATCATACTTGTTACTCCGTCAAACCTGAACCCGTCAAATCTGTATTCCTCAAGCCAGTACCTGCAGTTGGAAAGTAAAAAATGGAGAACTTTGTTCTTACCGTAGTTGAAGCACAGGGAATCCCACGCTACGTGATTTCTTCTTTCATTTGAATGAAAATATTGATCCGGTGATCCGTCGAACAGGCCCAGTCCTTCATTTATGTTTTTTACAGAATGTGAATGTACCAGGTCCATAATTACTCGCAATCCATATCCATGAGCTTCATCTATAAGCTCTTTAAGGTCGTTTGGTGTTCCGAATCTTGATGAGGCTGCAAAAAAGTTTGAGACATGATATCCGAATGAGCCATAGAAGGGATGTTCCTGAATGGCCATCAACTGAACGGTATTATATCCCGACTGTGCAATAACTGGCAGAATGTTTTCCGTAAATTCCCTGAATGTTCCTGTTTTCTCTTCAGCAGTTGCCATCCCGATATGAGCTTCATAGATTACAGAGGCAGAATCAGCCGGTTCGAAATTGTCTTTCTTCCATTTATAAGGAGAAAAGGGATCGATGACCTGGGCACTGAAGATCTTGGTAATATCATCCTGTATAACACGGTTGGCATATGAAGGGATCCTTTCTCCCTTACCATTCTCCCAATGGACAGATAATTTATAGAGATCACCATGATTCAATGTATCAGCCGGCATGGTTATTTCCCAGTCACCATCAATATTCAGTTTTTTCAGCCTGTATTCACTTTGTTCTTTCCACCCAGTGAAAGTGCCTGTAATATAAATACTTGTAGCATTAGGCGCCCATTCCCTGAAAATCCACTGATCACTGGTCTTATGTAATCCGTAATAGTGGTGGCCACAGGCAAATTCCAGAAGAGAGATCTTTCCTGTAAGCTCTTTTTCTTTGGATATACATTTTCTGATACGGTTCTCAATAGTACCCGTATAGGGATTTAACCAGGGGTCATCCGTATAGAACTTGCCGGAATTCATAAATTTTTACATATGGGATATAAATGTAAAAATACTAAATCAAATCATTTATTT
>Ga0315295_10002492_pt1 | contig 15611 bp, 12 predicted proteins | sample YL17G14_0_MG_FD_204453 | JGI IMG/M metagenome (GOLD analysis project Ga0315295, IMG submission 204453) | Sediment microbial communities from Yellowstone Lake, YNP, Wyoming, USA - YL17G14_0 | ecosystem: Environmental > Aquatic > Freshwater > Lake > Sediment | place: USA: Wyoming | collected...
GCTTTGGCAAGACAAACGCCCACTTCAGATAAGCTCACCCCCGATATCGAACCAAGAACGCCATCTCAGACCGAAGAAAAAAATGAAAATCCTCCATTTTTCATGTCACCTGCGGAAGTTGGGCTAATTCTCTCTTCGGTTCCGGATCAACCTGGAGATACGTGTTTCGCCTGAAAATCAGCATGATCCTGCTGGTTCCCGCTTTGAGAATATCTCGCTTACACAACTGTTGGGCTACGTGGTCTCTGAGGTTCTTAATACCTGCGACCCGCGATATCCAGGTCTGAAGACTGATAGAGCCTCTTATGCTGTTTATTTTTTCGAGGCACCGGTCAACCAAAGACTCGCCAAGAGGCTCCGTGCTGACAGCCTCGACGATGTGCTGCTTCCTGAGCTGCTTAACGGTGATACGCTTGTTCAGCAATAACTCCGCCAGCACCGCGCCACCGATTGCGTACTGATACTGTGTCCCACGTACGATAGTGCCTCGCGTCTGGTGCAGAACCAGCAGCAACACCTCGTGGTGCAGGAAGAGGGTACTTGGCATTGTCATCCGAGACTCCCTGCCAAAAAAGTCACACCAATATTTTGCACCCGTACCTGCTCGCCCACACGGTTCGAGCTCGCCGGGTCGGACCTCTTTTCAACGTAATCTGTGTGTTCCCAACTCAGAAGAAAACGCACGACTCTTTATTGTGGCTGCCCCGCGACCTGCGTCTGGTCCCTGATAACCGAGGTGGCTGCTTTAATTACGCCGGCTATGTCTGCCAGGTTCGTGGGGATAATCATCGAGTTGTTGGTCTTGGCCAGCTTTCCAAATTCATCCAGGTACTGCTGTGCAATCCGCAGGTTCACCGCGTTGATGCCGCCTTTTTCAGTGATTGCGGCGGCGATTTGTTTGATTCCATTGGCCGTCGCTTCGGCCACTTTTAGAATCTCTATGGCCCGGCCTTCCGCCTCGTTGATCCGTTTCTGCTTTTCGCCTTCCGAGCGGGCGATCATCTCCTGCCGGTCGCCTTCGGCCCGGTTGATCTTCGCCTGCCTGTCGCCTTCGGATTCGGCAATCGTCGCCCGCTTCTCCCGCTCGGCCCGCATCTGCTTTTCCATCGCGTCCTTGATGCTCTGAGGCGGCATGATGTTCTTGACCTCATATCGTGTCACCTTTACGCCCCACGGCTCCGAGGCCTTGTCCACGGCGTCAACAATCGCGCTGTTGATCGTTTCCCTTTCCTCAAACGTCTTATCCAGCTCGAGCTTGCCCATGACGCTCCTCATCGTCGTCTGAGCTAATTGGGCCGAAGCGAACTGGTAGTTGTTGATTCCGTAGGAGGCTTTCTTGGGATCGACAACCTGCATGTACAGGATGCCGTCCACTTCCACGGCGATATTGTCCTTCGTGATGCACTGCTGCGGCGCAACGTCGATTGCCTGCTCTTTCAAGGTGTGCTTGTACGAGACCCTGTCCAGAAACGGGAACAGGACGTGGAAGCCTGCTTCGAGCGTCGTCGAATATTTCCCGAGCCGCTCGATAATGAACGCCTGTTTCTGAGGCACGATCCTGATCGTCTTGAGAAAAACAATCAGCGCGAACAACAGTATTCCGCCAAGAATGATTGTCAACGCAACTCCCTGTGGTAATTCTGCCAACATCGCTATCTCCTTTGCTCGTAAAATGGTTTGTGCTTCGTAGTCTTTTCAGGTTCAATCGTCAGCCGTGACCGGTCGCTCATTCCTGTCCTCTTTGGTTCGACAAGCTCACCACTTATACAGCTTTGACTTTCAATGTTATATTGTCTTTTCCTACGATCTCCACAACGGTGCCCTCTGCGATTTCGCCGTCCGCCTGGGCTTCCCAGCGGCTGCCGTGGAATTCCACCTTGCCGCCTGACTTCGGCACGATTTTTTCCTTCACGACCGCCCGCTGGCCGACAAAGTCTTCGAGGTCGTGCCTGAGGTCCTGTTTCGATTCCGTGTGCCCGAGAAATACACCTTTAAGCCATTTTCTCATGAGCAGCAGGGACAAAACCGACGCAACGATGAAGATGATCAACTGCGTGTTGATCCCGATCTCGGTCATCAGGCAGGTAATCGCCACGATCCACGCTCCGATTCCGAAGAAGCCGATGATCAATCCCGGCAGGACCAATTCCATAATCAGAAGCACCAGTCCGACCAGGAACCAAACAACCTCGGGTCGCAGAAAATCTTTAATTGTGTCCATCGAATCTCCTTTCCCAAAGATCAGGACGAAACGCAATGCCCGGCGTGAAAGCTCATTCGACGACGACCGCCGTGCCGTAAGCCATTATCTCCGCCGCCCTTAGCATCACTTCCGTCGTTGAGAACCTTACGCCGATGATGGCATTGGCGCCGAGCTTTTTTGCCTCTTCGATCATCCGGTCGATCGCTTGCTCGCGCGACTCGGCCATTAACTTGGTATAGTCCGTGATCTCCCCTCCGACGATGTTGCGAAGGCTGGCCATAATATCCCTGCCGACGTGACGCCCCCGGATGGTATTACCCCGGACGAGCCCCAGGTGCTTTACGATCTTCTTGCCGTGAATCGTCTCTGTAGTAGATAAAAGCATCGCCCTATCTCCTTACATCCTTATACCGATCTTTTTTCCAGAAGTAAATCCGCTCCCGGAGCACAGACACAAACAAAATCGCCAGCCCGGCGAGCAGCGCCAGCAGGCCCATCTTGAAAATGAGCTCGACGTGGGGGTCCCTGATAATCTCTTCTATGGCCCTGAATCCGCCGTAGATGGTCAGCAGGATGGCTGCGACGGAGAACACGGTCCAGCCCACGCCGCGCTCGATCCGGTTATAGATGCCGCCCCAGTAGTCCTGCCATAGCCGATCCTCGGGGTCCATCAACGTGACCTCATCTGTTATTGCCTTGAGTTTTTTGAACTCTTCAAGCTCGCCGGCACATTCGGGACACCTGGCCAGATGCTCTTGGAAGCGGCGCTTCTGCTCGTCGCTGAGCTCTTCGTCCAGGTAGCCCATCATCAGGTCTTTGTAATCATGACACGCCATTGATACAACCTCCTTTTGCTGTGCCTAATAGTTCTTCAAGTCTCTTGCGGGCGTAGTACAACCTGCTCGTCACAGTGCCTTTGTTGCAGAAAAGGGCCTCTGAAATCTCGTCGTATGACATGTTCTGAAAATGCCGCAGGATAATGACTTCGCGGTGCTTATCGTCCAGTTTTCCGATGGCCTGCCACACCCGGTCTTTCATTTCGTTTCTGCCGGCTACGGCCTCGGGGGAAAAGCAATCCTGCGTCGCCGCCGCTTCGGGGCAGCCCTCGGCGTCGAGCGAGGCGGCCTGGCGATGCCGTCTCTTTCGCAAGTGGCTTACACACAGGTTTTTCAAGATTTGATAGAACCAGGGGAAGAATCTGCGGCCGGGCTTGACATTCTTGATGTTTCGGTAGGCTCGAACGAAGGCTTCCTGAGACAGGTCCATTGCATCTTCGCGGTCGCCTACAAGACCCAAAGCAATAAAATAGGCGTCCTTCATATACCGGTTCACCAGAACTTCAAATGCCTCCGGGGAGCCCTGCCGACAACGGCGCATCGCTATCGCTTCTTCCTGGCACACGTTCGACACTCTCTCTGGCTCCCAAAAAGCACATTCGTTCAGCTCAAACGCAGGCTCTTTATATTACTATTCGCAATAATATACACCTGATAGAGGGGATTTCTTCAAATTATTTTGCTTTTTTCGTAGCTATCACCACTTTCAGGTTTTGTCTTGCTGCGCGCATTGCGCATTACGACGAAGGTGAGAATTGGATGTTCGTCCCGGCATAGTATGAGAAAAACTACGACCGATAATAGGTGGTCTTATGAGAAAAGGGGCTCACATGGAATCGATCCGTGTGAGCCCCAAGTTGGTGCAAAGCTCGAAAGATATAACGGCTTGAAAACCGCCTACGGCAATGTCGTTTGGTCCAGAGCAAGGTCGTCCGTGATTAGAATGGCATCCAGCAACGTTCCGTCTTCACGTTTGGCGATTTCCAGCGTATGCTCCCCGGCCGGTAACGTCCAGTTAACAACCTCGTCGTTGTGGTCGTTGCTGTGAACCTCATCCCAGTGCCACCGGCTTCCGAGATCAATCCCATTGAACCTCACCCAGCCGGTGCGAGGCTGGTCAGGGTCTTCGTGAGTCTGACTCGTAGCACCCACTATCCGGACCCATAAGGAGTCATCCGTGTCGCTGGGGGCTATGACGCGGGTAACAACCTTGTAGATGCCGGCGGTAGCCGTGAACTTGTAGCTTGCGACCCACACGGCGCCGGGCGCGGTGTCACCGTCGCTGCCGTCTCCGTTATTGGAGCCGATGTATGTTCCGCCCGAAGCAGCCGCATCGTGATTAATCCGCCAGCTCGACCCGAGAGTGTCGGCCGATTCAGCCTCGAAAATCTTATTTGCCTCCTTCAGTGTTTGCACGGGAGACGCAGGGTACAGCTCGATATCATCAAAATACATCTTGCCTGAACCGCCTGGTTTCGGATTGTTCTTGTCACCCGCGCCGATGGAAATGCTATCCACATTAGCCAGATTTATGCCCTGATCTGCGAACTGTTGCAGACCTATACGCCACTGGGTCCATGTGTCTATCTGTGTCGCGGCGGGATTATCATGGAACGCCAGCACCGGCGCGCCGGTTTTGTTGGCTATCGCCACGTACATCCGCTCGGCACTATTACTGGTTAAGCCGACATCCTGCGACTGCCATTGGCCTGTCACCGTACCAGTGGTCGTAACGTTGGAGAACTTGGCCTGACCCGTCAAGGCTACGTCATGGCTTGTCAGCGCCAGACCGATATAGACGTTCGAGCCCATCGAGATGCTCGGCCGCCAGACCATCGGCTTCCAGTTCACGCCGTCGCTGGCATAGTAACCCCTGAAGTTGCCTCCGGCGTCCCGCTCTAACTTGACCCAGTAGGGCGCTTTGATTGCCATTTGCTCAGCCGTTGCGACCGAGGTGTCGCTCGTGGCGCTGCCGTTCGTATCCGTCCGGCCCTGGAACCGGCAGCCGTTAGTGGGCGTACCGTCGGCGTTTGTGGGGGTGATATACACGGCCGCGAATTTCGAGCCGGCATCCAGCGTCTCGCGAATCATTACGCCGGCCTTGGCCCAGACGTTGGTGTTCTGCACACTCTCGACCTTGGCGGCGATCGAGCCGACGCCGGAGAGCTGCTTGTAGGCGAAGTGGAACTGATCGGCCGTACCCCAGATGTCTGCGCCGCCGGCGGTCAGCGTGTAGGTGCCGGCCGGCGCCTCGACGAAGCTGCCTACGGAGCCGGGATAGCCTCGGAACCACAGCGACAGCTCTTTGACGCCTCGCGCCGTCCAATCACGCTGGTTACTTAACGTCATCGTTACTTCGGAGTATTTCAGAGCACCTTGTTTATTGTTGTTATAGGACAGGGGCATGGATTGTTTGCCTCCATGAACGATCATTTCCTCCGTGAAAGACTTCGTATTTTCGTCGCCGACCGCCGAGCCGGTTCCATTGCCGGCGTAATACGGAGGCGCCGTCGGCGAGCCATAGCCCAGCCCGTCTTTCCAGGTGTACCAAATCTGGTTGTCGGCGGCGTTGTAGCCCTCGAAATTGTCCACGACGAGGGACTTGATCGTCGTGAAGTTCCAAACGTTGCCCTGCCATGTTGCCGGTGTCTCGACGTCATTGACCTCATCGACTCGCCAAAAGTAAGTCGTGCCAATGTCGAGGGCCAGTGGACCATGACGTGTACCCGTTACAGTGGTCACAGGGGCGGTGCCATCCAACACGGCGTTCCAATCGGCGCTCAAGTACAGATTATGCTTGGCTGCCTCTCGTCCCGCTCTCCAGCCGAGGGTTGCATCCAGGGCCACATTCATTGCGCCGGAAGCCGGGCTGGGCTCTCTTGCCTGCGCAGGAATGGTAAAGAACCGGACCTCACTGAGGCCGAATTGGGGTAGCAGGTTCTTGAAATTGCTTTGGGCAGTTAGTTTGACGTATTTTGCCTGCACGCCGCCGAAGTCTATTGTGGTATTATGGGCATAGCCGGCGGCCCCGCTGCCCTGGTTGAATTGGTGGGTCGTACCCAGCGGCGTGAAGTCGGTCCCATTAGTTGAATATTCAATGACGGCTTCTTTAATCCCTATGCCGATCACGAGCTCGAGACTCTCATTGTAGTTCCATACCCACATCTGGTGCAGTTTGCAGACGTTCTCGAGCTCGAACATGATCCACGTCGGCGGCGGCGCTGAAATATCGCTGAGCCACATCGTGCCTGAACCCGCGTTGCCGTGCAGCAAGCCGGTACTATCCAGGCCCGAGCCGTTCACGGTGTTTTCAGGTCCTTTGTCCGCCGAGCTGCTCGAAGCGGTAGCGATAACGTTCGCAGCGGGATAAGCAAAGGGCTCGGTCGTGAAGCTCCAGACGCTGCCCCGGCGCACCGTCGAGCTGGGTGGGGCATCGATTTCATCGACGCACCAGTAGTAGGTCTTGTCGAAATCGAGCCGTGCGGAGGGAGTATAGGTGCTAACGGTTTGCGTGACCCCGCCGACTCGGTCGTTAACGTCGTTGAATTTCTCACTGAAGTAAACCTTGTGTCCTTTGACCGGGGCGGCAAATTCGCCCGGCGTCCAGCTCAGGGCCACGTCTCGCGGCACATCGGTCGCGTTGTTAGCCGGACTTGGATCAGCGGCGGCGCCGGGAAGAGGCACAATCGCATTTTGATAATCCGCATCAGTGGGCACATAATTGGGATTATCCGACCATACAAAAACATCCCAGAATACGGTGTTATCCCCTTGCCGATGGAAGATGTACATCGTGTTTTCGCCGTTTTTAAGTTGCTTGTCACTTCCTTCGCTGTTTCCCCACCAATCCCAGGCTGTTATCGTTTCCTCAAAGATTCGGTCGTCTTCATTGTTGAAAAGAGGGTCTGAACTGCCCCCGGGAAACGGCGGGCCTGTGGGAATAACCGGGTCTCCGGGGTGCCCCTCCACGAGCATGAAATCCGATTGATTGGATGGATTCAGGATACGCCCCCAGAAGTACCAGGTGCCCGCCCGGCCGCCGGCTTTGCTGATGTCGAATGTCCAGCGAATCATTCCGCCGGCGCCGCCTGCCCGGCTGACCGCTTTGCCAAACGCACCAGCCGCGTCAACAACCGGGTAATACTGAGCCGTGTCGGGATTGCGCTCGTCGAAATCCTCGGCTTCAAACCAGATCTGATGTCCCCCTCCATAGGAGGAGACTTTGAATTTTTTTATGGCGTACGCCGGCATTGTCATCAGCACCAATGCGACGAACGTACCGACTAAGATTTGTTTGGACGATTGGGGAAACATTTTGTTTTCTCCTTTCATTCGGCAATAGTTGTGACTAATTCCTCTTGAAAGACTTCACGCTAACCGGCACACGATTATCCTTACAAAGCCTGTACTTTCCTGTTCTTTGCTGTGTAAGTTCATATTTAATCGGGCAAAATGTCTTCTGACTTGAAACAACCTCCTACCTCAAAAACCAGCCGCCGCCTGGTGGGGCGAGAACTCACTTGAAAACGTACAATTCCTCGTAGTTTCAGCACGTGCATTTATACCAAAAGATCAGTCTTGCCGTCAAGATAAATCGGCGTGGGGCTGAAATACACCATGCAGGCAGGATCGCGACTTTCACTCAAATCAGAACCGTCCGGCGGCCTAATTTTGGGAATTAGCGGATGTTGTTGCCTCTGGGGCTGTAAGTTGCTGGACGAGCACTTCGCGGATAGAAAACTCCGACGGCTCGGAGGCGGGGGACTTTGCGACATACAACCCGATCTTGCCTTTTACAGGTCCCGCTGCCCGGACGGCGCCTATTTCCTGCCCGTTGAGCCAGACCTGGACCCTGTCAGCCTCGACCCTGACCGAGAGCGTGTTCCAGCTTTCTTTGTCCACAAGGTCTTCTCTGACGTTCACCAGGGACAGCCCGTTCTGCGGCGTCCAGACGCTGCCGGTCAAGGCTGTTTTGGAATCGCTTATCTCGACCCTCGGGCCTTGCTGCGAGCCGTCGCCGCGAAGCCATACGCCGGCGTGAATCGGCCAGGTCGCCCGGAACGTCACGGTCAGAAGATAGTTCTCGTATGTCGCTTCGGTCCAGAGTGTGCTGTCCTCGCTGCTCGTGGGGGTGACGCTTATCCGCCCATCCTTAACGATCCATGCCGCTGCGCCCGAAGGCTTCCATCCGGCAAGGTCGCGCCCGTTGAAGGCGGCGGTCCATTCGGCGGATTGAGCGTCCTGCGACTGAGTTTTGGCCGGCTTGGTGATGTTGTGAGTGCCGTGGCAGTCGGTGCAGACCGAATCCTTTGCGACGGACCGGCCGTTCGGACGCATGCGCCCCGTCCATTTTTCGAGAAAGGCTTCCACGGCCGCGGGGTTCTTGTGGTCCTGCCGCTCGTAAAACTCATGCTGGCCTCGCGGCTTGTGACACTTCGAGCACATTGCCCGGACCTCAGCTCGGCCGAACAGCAGGTCGGGTTTGGTCATCAGCATCTCGTCGTGCATGTGCTCAACCGAATCGCCGTGACAAACGTCGCACGTGACCCCAATGCCCAGGTGGCCGGTTGTCAGCTCCTCGGTCTTCATGCTCGGATGGCAGACGTAACACTTGCTGTTGCCGCTGGGCTTCTCGGCCTGTGACTCTTCGGCGGAACAAACCGCCAGAATGGCGGCAAGACCAACCAAGACACCCACGCCGGCCATAAGATGCAAACGGATTCGCGTGTTTGAGCGCACTTTTCTCTCCTTCTGTTGGACCGATTCAAGTGATTCGATGCCCGACCGAGCAGCAAGCCGCAGAAATTCTGTATTCTGTCTTCTGTCTTCTGTGTTCTTTATTCTGGATTAAACGACTTCCCAGTCGCGCAGCCACGCGTAGTTCGGGGGCAGATTGGCCCACTGCCGCTCGGTGATTTCCATCAGCCATTGCTTGTCCGCCGGCGACATTCCGAACTGCCGCGTATAGGAAGCGCGTGCAGCGTTTTCGACCTCATAGACCGTTGACAAGCCCGGCACGGTAGCCGTGATGGACGGATTGGCCAGAATGCACTGGAGCGTCAGCCGGGCCAGGTCGTTTTCCGTCTTGCTGCCTACGCCCATGACGGGGAAGCTGACTTTGCCGATGCTCTCCACGAAAAGACTGCCGCCGAAATACGGCTTGATGGTGACAATCCCCACATTTTTCTCTTTGACTACATCAAAGATGCTCTGTGTCTGGTCGGAGCCGTGGCCCGGGTTCTCCTCCTGGACGTTGTCTGTTGTTGGCGGCTTGTCTTTGGCTTTGGTCTTTGCGCTGCACGGGAAGATGATCATCTCGAACTCGGGGTATTTGCCTAAGACGTGCTCGAGCCAGGGCCGGCAGTGACACGACATGCCGAGGTGCCGCACTTTACCTTCCTTGTGGAGCTTCTGGAACGTCTCGATGAGTGACTCGACTTCGGCGTCCGTGTTGAGCTGGTCCGTCCCGAGTTGCCCTGACATCTTGGCCTGGGGACGCCAGATGTCGAGATAGTCGGTTTTGAGCAGGCGCAGGCACGTCTCGACGTTGAAGGTCTGGTCCTTGACGTTGCAGCGGTCGGAGCCGCGCGGGCCGAGATTGTGGATATCGGCGCCGACGTGCATCTTCCCGCGGCGGCCCTTCAGGGCTTCGCCGTAGCACAGGCACTCTGCGGCGGTCGTGATATCCAGGTAGTTGATGCCCGAATCGATTGCCGCGCTGACGACGTCGGTGCGGTTCTTGGCGACGTCCTCGGGCACCTCTTCGTTGGCGAAACTGTCCCAGTACCGGCCGGCGTTGCGGTTCTTCCAGTGCCCACCCAGACTGACCTCGGAGATCATTATGTTCGTCTTGCCTAATCTGCGGTACTGCATCTTCGGATGGAAATTGAGGATTTTCGCTTCACCGGTGGCCCCGGCTGCCGCCTGGCTCTGACCAGCAAGCACCCCGGCAATCGTTCCTGCCGCCGCTAAAGAGGTATTCCGCATAAAATCTCTGCGTGAGAGGTCGTTGTTCTTCATCGGTTTTCTCCTTTTCAATTCGAGATGGTTTTGGTGCTACTGCTCAAAATCAAAACGGCATTTGCCATCGAGCGCCCTTTTAGGTTCTGTAAATCGCAACCTGGCATGAAAAGTATCATTACGCAAAAGGCCTAAAATGTCAACCCTTTTTTCCGGCGTGTCCTTCCTGTGTGACGCCGATGCGGCCGGGACACCCTGCCTCGCTGTGGAGAATCGGCTTGTTGGGCCGGCATCGGTCTGATATACTTTTACCCGATGCAGAATAAGGACAAATTCAGTATGAGCAAATCCAGAGGTCTCCCGTCGATTGCGATTCCGAGCGGAACGGTCTTTCTGTCGAGTTTCTGCATCATGGTTCTGGAGTTAGTGGCGGCTCGTCTGATTGCCAGGCATTTAGGCTCGTCACTGTACACCTGGACGGCAGTTATCGGTGTGGTTTTGGCGGGCATTACCATAGGCAACTATATAGGCGGGCGCATCGCGGACAGATTCCCTGCGAAAAAAACGCTGGCAGTGCTTTTTGTCTTGGCTTCGGCGGCCTGTGTTCTTACCGTGATTCTAAATAATCTTGTCGGGGAATGGCTCTGGTTGTGGCGGTTCGGCTGGCGTGTGCTGGTGTTCAGTCACGTTTCCGTTGTTTTCCTGATTCCATCGACCCTGCTGGGGACAATCAGTCCGGTTGTAGCCAAGATGGCTCTTGCCCAGAAGCTGCCGACGGGCCGAACAGTGGGGGACATATACGCATGGGGCGCCGCGGGGAGTATTGCCGGGACCTTTGCGACCGGGTACTACCTCATTCCGGCGATGGGGACGGCCGCCATCGTTTGGATGGTGGCGGCGGTTCTGTTGGTGTTGGCCATTCTCTACTGGGCCAGGCTCTGGGTGCTATATGTATGGGCAGCGATTTTCATCGCGATGATGATTCTGGGACTAACGCCGGCCGGCTGGGCAATGCAAACCGGCGCCGGCCTTAACCTGCGGGAGAATCCCGATCCGGCGATCCTCTACGAAGATGAAAGCCCGTACTGCTACATCGCTGTCAAGCGCGTCTCGGAAAATCCCGACAGGCGCACCTTCATGCAGGATAAGCTCGTGCACAGCGATATTGTCATGGGCAACGTGCTCGATTTGAAATACTCCTACGAGCGGATTCACGCGGCCGCAACGGACCTGTTGAGCCAGGGCAGGGACAAGCTCTCGGTTCTGGTCATCGGCGGAGGCGGATACGTCTTTCCACGATACGTCGAGCAGGTCTGGCCCGGCAGCCGCATCGACGTCGTCGAGATCGATCCGGGCGTTACCGAGGCGGCGATACAGGCCTTCGGCCTGCCCAGGAATACGCCCATCAACACCTTCACGATGGATGCTCGCGCCTACGTCAGTCAACTGTTAGAGGCAAGCCGCACCGAAGGGCGGGAAACGCTGTACGATTTCATCTACGAAGATGCTTTGAACGATTACTCGGTACCCTATCAGCTCACGACGAAGGAATTTAACGACAAGATAGCCCGGCTGCTGACGGACACGGGCGTCTATATGATTGAGCTGATAGACATTTACGACAGCGGCCTGTTTGTCGGCGCCTTCGTCAATACCCTCGAAGAGACTTTTCCTTTTGTTTACGTGGTCACAGAGAACGGACCTCGCTCAGGACGCAATACGTTTGTAGTGATCGCCGCCAAACGGGCCATCAACCTCGATAAGCTACCCGTTCACGAACGCACCAAAGACCTGGACTTGTGGATCCTGAGCGATTCCGATGTCAAGGTACTCAAAGAGAAGGCGCGAGGCCTTGTGCTGACCGACGACCACGCCCCCGTCGAGAATCTTCTGGCGCCTGTGGCGCTGCAGGACGCGATAGACTTGCTGGTCAACAAGTACCGCGAGCAGGCAGAATGGCTACTGCGAGAGGGCAGGTGGGACCAGAGCATCCGCCGGTACAGAGATATCATCGACGTGGACCCGGCCTCTTCGATGGAAGCATACAATAAGATCGGGATGATTCTGGCCGACCAGGGCAGATTTACCGAGGCGATTGAGTCTTTTCGTCTGGCCCTTGATTACAGCCGCCGGGCCGGAATGAAGCAGAGCGTCTCGAACATCCACTACAATATGGCGGTCGTCGCGGAAAGAGCGGGCAGGAAGGACGAGGCCCTGACGTATTTTCGCGAGGCGATTCAGGGGTATCGGGAAGACCTGGCCGCACACCCGGATTCCGCCCGAATTGCCGGGCGGCTCGGTAGTGCGCTATCGGCCATCGGCAATTTCGGCGAGGCAACGATGTATCTTCAGCAGGCGGTGACACTTAATCCGTACGACGTCAAGAGCCATTCGATGCTCGCCCGGGCGCTTGCCGTTCAGGGCCGCTATGACAATGCGATTGTGGGCCTGACCAGGGCCATCGCTTTTATACAGCAGGCGGGCGACGAAGCTGCCGCGGCGGAGCTGCAGAAATATCTCGAATCCCTTGAGTCCGCCAAATCGAAACAGCCGCAGTAGTCTATGGCGATTCGGCCGCCTTTCGGAAGAGCAGGCCCTCGATGGGCTTGTCACCCGGTTCGAAGGCCAGTTTGCGGTTGTGGTATAGCTTCGTATCGGCGATGTACTGCGCCCTGCTGAATCGCTCAGCCCACCAGAGCCGCCCGTCTGCGGAAACCGAGCCTACGAGTACATCGCGTGTGCTGCCTTTGAGAACGTCGTCACCGAGCTCCGTGCGGAATTCGTTTATCGTGATCTCAACGAGCAATTCGCGCTGCTGGGGAGAATAGCGAACCATCCACGGGCCCGGCTTGAACACCCCTTTGCCGCCCAATTGCATCGGCACGGTAGTAACCTGCCCCGGTTTCAATCTGACCCGGCCTACACTGACCACCGCCGACGAAATCGTCCCATCCGGCTCAAAGACAATCTCCCAGCCCCTGGTATCGGCCTTCCACGTGCCCACGAGGAAATCGGGAAATGGTCCGTCACCGTCGATGATGACCTCGACTTTCGATGAAGGCTTCTGACAGCCGTGGAGCAGAACAGCAAGCAGGCCGAACAGCATACCCGCAGCCAATCGTCTCATAAATCAATCCCCATTTACCGCTCGAACTATGACGGTATCTTGCGTCGCGGATCGAATTGCCGTTATGACCGCCGACCAGAGGGATTTTAAGGATGGGCGGCGCGGCTTGCAAGGCAAAAAAGAGAGGCGCGTCAGAAGACGCGCCTCGTTATAGACTCCAGGTAATTCCTGCCGGCTTCAATCAGGGTTGCTCATCACCTCATGGGCAATCGGCTGCCGGCTTGTCACTGAGTTGCCAGTTTGCGATCAGAATGTCCAGGTCGTTCGTCGAGACGCGGAAATTGGTCGTGCCCTGAGCCTGATGGTCGAAGTCGGCACAAATCAACGGAACGTCCCCGATCTTTTGATCCTTGATCTGGTCGTATGTCTTATTCCAGGCCGCAATCAGGATATCGAGGTCGTTGGTTGAGACCCAGAACTTCTGGTTGCCCTGAGAGGTTCCATCCGCATCGCCGTGGCATTGTCTTGGATTGATGCTGGCGAGCCAGCAGGCAGGCTTGCCCAAGGAAAGCCATTCATCCGTCTGCGCTGCGGCATTGCGGGGGGCGCCTGCAGGTCCCGCGGCGACGGTGCCGACCGGGATGTTCGTTGCGCCGGTTAAATCCACAGTAGCCTGTGAGGCGTTCTCAAGCACGACGTTGCCGCGAGTGGCGTTCGCGGCGACCGTCACCTTGCATGCCTCGCTGACCGTGATCACGCACAGCCTTCCCTGCAGCGGAGGGGCCTTCGTGTCGTACAGCGAGCCCATCTCTATCGTGAGACCGCTGGTGCCGATGCCGCCCAGCGCGCCCGGATCGTTGGCGTCTGCCACGGGCGTGTACCCCTGTGGGGTCCAGTCACTGACTTCGCCGGTCACCGGGTCCACGGTAATGTACCGGCTGAAGTTGGCCGGGAAGATGCCGTATCCGCTGTTGTCATCCCCGACCGCAAAGTTGCTGATAGCCTCAATCGTGCCGGCGTCCACTGTAATATCCAGGGCAAACGCCCGGACCCGCTCGGTTCCTGAGTAGTCGATAGCCGCTTTTTGGCCGCCTAAGTCCGTTACGGAGATGGCGATGCCCGCCCAGGCGGGGGCAGTCAAGACCGCCACCAATAGGGGAAAAATCACCTTTTTCATAGTGCAACTCCTTCCATAATTTCCTTTTCTTCTTCTTTGCAGAGCTGTGTGCTCTGCACTGTCTTGGTTTATAATTATCCTAACACAAGTTCCCGTCCGCTGCAAGAAAAAAATGGCAAAAAACGCCGCCGAAAGACCTTCTTTTTCGCCGAAAAACCAGCTTTACCCGGCGAATCGCTGCCGACCGGCGTGGCCTGCCTCTGTCAACCCCGTGAAAGCGGGCATCCAGACTGAGGATCTTGTTTTTGGATACGCCTACAGGCTTTGTACGTCGGCCATGTACACATTGTCGGACTTTTCGGCGTCGGAGTTGTAGATCACCCACCGGTCATCGGGACTGAAGCTGGGATGGCCGTGGCTGGCCTGGGTAAGACCCGAGGTGCCATGCCAGGCGAGGCGGCGGACCTGCACGCGACCGTTGGCGTGGGTCATCAGGCCCATGTACTGGCTGCCTTCCTTGTCGTCCCGGCTGAGGTAAGCCCTGTCGCCAACCACCAGGCTGTTGTCCGAGTTCGACTGGATGTGGCCCGGACGGGGACCCGGAAAGAGGTACTGGCGAATCCACGTCCCATCCGGCCGGATGAAGGCGTTGTATTCCTCGCGGCCGCCCTCACGGTCCAGTGAATACTGAAAGCCCACGTCGCCCTGCTGCGTGAAATACTCGTGCACGCACGACTCGCCCGGCCGCTGCGGATAGAGCGGCGAGGCATTGCGCATCTGCGTGTCGTCGAGGTCCACAATCCACATCCGCTGATCGACGCACGTGCCGCCGCCCTCGTGGCAGAACACGATGAGGTTGGGCTGCGTGGGGTGGATCAGAACGTGGCTGATCCACGTCACCTCGCCCCATGCGGCGACCGCGGCGCCGCTGTCGGCGTCGATGCGCATAACGACCGAGTGCGGGTGCTGATAATAGCGCTCGTGCATCGTGGAGTAGATTCGTCCGGTCTCCGTGCTGAGCGTCGTTTCCTGGCAGTAGGCGAAGGCCACGTAGCGGCCGTCGGCGGTGCAGGTGGGCAGGGCCGGTTTGAAGCCCGCCGGCACGCGGTACAGCTCGCGGTCTTCGAGCGTATCGGTCTTGATCGCGTGGAGCGCCGGGCCGTCGAAGTAAAACAGCCGGCCGCTCCTTGCGACGCACGCCATGTTGGCGGAAATCTTCTGGCCCGCCGTCAATTGCACCAGGCGGGCGGCGGGGATCTCCAGCAAATACCACTGATACGCACCGGAGCGATTCGATACGAGAATAGTGCTGTCAGCATTGTTACCCACAAAGGCCCATGAGGTGAAATAGGGGTGCACGTTGCTGGAGCCGTCGCCAGTCAGCCGGCGGACGCGAGCGCCGGTCCTGGTGTCTTTGTACTCCTTGAT
>Ga0315295_10002493_pt1 | contig 15609 bp, 11 predicted proteins | sample YL17G14_0_MG_FD_204453 | JGI IMG/M metagenome (GOLD analysis project Ga0315295, IMG submission 204453) | Sediment microbial communities from Yellowstone Lake, YNP, Wyoming, USA - YL17G14_0 | ecosystem: Environmental > Aquatic > Freshwater > Lake > Sediment | place: USA: Wyoming | collected...
CCTCCTTTCTCTCGACGAGAGAATCCTCACGAACGATGACAGACTTCTCACCGGCGTGAACGACGTGCTCAAGTTCATTCTCGAGACGGCCAGGGAAGTCACGAACTGTGACGGCGTGGCGTTCTGCCTCACGAAGGAGTCACAGGACAAGCTGAGGTACTTCGAACCCGTGACACAGGGCCTGGAGCTGGCGCCCAAGTACGTGGAAGAATGGGTGATCGAGAAGGGCTATCTGGCTTACGTCGCGGACGTTGCCGCGGCCCCGCCAGAGGCCAGGATGGCCGGAGAACCGTATCAGTCCGTTGCTGCAATGCGGGTCGGAGGCGACGGGCATCCCCTCAGAGGTGCGTTGCTTGCGTGCAGCGCAAAGAAGGATTTCTTCAACGAACAGAAACTCGTGCTGCTCAGTCTCCTGGCAGACACCTGCACGGCTCTTCTCGCCCGAACCGAGAGGCTCGGAAGGCTCGTGTTCGTGGATTCGCTGACACAGGTTTACAACCGTTCCTACTTCGACGTGCAGTTGGGAAACGAGATCGCGAGAGCCGCCAGAGAGAAGAAATGCATGGCGCTCTGCATCGTGGACATAGACAACTTCAAGACCTTCAATTCTCGCTTCGGCTACGAGGGCGGAAACCAGGTCCTGAGGGAGGTCGCGCAGATACTGAAGACCGACATACGGCCTTTCGACTCCGTGGCCAGATGGGGAGGCGAGGAATTCGCGGTACTGCTCACGGCGCCGGTCACGGAGGCGCAGGCCAGGGCCATCTGCGAGCGTCTGAGAACTGCGATAGAGAAGATGCCTCTCAGGATAAGAGACCTCTCGGGGAATCCGTCCGACGTCCAGATAACGGTCAGCATAGGCGGCGCGGTCTACCCGGACGACGCACAGAACGCCGGGGAGCTCTGGCGAAAGGCGAACGAGTCACTGCTGGAGGCGAAGCGCCCGCCCAAGAACAAGACGCTGTTCTGGGCCGAACTCGGATTGACCGATGAGGGGCTACCGGAGGACGAGGGGTAGAGGTGGCCTCCACCCGAGGTCACCGGCGCTATTTGTCGTCGAGAAGCCTGACTTCGTCAATCCTGTCGCCGCGGTCAATGCTCTCGACCACGTCCATTCCCTGCAGGACCTGTCCGAAGATGGTGTATCGTCCGTCAAGATGCGGCTGGGGCGAGTGACTAATGAAGAACTGGCTGCCTCCCGTGTCCTTGCCGGAGAGCGCCATGCCCACCGCGCCTGCCAGATAGTGCCGGCGATTCATCTCGCACCTGATCGAATACCCCGGCCCTCCCCATCCGTCTCCTCTCGGGCACCCGTCCTGTATCACAAAATTGGGTACAACCCTGTGAAACGTGAGACCGTTGTAGTAGCCCTGCCTGGCCAGTTTGACGAAATTCTGGACCGTGTTCGGAGCCTCGTTACCGAGAAGTTGAATCACTATTTCGCCTTTCTCGGTTGCGATGGAGACGCGTCCGCTGTAGGAGCTCGTGGAGACCTCGTAATTGTCGGGGACCTCCGTCGGTGGCCTGAAGGCGATTCGACTCAGAGTCCAGAGACTGTCGGCCAGACGCCGGCCCCATAGTTCCTTGAAGGCGTCGTACGCCACCCTCCTCACTCTGAGGTCCCCGTCAAACAGGGCCTCCCTGTATATCTCGAGGGCGCCGACCGCCTTGAGTTTCGTGAGCGTTTCTATTGCGGTGAGCTTCACGTCCGGCTCGGGATGGTCTTTCCACTTCTCGTAGATCATCTGCACCGTCCCAGAGGCCCTGGGCTCTCCAATCTCGCCGAAGGCCTCACAGACGCAGGCCACTATCACGATGTCTGAATCAGCCGAGGCCTCCTGGAGGAATGACACCGCCCTGGCGTCCTTGAGTCTTCCGGCCCCGACGACCGCGGCGGCGCGGGCTCGCCGGTCCGTGTCAGTCCTGAACGCCTCCTGCAGGATTTCGAGGGCCCCGTCTACCTTCGCCTCCCCCACGGCCTCGTAAAGGGACGCTCTCACAAACCACACGTCTTTCTTGAGAAGCTGGTCCATCAAGTCCTGGACAGACTGCTTGTTGCACAAAATGAGAGCCTTCACTGCCTCCGCCCTAACCATCGCAGAGCGGTCGAGAGCCAATCGCCTGATGAAGTCGGTTGCGTCGTCGGAAGCCAACCTGCCCAGCGAGTTGCACGCGGCTGCTCTCACCTGGAAGGACGCGTCGTCGAGCATCGAGACGAGATGCGGAACGCCAGCGTCGGCCGGGAACGCTCCCAGGGACTGCGCCGCATTGACTCTCACGTGCCAATCCTCGTCGGCCGAGAGCTTGCCGAGAACGGCGGCCGAGCCCTCGGACGTCGTCTTTCCCAGTGCCCTCGCGGCGTAGCTCCTCACGAGCCAGTTCTTGTCTCCCGCCAGCTTGGACAGGACTTTCAAGGACTTGGAATGTGGAATGTTCTCCAATGCGTAGGCAACGTGCCACCGTGTCTCTCCGTCCCTGGAGCCCGCGGCCTTCCACAGCGCGGGCAGGGCCGTGCTGTCGCCGACGAAGGCAAGAGCGAGGGCCGCTTGTGAGGCAAGCCCCCTCTGGCTCGAGCCGAGCATACGGATGAGCGGCCGCACCGCCTGGCGGCTTCTTGTCTTGCCCAGGGCCTCGATGGCAGCTGCTTTCACCTCGTCGGATTCGTCAGAGGCGAGCGAAATCAAATGGGCCGTGCTTGACGCCGAGTACATCTGTCCCAACGCGAAGGCGACGTTGGTACGAACTTCGTCAGAAGGATCGTTGAGCAGCATGCCAAGCGCAGGAACCGAGGTCGTGTCCTGCAATCTACCGAGGGCCAGGGCCGCCCTCGCCCTGACAATCGCGTCTTCGTCGACCAAAAAAGCTGCCACCACCGAGGCATCTGCGCGGACGTCCTCGAGAGCAGCGATTAGCCTAAGTTTCTCAGCACCCACCATCGCGCGAGACTCAGAACACAGAAGCAGAGACGAAACGATCACAAAGAGAAGGGAGAATGGCAGTACGATGAGACGACTCTGCCGGAATACGCACGACAAGCTGCGAGAATGGACAAGACGAGAGCAGCCGATGAAGCTGCCGGTGAAGTGGCTACTAAAGCTAGCGAGAAGATCGCGACAATAGGAGATCTCGGCGCCGGCCGAGGACGGAGAACGTGGTATCCTGCGCAATGTGCACCGCCTTGTCTGTGAACTTGCCTGCTGTAGAATTCGCGCTGGTTCGGGCCGGATGAACGTCTGCTCCACCCAGGGAATTTGAGCTGGTCCGGTCCTGGTGAACGTCTATTCGACCTTGACGACCTTGTCCAGTTTGGTGATCCTGTTGCCTTCAAAGTCTGTAGCGGTAATCCTGTACACATAGAGACCATTCGCCACGCGATCTCCTTCAGCGTCGAGCCCTTCCCAGATGACACTATTCTCGCCGACGCTGGCGCTCCCTGCAATCTCGACGAGCTTCCTTCCGGAGATCGTGAAGACCTCTATCACGACTCTCGCCGGGGTGCCGGTGAGCGCATAGTTAAACGAGGTGATCCTCTCAAACGGACTGGGATAGACGAAAACTCCGCTCATTGCAAACCCCGAGGAGACAGCGACCGTGACGGAACGCTCGACGTCACCGATCCCGACAGAGAAGACGTGCTCTCCGTCGGTGAGACCGAGCTCCACATCGATCCTCCAGTTTCTCCCCGACGAGTCAATCTGTTCCATGCTCGCAGAGGCCGTCGAGTCGCCGCCGTCCACCAGGAACTTGAGGTCGCTCTCGGCCAGTATGACCGGGCTGGCGACCACGGCGCGCACCCTAAGCCGGGCGGGAACGAACGACCCGTCGCGGATGGTGCGGCCCGTGCCGTCGAAGAAGCTAACGTCCAGCACGGCCCTGAGGCTGAATGCGCTTTCGCGGCCGTTGACGTCCCTCGCGTGCAGCTCCACGTCGTACGTGCCTGCCCTCAACACAGTCGGATAGTAGAGAGAAAACCGCCTGCTCGTTCCCTGCACTGTGTCGGCGGTGGCATTGACCTGGTAGGAAGAAGGAGGGACCGTTCCAGTGCCGTCAGGCCCCGTCTCTTCGATCCAGATGGAATTGCCGTCCACGGCAACCTCATCGTTCATGAGCGCCTGGACGCGCACCGAGTCGTCCTCGGAGGTGGCGTAGATGCTGGCACCCGCCGTGACGGCCGAACCGTTGACAGAAACCGCGAACTGCGGCGGGAGTGCGTCCATCCTGAGGCCCGGGTCTCCGAGCAGAGTATAGGTCTTCACCGTGAACTTGTTTGTGTAGTCCCCAGCGAGGTACCTGACCTCGGCCGAGCCGACGATCTCGCCGAGAAGCCATCTCGCCCCCCGTTTTCCCCTCAGGTCGGAGGTGGGAGGAGAGCCGAAGAATGCGTCAAACATCGCCACGTTCATGTCTCCGTAGATGCTCAGAGGCAGAAGCTCGAAAGCGTTGCTGGCAAAGACCCCGATGGCTCCTCTATCGGGCAGCAAAAGCAGTTTCTCTCCGAGGCAGTCGCCTACGGATTCGTAGTCTTCGTTTTCTTCTTCGAAGTCGTTGAAATGGCATGAGAAGGCGGACCAGAGCGCCGGCTTAGCGTAATTGTTCACAGAGTTCACATCGCTCATGCCGTACACTCGCATGTTGTCCACGAATACGTACTCGTGCGACGTCAGGTAACGGTTCGCGTGGCCCTGATAGTTGACAAAAAGGCTCCCCTGCGAGAGCCGGGAAAGAAAGTTCGGCGTGACGTTCTGCCGCGTGTACTGCTGCATGTCCGCAAGGGGGACACAGTTCTTGGGCAACGAGGGGACCGTGTCCAGGTACGCCGAAAGGAAGAGCGTGTCTGCCTGGAAGCCGGGAGAGGCAGGACTCTGCACCACTATGTCTCTTGCGGCGAGCGAGATGGTCCTGAAGATCCTCTCGCTCCAACTGTAGCACTCGTTCACCCAGTCGCTGCCCGAGTAGGCGTCGTCAGAGAAGAAGACGCCAGTTCCCCTGAACGTCTCCTGCGGAGAAAAAGTCTCGTAAGCGAGCATCTTCTGGACGAACGAGGAGAGCTCGGCAATACTTCCCGCGGGGATCCTGCCGACGTACATGTCGGGGTAATCGTCTGCCCCTCCGTCAAGGGCCCTCACATACCAGTGATCGCTCCCGACGAGTTCTCGTCCGGTCGGGCCGGACACGGGGCTGAGTATCAGGTAAGTCGGGACGAAGTCGGGCGAGCTGTACTTCAGGACGTCCTTGTAATCCTTGGTGGCGTCTCCGACGAGAAGCAGGAAGAGCGGCGTGCCCCACTTCGCAAAACCGTACTTCATGTATCTTCTTATCGCGGAGGGCGAGCGCCTGCCGCCGCTGAACTCGTCGAACACGTCGGTCAATCTGGCAAGCTCGACGCTGTGTCCCTGGCTCGTTCTCTTGGAGACAAGTGGAGTGAGCGCCGACGCGAAGTCATCGTAGGTTACCACGAAATAGTCCTTCCCCGCCCCTGAGGTGCTCAGCGAAGAAGGAGAATCGAGCGCCACAGTCGTGACCTGGGGAATAGCGGAGGCGACCAACGCCTGGTAGCGTCTGGGCGAGAGACCCACGGAATCCCTGAACACGAGCTGATAGGCAGAGCCGTGCAGCGTAATCTGAGAACCGTCTACGCTGAGGCGGACTGGATTGAGAGAGTCCGTGACGTCGTAGAGCATTATGTCGGCCGAGGGAAAACCACTCAGAGTAAATTCCAGCTCACCCGAAAAACCTGAGCTGTTGAAGCCGAGTCTCCCCTGAGACGCCACAAACTTCTTGTAGTAGCTCACCTCAAACCAATCCATGTAGGAGCCGCTGCCGGGGATGAAAGTCCCCGACACTATGCGCTCGCCGGAATAGCGAAACGTGTTGACACCGCTCGCGAGAATGCTATCCGCGATGGTGAAATCCGTGTCCAGGATGACCTCGGCCTGCGCGCCCGGGAATGTCGGTCCGAAGCTTCTCCGGTAGAATAGCGTATCTCGTTGGCCGCGGCTGTTATCCACCATCATCGTGATGTAGTGCAGCACGGGCATATACCCACGGTAGCGGGCCCTGATGCGCCAGCTCTTAGTCGTGTCAGGAGCGTAGACCGAGAACGGGATTGCCGGTTCAGTGATCGGAGGGGAGTCGGCGGTCCAAAGGTAGTAGTCAATGTCTTCCCTGGACGAGAAACCCAGAAACAGAGAATCCCTCTCAAATCTCTCGACGTGCAGAAAGGACTCCGGCTGCTGCGGGCCGAGGCCAGAGCGCCAGGAATCCCTCTCGCCCATGCTGAGCCCGGCGGGGCCGCCCGCTGTCAGCCAGTAGACGTTGTCGTAGCTGTAGCGCTGCTCCATCACGTCCGCAGGGAAACGGTCACGAAATGAAAGTCCATAGAAGACGAGGTAGTCGGAACCGTCGAAGAGACCGTCCGAATCCGTGTCGAAGACCTGGATGGGCACGTCTCGCTGTTTGAAGGGCGACGGGTCGCCCTCCTGATAGTATTTCTCGAAGAGGCGGACCTGCCCTATCGGGTAGGTCGAACCCAAACCTGTGATGCTGGAGTGGGTGACCCTATAAACGCCGGACGAACGTATCGGTATCTTGTACTCACCGACCGCCTGCGAAACAGTGAACGGAGTCTCGCTCAGCTCGGACAGCGGCTTTCTGCGCCAGTACTTCGCCTGCTCGTAGTTGATGATGAGCCCCTGATAGAGACCTTCGGCGTTAAGCTCAAAGGAGGGCGCCGGCTCGGTGTCCACCGCCTGGCCCGCACCGTCGCCGGCAGCCGGCTCAACGAAATCGATCCTCACAACGAGGGTGTTGGAGTAGACGATTTCGTGGCTGCCCGCGTTGTACTGGAACGGGAACAGAAAGACGGACGCGACTCTCTGGTGGCGAAGAGTAGAGGACTCGCTCATCCTCGCGAGGTCGCCGGGAAAGACCGAGCGGCCGGAGTAGAAGCTCTCGTCCATGGCGAACTCGACAGCGGGAGTAGGGATTTCCCCCTCGCGGATAAAGGCCCTAGGCACCGGGGGCGGCACGCGCCCCGTGATCGAGGCGGTCTCATTCTGGACTATCCGGAGTCTGGCAGTCTTGCCGAAAGGAATCCCTACGAGGGCAGAAGTGTAGGGCAGCTGGGGCAGGCCCTCTTCCTGGGTGGTCAGAAAATCCTTGAACTGGACCGAGTAGAAGGTCCTGCCGTCCAGAATGACAGGCACTGTAACCAGCGTGTCTATATCTACTCTCAGAGTCACGCCGGTCTCGTCACTTTCAACGACCTCTATCCCCGACCCGAGCCGGGCTTGGAGGGGACAGGCCCAGAGCGCAATTCCAGCCGCAAGTACTCCCAGTGCGACCCAGCCCCTCAGCGAGCTATGCAACGCGGTCTCCTCCTCTTTTCCGGGCTTAAGCTGAACGTCCGCACCCGGGCAGGTACACTAAGGCTTACCCCTTCTGAGAGGCCAAGTTCCATGGTTCGACGAGGAGTCTCACTGGGGAGAGTAGCTCCCGACCGATGACCGCGGGTTCAGGACCCGGCCGCCTGCCGCAGGCCGCACCAACCCCACAGCCCTGCGCTAGATCACTGCAGCTTCGGGAACGCGACCGCCTCCAGGGCCTTCTGGTCGATTTCGATTTTCGCCTTTGACCGAAGCTCTTCAATCAAGCCGGCGAAGGCCTCGTCTGCCTTCAGGAACTTGAGCCGGTCCATGATCATGGGCGTTGCTTCTTCGAGGCCCAGCAGCCTCGGATCCTGTCTGGCGAGCAGTTTTACAACTTTCCACTCGTCGCCCACTGCGACGGGGCCGGCGGTTGAACCGATTTCCTTTTCCCAGATGGCGTCAAAGAGCGCCGTGGCCTTTCCCCTGTCGATGAAGCCGGTGGTGTCGAAGCCGGTTTCGCTGCCGGAATATATGGAGAAGTTCACTGCAACGGACTCGAAATCCTCGCCCTCCTCGAGCTTCCTGGCTGCCTGTCGGGCGACGTCCTCTGACCCGAAGGTCATGACAGCGAGGTTTATGACCGGCTGCGTCACAAAATCGTCCCTGTGGGCTTCGTAGTACTCCTTCACCGCCTCTTCCGTGACAGTCGACGTGTCCTGCATTCCCATGAACAGCTCGTTTAGAATCGCTTCCTCTCGCTTCTTCTTGACCAGGTTACGGAAAAAGGGCTGGTCGCGCAGACCGCGCTTGTTGAATTCGAGCTCGAGTATCTTCTCACGCCCGAAGTGTTCAATGGTGAGTGCGATCTGGTCGGTGATGCCTCCGGTGGGACGGGCGAAGGCAGGCATCTTCTCAATTGATTCCACCAGCTCCCCAATAGTAAGCACGGCGTCGAGGAGTGTAGCAGCGGGCATCTCTTTTTCCTCTTCCGTAAAGAGCTCACTCCATGCCACTCGCGGCTGCGCGTCCTTGTCCTTGGGGTCCACGCGCCGCACGACGCTCCTGTCTCCGATGAAAACGACGGCCTTCTCGTCCACGACGAGGTGATAGGCCTTCTGGAGACTGTCCACATACTGCCGGCTCAACTCCAACAGCTTCGTGACCTCGATGGACCCCGCAACCCTGGACTCGGGAATCGCCTCATGGTAGAGCGCCTGGATGTGCTGCCCCCTATAGTACTCCACGAGGAGCGTGTCCCAGTAGGAGAGAGTGTCCCAACCTCTCGCGTGAAAATGCTGCGACAGCAGATGCTTCGCTATGACTCTGTCCAGGAACTCCCTTTTTCCTTCCGAGGTCGCGTCCGGGGCCTGCGGGGCAGCGGAGGCAATGCGATAGTCCTGGATGAGCTCCTCGGACGTTATGACCTCATCGTTCACCTTCGCGATCTCGGCCCCGGAGGAAACCCCCACGTCGAACCCCAGTAACAGAAGGAACAGGATTCCGGCCGCGAACACGAGAAAGTCACGTGATTTCATTTGTGCACCTGCCTACTCCAGATTAAGAAACCCTCTGTCTCGACCGCCGGTCGACTCGACTGTCCGTAAGTCTCGGCTCCGACCACACAACGCGGTAAAGGTGGCCGTGGCCGGAAAAAGCCGTAGGCACCGGCGGATTCTCTCTCTGCTGCAAAGCACCAACATTAGCTTGCGGCGACTGCGCCGCAGCACTGATGATAACACTCTGGGTGACTTTCGCTCAACTGAAATCCGGACTTGGGAGGACTGGAGCCGCGAGGACGCATTCCGACGCGCTCACGCGCATGCTTGCGTGACCAGAGCGCAGAGACGGTGAGAAAAGGGCACAAAACAAAAAGAGAGGAGGCCACATTGAGCGGCCTCCTCTCTGGAAAGGCAAGACAGATTCTTACCTGTAGAGACCCTTGATGGCTCCCCAAGTAGTCTCAGTCACCGCCGTCGGAGACTCGCCGCACACGATGGTCTGCGCCCCACCGATCTGAACGCCATGGCCAATCACGGTGCCGTTGTCATACTGATTGTGGCAGTTGATGACCTTGTAGTGACCAAGGTCCGCGCTGGCAACGATGTTCAGGCGGCGCTCCGTTGAGCCCGACAGGTTATTATAGAGCAAGTAACCCTCGTGGTCCGGCCAGTCGTGGCAGAGCGCAGTCGAGGAGGCGATGCACGCTGCCGGCTCGCCCGCCGCGGACGGGCCCTTCAAGAAGCCAGGACACGCATTCCAGCTCATGAACGACGGAGTGGTCTGCACGACGCCGACGTTGTTTGTGAGGGTGATGCCGAAGCCCAGGCCGAGGTAGCCGCCGAACTGCTCGCAGGAAGGGCCAGTGGTCTGGCAGATCGGCATGTCCAGCTTCCCAACATGAATCGGAACGATGTAGTAAGTAAATGCCAACCTGGGTGCAAAGCACTGAAGCGCGACCGGGTAGGTCCGCACGTGCGCGCAGATTTCGGGCCCTATGACGGGAGGCGGTGCCTCTTCCGGGTCGTACGTCTGATAGGAGACTTCGAGGTAGAGGGTCGGCGCCACGTTGCCGGCCAGAACAAAGCTGGGAATCATCAAAGCTGCAAGTCCAAGGATTATGAGTAACTTATTCATTGGTTGTGCTCCTTAGAGTTGAATCCAACCCCGGTTCAACAAACGTTGGTTCAGGACAGATAATGCTCGTGTACCGAATTCAACCTGCTGATCCACATCACCTCCTTGTAAGGTGTCACCACACCCGATAACTCACTCGATTTGTCCTCAAAGAACAAGAACGGCGATTCACGGCACCCCTTACTACTGATGCAGCCAGTGGAGCGCGAAAATCGAGTAGTCGAGGCCGTCAACCGTCTTGTCGTCGTTGAAATCACTTCTGATGCTGCCGCCGTTCTTCAGCCAGTCGAGCGAGAAGAACGAGTAGTCAAGGCCGTCGACAACCGAAGCGCAGTTGTAGTCTGGCGACATTATGCTTACAGTCGCCGTCTTCAGCGTCATGCCCATGCACACCACAGAGTAGTCGGAGCTGACGCGCGGCTGCATGCCGGCAGAAGCGTTAGCGCCTGCCTGGATAGTAAGACGCACGTAGCCGTTGGCATCAGTGATGCCGGAGATCGGATCCTCGCACACCCTCGTATCCGCGAAAGTGACTGTCACAGTCTGGAGGGCAATCGGCAGACTGAACTGGTCCAACACCGTGACGTCCAGTTTCGTACCGTCACCCTGCGGGCACACGAGGATCAGGGTGTCGCCCTTGACTGGCTGGTACCACTCTATGGTGCAATTCCCTGGAAAGGGCACGCTTGCGAAAGCGGGCATCGCGAAGAGTACCGCAGCTACCACGATTCCTATGCAAAAGAGTCTAGTCATTGTTTCGACCTCCTCAAAGCGCACTGGAGAAAACTACCAAGAGTTAGAACAGAGCGAAACGTTTCCAAACCGAAATCTAAGCAGCCGCGACACACCTCCTTTCAGGTACACCATGTAGTATGTCCTTAATGCACACAACTTAGTATACCACAATCTAGTAACATGCGTCAACACAAAAGCCCTGGGACGCAACTCCATTCGAAGTTCGCTGAGGCCTGTAACACCAAGCTGTGAAACACAAAGATGAGAGCCTTCTGTTTCCCAAGGCTTCGATCTATTGAAACTACAACAAGTTAGAAAGAACAGGCCCCGCACTCTTGCAAGGATTTTATCACACGTAACGCCGAATGTCAAGGGAAAACCCCACATGGCAACACCTTGGTGGGCGAAACAGGACTTGAACCTGTGACCCCTTGCGTGTAAGGCAAGTGCTCTGGCCAACTGAGCTATTCGCCCACACCTATTTCATGAAGATCGCCAGCGGAACCAGGGCGCAGTAGCCGGCTACCAATAGAATCGGAGCCGCCGTGATGGACCCCTTGGAGAGAAACACGTAGCCCACCACGATTGCTGCAAACCCTGCCCCGAAGAGCCAGTAGCTTCGAGCTGAGAAGCGAAGCGAGTCGCTCCTCGTCTCCCTGGCCTTGCGGCCAGAAGAAGCCTTTCTGCCCTTGCCAACCTCTTTCATGGTCCACCCTTGTAGCTAGCGGGTTGATAAAGACGTGAGAACGCAGGGGGTCTCCGGTTCGTCGCTAGCTTCTACACCGGATTCCCTAAAAGTTCCCGGAAAATGCAGAAAACTTCCGAAAAATCCCACACTCCAGGGACTCTCACATGGCCTTGAGCGGTTCGTTCAGACTGCCGGTCCTATAGCCCTCCATGTCCAGGCACACGAACACGAACCCGAGCCGCTTCAGCTCCCGGACAATGTGGTTTCTTACCTCATCGGGCATGAGCTTGTCAAGCTCGCTCCCGGGGACCTCGATCCTGGCGACCTCGCCGTGCACCCGTACCCTAACTTGCGAAAATCCAAATCGTCGCAGGATTTCCTCTGCGGCGGCCACCTGGCGGAGATTTTCTCTTGTTATGGCCTCCCCGTAAGGAATCCTCGAGGCCAGGCAGGCCTGGGCAGGTTTTGACCAGTTGGGGAGACCCAGAGCCCGGGCGAGCTCGCGGATCTCCGGCTTGGAGAGCCCAACCTCTTGGAGCGGACTCCTGATGCCCATCTCTCGCGCAGCACGCGAACCCGGTCTCACGTCTTTCAGGTCGTCGGCGTTGGAGCCGTCCAGGACCCATGCTATCCTGTTCTGCCCGGCAACCAGCTTCAGTTGTTCGAAGAGCTCGAGTTTGCAGTAGTAGCATCTGTCAGGAGGGTTGCCTGCAAACCTCGGGTCAGAGAGCTCCCGCGTCTCCATGACCATGCAGCGCGCCCCGATGAGCCGGGCCACGCTCAACGCCTCCTCCAGTTCTTTCTCCGGGTACGTGGCAGAGCTCGCGACCACGGCCAGCACGCGGTCTCCCAGCTCCGAGAAGGCGAGCTTGAGCAGAAGAGAGCTGTCAACTCCTCCGGAAAAGGCCACAACCACTGAGCCCAGCTCTCTCAGCAACTCCTTCAGTCTTCCGGCCTTGACTTCGAGTGCGGTTTCCATCTACGACGCGTCCTTTCGGGCCTGACTGCCTACGAACTGTCCGCGAATGCAGCAGCGGCGCTGGTGTCGGCACCTGTGCCGACGCCCGCCGTCGGAGAGCCCGCTGTCGTTTCAACGCTTGCACCTGTGCGGACGCCAGCCGTCGTTTCAACGTTTGCCCTCGCGACGTTTTTCCCCGCCCGCACTGCCCTCCTGGCCGCAGCGTGTTCTTCCATCGTCCTGCTGAAAACGTGAGTGCCGTCCCCCCTGGCCACGAAGTACAGGTCGCGGCAGCCCTCCAGCGGATAGAGAACTGCGAGTATCGACGCCTTGCCCGGGTTGTTTATGGGTCCGGGCGGAAGGTTCTTCACTAGATATGTGTTGTAAGGAGAAATCACATCCAAATCCCGGAACATTATCCTCTGCTTCCGGGCGCCAAGGGCGTACGCCACGGTGGGATCGGCCTGAAGTCTCATTCCGCGCCTCAGTCGATTCCAGTAAACGGCCGCTATTCTGGGGCGTTCCTCGGGTACGCGCGCCTCTCCTTCCACGATCGAGGCGAAAGTCACGACCTGATGCCAGTCCAGCCCCAGCTCCGACGCCCTGTCTCTGAGTTTGTGGCCGAGAACGCTCCGGCCCTTCATCACCATCTCTCTCACGACCTCAAACGGCTCCATCCCGGGCACAAACGCGTACGTGTCCGGGAAAAGGTAGCCCTCCAGGCTGGCGGCCTTCACCCCGAGCGAGGCCGAGTAGGAGCTGTCGCCGACGAGGGTCAGAAAGGCCTTCTGCTCGAGTAGTATCTCCTGCTCCAGCAGCTCCGCGATCTCCCTCGCGGCAAGGCCCTCCGGAATTGTGAGGAGGTCGGCGCGGTTCATACCCTCCACCAGCTGCCTTATGAGGTCAAAAATGCTGAGCGTCCGCTCCAGACTGAACCGCCCCGCCTGGAGCTTCCTCTCGACTCCCATGGCCCTCGCCGCCAGCACGAACATGGACTTGTTGCGGATGAGACCGTGTTCCTTGAGGAGGTCCGCGATTTCGCTGAGCTCTGCGCCGCGGCGCACCACCACCATGACCTTCTCCGGCTCGCCGACGTGAGGCGCCGGCGGGAGAAGAAGGCTCACGACGAACACCACGAGGGCGATTCCGGCGATTATGAAGAGCCTGCGGACGATTGTGAGTAGTCTGGCATGTTTCATGTCAGGTTCGTTCTGGAAGGGACTCGGACTAGGACGGCCCGGCTCCGGCCGCGTTGCCTTCCGTGGAACCGGCGCCAGAAGATTTTCTGTCGAGATAGGATTGAAGGATCAGCAGCGCGGCTATGGCGTCTCGTTTGTCCTTCTGCTTCCTCACCTTCTTGCTCAGATTCTGGAGGAGTCTTTGAGCTTCGACGGTGGAATATCGTTCGTCCCACAGAGACACGCTCTTCCCGCAGCTCTGCGACACGAGGGCGGCGAATTCGGACACCTTCACGGCCTGGGGTCCTGCCTCGCCTCTTAGAGAAACGGGATAGCCGATCACGATCTCGGCTATCCCCTCTTGTTCTACTACTTGTTTTATCTTTGCGACTGCGTCTTGCCGGCCTGCCACCTCGATCACTGAGGGGCTGCCTGCCACCACGCCCCCCGGGTCGCTCATGGAAATTCCGATTCTCTTCTCTCCGAAATCTATTCCCATCACCCTGGGCATGGTCTAGGTTCCAGTCTTTTCGCGGGTCGCGCCCAGACGTTTTACCATGGTTATGGAAGTCCCGCAGTCAAAATCGAACTGAACTTCGTCCATGAGCGCTTTGATGATGGCGAATCCCCTACCCCTCTCCTCGACCGAGTTTCCGATGTCGCACTTTATTCCGTCGGGGTTGAAGCCCGCCCCGGGGTCCGCGACAGTAATCTTAAGACTGTCGCCCTCCACCGAGTAAGAGACCGTGACAGACTTGGCCTGGTCCCCGCAGCAGCCGTGCTGGATGGCGTTGGTGCACGCCTCGGTCACGGCGATAGAGACGGCGTCCCTCTCGCCGTCGCTGAAGCCCGCGTATTCGGTCACGGCGTCTGACACTTTCTCGACTACGCGAAGAAAATCGAGCTGTCCCGGTATTATGATTGTCACGCTGCTACCTGAGCTCACGGCTGTCCCCGCAGGTTTATCCCCTCAATGAGGTGGACTCTCTTCTCAGTGCGTCCAGCAATTCCATTATATCAGAAGGAGGCCGGGCTTCAAAAGAAAGTAGTCGGCCGGTGACGGGGTGCGTGAAACTGAGCGCCGTGGCGTGCAGGGCCGGCCGTTCCACGATGTGGAGCATTTCGGAAGCGGTCTTTCTCTCGTTTCCTCCGAGTCGTGACAAGGCCTTTGTGCGGCCGCCGTACTGCGGGTCGCCGAAAACCGGGTGTCCCTGGTGTGAGAAGTGAACCCTTATCTGGTGGGTCCTGCCGGTCTCCAGCGTCGCCGAAACGAGGGTCGCGAAGTGAAACCTCTCCAAGACTTCGAAGCGGGTGGCCGCCTGTCTGCCCCTACGCGAGTCCACGGCCATCTTCTTCCGGTGGTGCACGCTCCGTCCGATGGGCGCTTCTATTCTGCCGCGGTCGTCCCTGACGACCCCCCACACAATCGCCACGTATTTCCTGACCGCTTCCCTGGAGGCGATCTGTCTTGCCAGGCCCAGATGGGCCTCGTCCGTCTTTGCCGCCACGAGGAGGCCGGACGTGCCCTTGTCCAGCCTGTGCACTATTCCGGGTCTCACCACCCCGCCGATCCCGGATAGGTCCGTGCAGTGCGCGAGCAGAGCATTCACCAGGGTGCCGCTCTTCACGCCGGCGCCCGGGTGGACCACCATACCGGCCGGCTTGTTCACCACTATGAGGTGCGCGTCCTCGAACAGAACGTCGAGGTGAATCTCCTCGGGCTCGAGTGCGCTGGGGCTGGGCTCGGGCTCGTACAGGACGATCTCTTCGCCCGCCTTCACCCTGTGACTGCTCTTGCCCTCCCTGCCCCCGGCCGTGATGCGACCCTCTCGTATGAGTCTCTGGGCCTGAGTGCGCGTGAGCTGGGGAAAAAGGACGGTGGCAGTCGCGTCCAGCCTCTTCCCTGCCTCTTCTGCGGGAACGTGCTTCTTGCGTACTTCTGGCAGCTGCACACCAGGCCTCTCTGACGCGCGAGAATATTAGCTCTCTTTGGAGAAAATGGAATAATAGCAGAAAAGTATGACGCCCGCTGTTACGGCTATGTCAGCT
>Ga0315295_10002494_pt1 | contig 15608 bp, 7 predicted proteins | sample YL17G14_0_MG_FD_204453 | JGI IMG/M metagenome (GOLD analysis project Ga0315295, IMG submission 204453) | Sediment microbial communities from Yellowstone Lake, YNP, Wyoming, USA - YL17G14_0 | ecosystem: Environmental > Aquatic > Freshwater > Lake > Sediment | place: USA: Wyoming | collected...
GCCTCCGAGATACCGTACGGCACGAAGGGCAGCGTCTACGTGGCCCTGCTGGAGGGCCCGGGAATCTGGCACTCGCGCGACGTAAACAAGGCCGACGCCGACCGGGTGATGCCCTTGGAATGGCGGGCCCCCTACGCCGCCCAGTGGCGCGTCGACTGGCGGCAGGACGACGGCCTGACCGACAGCTGGGACATGCTCGTCCAGCGGCCCGACGGCGCCTACGTCAAGACCGACTGGTTCGGCCAGTCCGACGCCTACGGCACACCCGACTGGATGAAGCCCGACCGCAAACGCTGGACGACCGTGCTGGGCTCGTTCCAATACCCGTGCTGGATCGACAAGGACGGCCGGGGCTTCCTTCAGCCGCTCAAGAAGCCGGGCAAGTTCCAGGGGCCGGCACTGCTGTACCCGATCAACCGCACGCCCGCGACGCCGCTGGCGACCTTCACCTTCGTGGACATCGTGCGGGCCGCCCTGGGCGTCGGGCCGTGCGAGTACATCCTGGACGTCGAGGGACAGAAGAAGAAGGCCGAAGGCGTGCCGACCTGCGCCACGCGCGGCAAACTCGATGGCATCTACGCCAGGAAGCAGCAGAAGCAGAGAAAAGCCGAGGTCGAGCAGGCCCTGAGCGACGTGCTCGCGTTCATGCGGCACATTCGCATTCGGATCGAGGGCTACGTGACCTTCGGCCACGAGACGCTCGCGTATCTCGACGAGCAGAAGAAGGCCCGGCCCGAACTTGCGGGCTTCATCGCGGACATGGAGACGGCGATCCGCCGGGGCGACGCGGCGGTCGAGAGAAGGCGAAAGGCGATCCGGCCGCCGGAAGACGCCGCGACACTCGTCGGCCAGTTCCGCACGACGCTCGTAGACTACGAGGGCGACGACGCCCTCGAGAAATGCAAGAAACTCACCGCGGCCTTCGTGGGGATCGGCGGCGACCAGGACGAACTGGTGGGCGAGTGCCGGGCGGCCGTCAAGATACTTCGCCAGAAGGCCGCCCTGGCGATGGCCGTCGATCCGCGGACGGCGCCGGTGGCCGGGGAAATCCGCCGCCGGACACAGGCCATGCTGCGCAACCCCACCGGCTACGAGGCCCCGAGACACTGAGAACGTGCATGAGAACCGCCTGGGCCATGTGGCACACCCGCCCTCGGGTGTGCGATCCTGGCGGTATACCGGGCCGCTTGCGCAAAACGCTCAGCCGAGGGCGGCTGAGCCACAGGGTTCGCATACACGTTCTGAGGCGCCCATGACGACGCGATGGTTGCCCGGCGTCGCCGTACGGTGAGCGCGCTTCTGTGGATGACCGGTCGCGCTTGTCGCGGCGCGGTCTCGCCGTGCGGATGGCCCCCGGCAACCGACAACTCTTCTGCCGGTGAGCCGGCCCGCGGCGGTTCCGTCGTCAGCGGCAGGAGCGCTCCTGGACGGGGCATCGCGTACAGTGGTGCCGAAGGGGGGAGTCGAACCCCCACGAGGTTTAATACTACAGCTCGACTTCCCGCGTGCCGTGCCCGAACTGAGCCGGCCTCAGAAGACGCGGAAAGCCATCGCAGCGTGAGGTCAGCGTGCTCTACCGCGGGTGCAAAGGGGGCGCGGTTGCTTTGCGGAGGAGGTGCCAGGACGTAACTTATTGTGGCTAAAGCACATAGGCGAAGCCCAAACGATTATGTTGCGCTGTGGTAGTAGAGGAAGACGAGAACTGCCCCCGTCGAGGAAGCCATCAAGGCCATCGAAGCCGCAACAACGCAGCCCGAGTTGCGGAACATTGAGCCACGGCTGCACAAGGCGAATGGGGGGAGTAACAGGGGGCCTCATGAAGAAGCATGTGGTGGAGGCAATCGCTATCGCGACCGCGGCCCTGCTGGCCCTGGGCCAGGCGGCTGTGCGTCCCGCAAACTCCGTCCGAGGCCTACGGGGCGAGTGACAGGTGTCAGCGGGTGTTATCTGCGACAACCAGATGACGGATTCTAGCGCGAAGGCCACTCGCAGCGAGGTGATGGGAGCGCCGACGCTCGGCCTTTATTTCTTTCCTGACCGATGCGTGCAGAGCGGGGCAGACAAGAGACGCAAGTGCTTGTAGAATAAGGCGGACGGAATATTTGGGAGGGACCAGCCATCAGGTGCGCGCGGCAGGGCGGGCGGCCTCCTCCCGCCTCCGTGAAGGCCACCTCCAGGCGCCCCTGCGCCCGCTCACCGCCTGGCGCCGAGCAGGCCATCAGCACGAGCGCCAGCCCCCCCGAAACAAGCCCAGTGCATCATATGTAGCCCCCAAACGCTCCCGCCCTTTCGACTCTAGACACCAATGCTATTTCATCCACATGAAGCAAACGGTCCGCCCATCACTGAGGGAGAGCAAGATCCGCCCCCGGTGGTCGGAGGCCAGACCGCCTTTGACGGCTGGTACGGGAAGCTTCTCCTGCCAGAGGCAAGAGCCATCCTGAAGGTTGATGGCCGCGAGGAAAGCCTGCGCGCCGTCCTGGCCGGCGGCCAAGAGCAGGTTGGGCGCGACGACGAAGGCGTTGAACTTCCGCTCCGACGGCAGCTGCCACGCGGCCTCGCGGGCCGGCCTGGCGCCCTTCTGGGGCCACAGCCGCCAGTTGGGCGCGGGCGCCGCGGCACCTGGCTTGAGCGGCCGAAGCATCGCCAGCGCGGCTTGGCGGCTGCCCTCGTAGAGCACCTGGTAGCTGAGGGTCCTGCCGTCCGGGAAGTCGTGCTCCAGCAGCGTGAATTGCCCGTACTCGGGATAGTACGCGTAGTAGGCCGTGGCGGTTCGGGAGCCGACTTGGTTCACGGGCTCGTTGAGGCACTTGCCGGTCTTCAGGTCGTAGCGCGCCGTCGCGTAGACGGTCCCGGCGGGGAATCGAAGCTCGTTCCCATCGAGATACAACTCGCCCTGGAGGCTGATGCCGCTCTTGACGGCGGGGGATAGCATGCCCGAAGACTCGTTATGCCAGAGGAGCTTGCCGGTGACGGCATCGAGGGCGTAGACGTGTGTGCCATCGTAGTTGGCGATGCCGGCCGCGGCGTAGACCACGCCATCCCGCACGACGACTCCGCCGGCCACAGGCCAGGTGGAGATGAGCTTGCCGAGGACGGGAATCCACCGCTCCGCCGGTGCGGCGCGGAAGGCCCAGAGGCGGCGGCCCGTGGCTGCCTCGAAGGCCCAGACTCGGCCATCGGCGGAGCCGGCATAGACACGCCCCTCCCAGACGGCTGGGGCCACGTAGATCGGCCCGGCTGTGTATGCCTGCCAGCGCACCTGGCCCGTGCCGGCGTCGAGAGCGCGAAGCACTCCGTTCTCGTAGCCGACAAAGGCCAGCCCGCCGGCCGTGACGGGCGCGGTCGCGCGGCCGGCGTTGGCCAGCGAGGCGGTCCATTGCGGCTTCACCTTGTCGGGCATCGCGGTCGGCGTGACACACCGCCGTTGGTTGTCGCCCATCCAGGAAGGCCAGTCGCCGGGCTCGATGGCGAGCTTCTGCACGGCCTGCGGGTCGCCCTCCCCCGGCTCGAGACGCGAGCCGTCGGCCCCGGGCCGGAAATTGAGGCCGCCCGCCGGAGCCAGCCCAATGTGCCCATAGAGCGACAGCGGGCAGCCGCACATCCACGGCCCCCAGTAGAGCATGCCGTTGGCGATCACCACGCCGTCCTGGCAGGGGGGCCGCATGGGGGCGATGTGCTGCGCCGTGTTGTCGGCCGTGTTGATCCGCATCGTCCCCTCGGCCGCGCGGTAGAACACGCTGTCCACGCTCCCCGTCGCGCGGGTGCACGAGCGGCGATTGGGCATGGGGGCCACGACCTGCCAGGTGTCGTAGGTGAACTTCGCGCCCCCAGGCCCGATGCCGTAGAAGCCGTCGTCGCACAGCACCAGGTGCAGATTGCCGTCCCTTCGCTGCCAGACGAGCTTGCCGTCCCTGGCCGAGGCAATCACCAGGTTCGGCCGCTGGGGGCCGGCGAAGTAGACGTACTTGTCGTCGCATTTGAGGTACGAGGTGGTCGAGTAGCCTTGTCCCGGATTCTGGGCGGGGCCGGTGGGGCCGATCGCGGCGAGAAGCTCGGCGTCGGAGTTCCTCCACAGCACCTTGCCCGAGGTGGCGTCGAGACACGTGAGGAATCTCTCCGGGCAGTAGAAGTAGATGCGGGCGTTCTTCATCGCGACGCCGCGGCCGTCCACGTAGCCCTGCTCGCTGTGATCCCAGAAGACCTTCTTGCTCTGCGGGTCAATGGCGACGAATGTGCGGCCGAACCCGAAACTCGTCTTGGGGTCCCTATACTCGTGCCCCTCCCACATGCCCCAGGGCCAATGCCCCAGGCCGGCGGATTGCGAGGGGACGGTCTTCGGCTGGACCTCGGCGCCGCCGACGAGGGCGTAGAGGACGGGCTGGCCGCCCGCGCGGCTCTCAAGCGACATCCATTTCCACACTTTGCCGTCGCCCAGCCCGTCGGGCACCACGATCTGGCCCTTCAGCTCGCCCGTCCGGGCATCGAGGAGCTTACACGACTCATCATCGCCAAAGTACAGAAGCTCCGGCGTGGCAATCATTGTGTTCCGGTGGATGCAGAAGCCCTCGCGCAGCGGCCGCCGCCAGAGGATCGCCCCGTTGTAGCCGTTGATGCCCGTCAGCGTGTTGAGCACGGCGTTCTGGTTGGCGCGGTGGGCGATGTGACCGAATGCCTTGAACACCCGCCCCCCGGCCGCCACGGTGACCTCCGGCATGGGGCTGAACACCGGCTCGGCGAGGAACTGCGTGAGGTAGGGCGCCCGCGCGACTTGGTCTCGCGACTGCGGATTGTTGTCCGGCCCGTGGAACGGCTGGCTCCAGGCATCCATGCCTGCGGGGAACGGCTTCACGATCTCCTCCTGGCCGACGATGGCTTTGCCTTCGGGGTGGAGCACCCTCAGCAGCTCGGCCCGCGGCACCTTGCCTTGGGCGCCAGGCGCGACCCAGATGGCGCCCGCAAGGTTTTCGGCGAGATGGATTCGCTCCCAGGGGCCGTGGTCAGCGAAGACCCGCTTCCCTAGCAGCCCCGCCTTCTCCGCTGCCTGCCGCACGGCGAGCTCCTCAGCGGCGTCGGGCGACTGGAAGTACACCGTCAGCTCGCCGCCCGCGGCCAGGTCCACGACCATGCCCGGTTCGTCCGCCTTCGGCAGGCCCAGGACGACGCAGATGCCCTTCTGGAGGCCGGCCCTCCGCAGAATCTCCTTTGCTTCAGCCCCGGCCCGCGCGGAAGGCACAACCGACAGAAGGGCGACCAACCCAACTGCCCACAATCGAACGACTGCTGGCATTGTGGCATCTCCTTTCCCCGGCAAGAGGACCCCGATTCTCGGCGAGCCCCCACGCCGCCAACATACCCCCGGCGCGTAGACCTGTCAACCGCAGCGCCGTGGAAGCAGACATTGACGCCCACTGTCCCTCCCGAAAACTCCGTTCTCGTTGATCATAAAGGAGTTACGGCTGTTGCCGGGAGCAGGCCTTCGTCGTAGGATTCCGGCCTCGCGACCAAGGACGGAGGCACGGAGATGGGCATCTTGCGGACGATCCTGAGCTTCTTGAGGGCGTTGTTTGCCAGCCGGGCCCAGCTGGCTGCCGAGAACGTGATGCTCCGGCAACAACTGATCGTCTTGCGGCGATCCATTCCACGCCCCAAGCTCCGCCGAACGGACCGGGTGTTGTTGTGCTGGCTTTCGCGATTGTGGTCGGGCTGGAAGTCCGCCCTGCTCATCGTCCAGCCCGACACCGTGGTCCGCTGGCATCGCCAGGGCTTCAGGCTGTACTGGCGGTGGAAGTCCCGGAAGAAGCCGGGCAGGCCGAAGGTGGACCGGGCGATCCGCGATCTGATCCGCCGCATGTGCCGGGCGAACCCGACGTGGGGCGTTCCACGGATCTTGTCCGAGTTGCTCCTGCTGGGCCACGCCGTGGCCGAGTCCACGGTGGCCAAGTACATGATCCGCCAGCCCAAGCCGCCTTCTCAAAACTGGCGGACTTTCCTGGCCAACCATGTCGGCCAGATCGCTGCCATCGACTTCTTCACGGTTTCGACGGTCACGTTCCGCGTGTCGTATGTCTTCCTGGTCCTTCGGCATGATCGTCGTCGCGTCGTCCACTTGAACGTGATGACCAGTCCCACGGCTCAATGGACTGCCCAGCAGATCGTGGAGGCGTTTCCTTACGATCACGCTCCGCGCTTCCTGCTCTGCGACCGCGACGGCATCTACGGCCAGGACTTCCGTGACCGGGTGGAGCACATGGGGATCGAGGAACTGCTCATTGCATTCCGGTCGCCCTGGCAGTCGCCGTATGTCGAGCGGCTCATCGGCTCTATCCGCCGGGAATGCCTGGACCACGTGATCGTGCTCGGGGAGGAGCATCTGCGCCGGATTCTGGCCGAGTACTTTGGCTACTATCACCAAGCCCGAGCGCACTTGTCGCCGGATCGCAACTCGCCGATTCCTCGGCCGGTCTGCCCGCCGGCCCAGGGCAAGGTGGTCGCCAAGGCGTACCCGGGCGGGTTGCATCACTGCTACACGAGGGCGGCGTAGCCGGCTGGCGGAAGTCTCTCGACGCATCAACAGCGGCCTAACCCTGTGCCGTCACACAAATCAGGCTATCTCCAACTGCCCACTGGCATGACCGGACGGCTCCGATCACACCTCGGGACCATCGCCGGACTCAAGGCCAAGCTCGCAGCCCTTGCTTCTCGGCGCGGATGAGATTTTCGGCAGGCACAGGGGGAAACCGCTGACCTTGGGCCTTCCGCGAGCCAACCTGGCAGGTCAGCTGGGCCCGGGGACGCCTGTCATGCCCACGAGTGGGTCCGAGCCCTCACGTCTTGGGGCCGGACGAGGTTTTCGGTAGGGACAGGGGGACGAGGGCGACATCATGAACAACCCGCGGCTCCGGCGGGTCCCTCAACCTCACTTCCACATATCCTTGAGCGACTCCACCGTCCGCTCGACGAGGATACGGCCGCCCTCGGGGCCGACGATGTTACTCATGATCTCGGCGCTGTAGTGTCCGCCCGCTACGCCACGCTCAGTGGGCAGATAGCCCAGCGAATCGCAGGCGGTCTGCACCACGAACGTCTGCTCTGCCGGGCTCCGGGCCTTCATCCGCAGACCATAGTCAATGTAAAGCTCGAACGGGTTGGTGGCCACGGCGATGTCGCCCAGGCGCATGGTGTGGACTTCGGTCTGATAGACCGGCTCCTTCTCCTGAATCTCGTAGCGGGCGGCGATGTTCTTCTTGATCCGCCACCAGATGTAGTTGGGGGAATCGAGCGTCTCGAGGCCCTTGGCCTCCAGCTCCTCGCAGCCCTTCTTGGCGGCGTCGTATTCCTGTTGGGTGACCTTGCGGACGGGGAGCGGGAGGAGTTGCATCTTGTGGATGAAGGGGACCTCGGTGCGGATGTCGGTCTTGGCGAGCTCAAGGCCGGCGTCCACGGCGGCGGCGATGCGCTGACCGATCTCCTGGCGGGGCGACAGGTTGCCCTTGCGCCGCCGCAACGTGGCCTCAGCCTGCTTGCGGAAGAGGAGGTGGGGCGACTGGTCGCCCGCCGCGCTCGAGAGCGGCAGGATGAAGAGCCCGTCGCCGCGGCGCTTGCGCAATTCCACGCGCGCGTCGTGCCAGAAGTCCGCCGACACGTAGTCCGCGCTCTCCACCTCCTGTGACGTGCAGGCGAGGTTGACGACGGCCCCCGTGAGTTTCTTCGCGTCGTCCCAGGTGAAGAGCAGTTCCACGCCGGGGTCGAAGGTACTCTCAAAGGTGTCGAAGTCCGGGCGGTCGGTCGCGCCATACATCTGGGAGCGGCCGTTGGAGTAGAGGGCGCGGCGGTTGTGGCCGACGACGGCGTAGCCGAGCGACCAGCTCACGCCGCCGGGCTTGCGGGTCTGCCAGGCCTCGACCACGGCGTCGGCCACGCGCGCGGCGAACAGCTCCGCGTAGTCCCTCGGCTGCATCACACCCTTCTCGGGCACGCGATAGACGAAGGTGCCCATGATGTCGTGTGGGTGCAGGTTCTCCTCGCGGGCGTCCACGAGCACGGGCGCGGTGTGGGTGTGGGTCGTGTTGATGAGGATCTTGGCGGGGTCGAGGTCGGGCACGCGCGGCTTCGCCAGCCTCCGCACCCGCTCCAGGTCGCACCTGCGGATGCATACGACGTCAGTGGAAACCATGACGGCCTGGTCGAGGACCCCGTTCTCATCGCACGCCTCGATGGCGAGGGCGGTGGCGGTGAGCGGGTCGTTCACGCGTTTCGAGATGCGGAGGTCGAACTGGCCGCAGAGGGCCACCGGCTGCGGGGGCGTGATGTCCGCCGAGGCCCAACCGATCGACAGTTTCCCCGCCCGCGGCGGGCGAGCAGGCTCCGCGGCGCAGGCGCCCTCGGGGCCGGCAAGCAGCAGAGCCGCCAGCAGGATGGGGCTCAGATGGTGGAGCATGATTGGCCTCATGGGAAGTCGGGGTTCCTCAGAGTTTCCACGGCGCGCGCATCGGCCGATCCAGCATCCGGTTTGCCTCGTCGTCGCCGACGAAGACTTCCTGGGCCGGGTCCCACCGCAATCTCCGCTTCAACTTGATGGCTATCTGCTGGAGATGACACAGGGCGTCCGAGCGGACGGCGCTGTCAATCGGTGCCGCCGGTTTGCTGCGGCCTTTCACGGCATCGACGAAGTTGGCGTGGTGGTTGTCGCTCTTGAAGAGGTGTACTTCGTTCGGGCCGATCGTCGCCTTGAGGAGCGACTTCGGCTGGGCATCCATCCGCTCGCGGTCCACGTGCACCCAGCCCTCGGTGCCGAGGAACATCACTCCGTGGCCATGGCCTCCCTGCTGCAACGGGTGCTTTCTGCTTGTTTCGTCATCCATGTGGGTCAACGTGACCCCGTTGGCGAAGCGGTTCTCGACCTGCCAGTGTGTCGCGGCGTCGGTCAACAGCCCCGCGGGGAAAACCCCCGTGCCTTCGACCTCCGTCGGGCCGCCGAGTTCGGTGCCGTTGCCCCACTGGGCGATATCGAGGTGGTGAACGCCCCAGTTGCCGATCATGCCCATGCAGTAGTCCGAGATGCAGTACCAGATGCTCCACCCCTCCTTCTCCGTCCAGGGCCGGCAGCGCTGGTAGCAGTAAGGCGCGAGCGGCGCCGGGCCGAGCCACAGGTCGTAGTCCAATTCCTTGGGAACCGGTTCGGTGGGCTGGCTCGGACACGTCCAACTGCCGGGCACTCCGACCAGAATGGTTTTCAACTGACCTATCTTCCCGTTGCGCACCAGTTCGCACGCCAGCCGGAACTTACCGCTGGACCGCTGCTGGGTCCCGAACTGGAAGACTACGCCGCTCTCCTGCACGGCCTTCTGGACGGCTTGCGCAGCGCGCATGCTCCAGCCCATGGGCTTCTCGCAGTACATGTGCTTCCGCCGTCGGGTGGCCTCCAGCGCAACCAGTGGATGCCAGTGGTCGGGCGTGGTGATCTGCACGGCATCGATATCTTTGCGCGCTATCAGCTCCCGGAAATCCTTGTAAGCCGCGCAATCCCCATTGCCATGGAACTCATCCACCACCTGTTTGGCGCGGCGTCGCTGGGTGTCATGCACGTCGCATACGGCCACAACCTGGACCTCCGGATTCCCGCAGAACGTCCGCATGTTGCCCGTCCCTTGGATTCCCAGGCCGATGCATCCGAGGACCACACGGTTCGAGGGCGCCCCCGGGCGCGCCTGTCCCAGGACAGAGGAGGGCACAATCACCGGAAAGCCGATGACGCCGGCGAAAGCGGCTGAATGCTTGAGGAATTGCCGCCGGTTCATAGGATGGGGGTCTGTTTGCTTCATACGAGAGGCTCCGTTCGTTTGCCCATGATCAGATCAGCGCCCGCCCGCCAGAGAGCCACTGTCTGTGGCTCTGAAACGCCCGAACTGATGATCATGCCTGGCTGGTGGACAGTGTACCCGATCGGGATTCCCCATATGGCTCCTGCTTAAGATCATCGTGAGCCGTCCTTTGTACCACTTGCCACGTTAGGGTTGACGGCCGCAGAGCCATTGCCTGATGGCGGAGCGCAGAGGCCATGGCTCTCTCGCCTCCATCGCCCGGGGCCGGTAGCCCAAGGCGCTGTGCGGCTGGACCTCATTCTACTCCCGTGGCCACCACTCCACCACATTCCTCCGTGGGAGCACGCAACATGAGAGGTCCATGACGACCCGCAATTGCCTTGCGGACCGGGGGCGCAAACCGCGCCCAAGGACAAACCCGGAGCGACGCTGGAATCAAGGTCGCAGAGACGCCAAGTGTCGCCGCTCTTGTCATCACTGACAGACTCGTCACAGAGATTTGTTGCCCGCCACCGCGTCCTTCTCAAACCCCAGGTCCTCGCCTTCGTGCAGCACCACGCCGATCTGTTCCACTCCGCCGTGGCGGCCGTTGTACCAGAGGAGCCACTTCTTGCCGTCAAAGATGGCGTAGGGCTTGTAGCACGCATCGTGATCCCATTTGCCGATGCCGGGGCGGATGATCGGGTTGGCGGGGTGCTTCTGCCAGTTCGTGATGCCGTCGCGCGAGCGGGCGACGCCGATCCGCGCGTGGTCGACATCGCGGAATCCGATGTAGAACATGAGGTGCCAATCGCCCTGCCGGATGATCTGGACGCCCGTCGTCCTGTGCTGCTCCCACGGGATGCTCGGGTCGGGCTTGATGATCGGGTTAGCCTCGTGCCGGGTCCACGCGAGGCCGTCCGTGCTGGCGGCGTAACCGATGGCGTCGGGCTCGTACTGCTCGCCGCCGGAGTACCACAGCCGAAAGAGTCTCTGCGGCTCGTCCCAGAGGACGTGCGGGCACATGACCGCGACCTTTTCCCACGGCTTCTCGGGCGAGAGCACCGGTTTGTCGCTCATACGTATCCATGCAACGCCATCGGGGCTCGTTGCATAGCCGATCCAGGAGCGGCCCTTGGCCTGGCCCGTGTACCACATGTGATACGTGCCGCCCTTCTTGAGGACCACCGGGCGATTGATGTCGGCTTCCCAGTCGGTCTCCTTGTTCGGCCCCAGGACGATGACCGGATCGCCCCAGTGGGTGCCGTCCTTGCTCTCGACCAGCGCCACACTCTTCTTGGATCGCCATGAGAACCACATGCGGTACGCGTCGCCGTCCTTAAGGACCGAGATATCGAAGCACGTGCCGAGTTTGCCGCCCAGGACCGGGTTGCCCTCGTACTTGACCCACCCGGCCGTGGTCTCGACCTCCGCCGGCGGGGCCTCGCGCGGGGGCAGGGGGGCCATCAGGCGCGACAGGGTCTCCGATGCGGTCACCTCTTTGCCATCGGCGAAGACGCGCAGGCCCTTGCCTCGCTTGTACCGCTCGCCGGTCTTATCGTAGAGGATCGTCAGCCAGCGTCCGTGGTAGCGGACTTGGTCCAGGCAGAACCAGTCCCACGTTTCGGGCACGAGCGGGTTGACCTCCACCGTCTCATCCGCCCGCGGCCGCAGGCCCACGAGGCCGCTGATCACGAGGTCGCAGTACGTCGAGTGGTTGTAGTCTTTGCCGCGCTCCTCGCCGCCCTTGCCGGCGTCCCACGTGCCGTTCTTCCACGCCTTCAAGCGCGTCCGCGAGATCCAGTCGCCGGTGGCGGGGTTCAGATTTTCGTCGATCCACGGAACCGTGCGACCGTCCTCCAGTCTGAGGCGGTGCGACCGCGTGTAGATCTTGAGCGTCTCGAAGTAGTCCTTGCGGCTGACGGCATTCTGCTCTTGCGTGTTGAGGAGGTTTGCCAGGGCCGTCAGCGTGACCGCCGTCGAGAACGGCCAACTCGGCCCGTTCCACTGGCACTCGTGGCCCTGGTACGAGGTCACGAACCCCGGGTGCCGCTGCTCGGCGGTCGTTGGGCCGAACGGGGCGTAGAAGCCCTTCGGGTCCATGAGCTGCTTCCACGCGACGACCTTGTCGGCATCGGGCAGGTTGAAGTACCACGGCGTGTAGCCGTGCTCTTCGCGGGCGTCGGAAAGCTGCGTCCCTTCGCCGCGCGGCAGGACCTTGAAGAACTGCGCCTCGGCGTCCCAGAGTCTCTCTTGCACGAGCTTCTTGATCTCGGCCGCCTTGGCGCGGAACCGTTCAGCCACGTCTTTCTTGCCCGCGAGGCCGGCGATGGCGGCGATGGCCAGCGCGTCGCCGTACATGTAGCTGTTGATCGTGGCGCGGTAGCCCTGGCCCTTGGGATGCAGCCGGCCGCTGATAGATGCCTCCATGCCGTCGCGGTCATCGACCTGCCAGAAAAGGCCGTTTGAGTCGCGGTGGTCGCCTTCCCACGCCTCGTAGTTCCTGATGAGGTCCGGCAAAAGGTCTTTCGCCTGGCGGTCGTCGCCGGTCACCATCGCGTGGGCCCAGATGCTATCGGCCGCCCAGAAGCTGTACCGCCGCGCGTCGCCGCCCTTGCGGAACCAGAAGACCGAGTAATCGTCGAGGTACTTCGGGTCGGCGAGCCAGCGGCCCTCGCGCAGGTGGTGCCCTGCGGCACAGTTGATGGAATTGTGCTTGCCCGCCCAGCCGACCTTCGGCAGAAACTCGCTGATGATGAATCCGTCCGGGGTCTCCTGGATGTGCTTGCGGTAGGTCCACCAGCGGAAGTAATAAACCTCCTCGATCTCTTTGTCCGGGCAATCCAGCAGCGGCACGTTGCTCTGGAGAAATGTCAGGGCCGCCGCGTTCGGAACGTGCTGGGCGTAAAGTTCCTTGTCGTTGGCGTTGAACGTTTCCGCGTAACGCTGAAGCGCGTCGGGCTTCAGGACCAGCGGCCGTGGCGAGGGCAGGGGCCCGCGATCGTTCTTTGCCGCCGCCGCGCCGACCGGAACCGCGGCTACGATCGCGGGCCACTTCTTCGGCTCCATGCCGGCGGCCTTTACGTGCGCCGCCACACGCGATTCGTCCAAGGCGGTCTTGTAGATGGCGACCTCGGCCAAGGCGCCGTCGAGGAACTTGCCCTTCAGCCACGGGTCGCCGCCGATCTGGATCGGCCGGTCATTGGTGATCGTGCCGCCGGAGTCTTTGACGCTGGTGACGAGCGTCCCGTCAACATACAGGCGGGTCTGTCCGTCGCCCGCGCGGGTCCAGACGACGTGATGCCACGTGCCGTCGGTCAGGTTCTCCGGCGAGGCTGTTACCGCGTCGGCCCCCGGCTTGGGGCCCGGGCGGGCCATGGCGCAGCCCTGCCGGCCGTCGGCGGAGCCGCCGAGGAGCACCCAGTCGCTGGAGGCCGCGCCCTCGGTGCCCTTGCTCACGAGCGTGGCGCTGGCGGGCCAGTTGGGGGCGGTCCAGCCTTGAGTCGACCGGAACCAGCACTCCACCGAAATCGTGTTGAGCGCGAAGTCCTTGTGGTTCGCGATCTCGACGTACCCGCTCTTGCCGTCGAACCTGGCCGCCTTGCCGCCGATGCCCGCAGGGCCGGCCTCGATGGCCACGGCGCCCCTGTACGTTCCCGCATGCGCGCCAGCCGCGTCCTTTGCCGCGGCGCCGTCGCCAGCCGAGGCGTCCTGGAATCGCAACCAGGCCACGGGGGCATCCTTCTGCACCTCTGCGGCATAGTCGGCCCACACCGCTGCTGTGGTCAGGGCGGCAAGGAGAACCACGCACGCAAAAATCGCAGGCCTCATGTTTGTTCTCTTCGTGGCTGGTGCGGCTCAATATCTACTTTGCGCGGCAGGTACGGAGCCCCGTGTCCCTACCAATAACTGCGTACTTGTTTCCCGTCAAGGAGTTACGAGATTGGATGCCCAGGCTTCTCAAGAGTAGGATCGCCATGTCCTGGCAACTATGGGAGACCTCCTCGTGGGCATCATCAAGGCGATCCATTTCCTGATCCGAGCCTTCTTCGTTTACCACCTCAGTCTGGCCGCTGAGAATCTGGCCCTGCGACGGCAACTTGTGCGTCCCGAAAAACCCGTCTGGGGGCTGCGGGGTGAGTAACGGGTGTCGCCGGCCGTGATCTCCGATAACCGGCTGACTGATTCGGAAGCCAAGGCCAATCCAACGGGTTGTCTTGGCGCGGCCGCTTTGCCTGGATACGATGGGTCAGCCTTTGGAAGCATCACTGACATCAAGGAGGTGCCCGATGGGCAAGATGGAACAGACGCTCAAGGCCGAGATCACGCGGCTGGCCAAGAAGCAGGTGCGGGCGACCTGCCTCCCTCTTGCCCGAGACGTTCGCCGACTGAAGCGCATCGTCTCGGCGCTGCGGAAGATGGTCGCGGCCCCGGTCAGACTTGGGGCCGAGTGGCAGGCCGAGCGGACGGCGGAGCGGTCGAAACTGGCGGCTGCCCCGGAAGAAGTCAAGGCAGCGCGGCTCTCGCCGGGCCTCATCAAGAAACTCCGTACGCGTCTCGGCATCACGCAGGGCGAACTGGCTGCGCTCGTTGGCGTGTCGACCAGTGCGGTTGGGTCCTGGGAGTACGGGAAGGCCAAGCCTGAGGGCCGCAACCGAGAGGCCTTGGTCGCCCTTCGGAGGCTGGGCAGGCGAGAGGTGCGGGGAATCCTGGCCACGAAGGCCGCGGAATCGCCTCGGGAAGCCAAACGCAGGGCCAGGGGCCGGAGGAAGCGGCGGTGAGTGCCCGGAGGTCGCCCATGCACCACACCAAGGGCAGCGGCCGCCTGACCGGCGCGACGAGGAAGGTCGGCTGGTCGGCGGGAGTGTGCGCGGCATTCATCGTCCTGGCGGGTCCGGGTGCCGCCATCGGCGAGCCATGGCGCGCTCTTGAGCAGCCGGAGTTGAAGCAGGCGCTCGAGATCGCGCCGGTCCTGAAGACCGAGTCGCTGGGCGAGCCGGCGCGCGGGGTCAACACCTGGGAGCACTGGCTGGTGCCGAACCCCGACGGCAGGACATGGGACGCGCTTCAGGTGTACTTCAAGGAATACTACGGCCCGACCTGGCTCTACGCCGTGGACCTGGGCACGGGCCAGGTAAAGAAGCAGCGTCTGCCGGACAAGCGCCAGTTCTACCTGTCGGGCAGGGCGCTCGGATTCGACGGCAAGTACTACATAGCCACCCCGGGGCCGGGCAAGGAGGGTTCCGCGTGGGGCATGTTCATGCACGTCTACGATCCGGCGACGAACACGCTGGAGGATCGGGGCGAGATCGTTCCCAACCTGGGCGGCGAGGTGCGCCCACTCGTTGTCGGACCTGACGGGCGGATCTACGGCACGGGGTCCCGCGATAAGGGCAGACTGGGACTCTACATCTACGATCCGAAACTGAACAGAGTGGTGAAGGATTTCGGCCCCATCGGGCCGAGCCATCCCAACGGCGCCTGGAGCGGCTACGTGATGGGCATCGACGATACGCATGTGTATCTCGTCAGCGGGATGATCCCCTCCTGGTACCTGGTGGCGGTGAACATCGAGACGGGCCAGCAGAAGGTGCTTCTGGAGATGCCGACGGACGTCAGGATGGAGACCGTGGAGAGTTTTCCCGGCGCGTGGTTGCAGGTGCCACAGCATGGCGACGCGCCGCAGAAGGACTACTGGCTCTATCACGGGGAGATGATTGCGAAGGCGAACGATACGCCGCCCTGGCCCAAGCGGCCTTCGCCCTGGGACAAGGCGATACCGAAGCCGGAACTCTACTGGGATCA
>Ga0315295_10002496_pt1 | contig 15604 bp, 12 predicted proteins | sample YL17G14_0_MG_FD_204453 | JGI IMG/M metagenome (GOLD analysis project Ga0315295, IMG submission 204453) | Sediment microbial communities from Yellowstone Lake, YNP, Wyoming, USA - YL17G14_0 | ecosystem: Environmental > Aquatic > Freshwater > Lake > Sediment | place: USA: Wyoming | collected...
GGGGTGGGTGGGGTGGTAGTTTCACTTTTTCTCCCGTCGATAAAAACGGAGTACTTTCACTTTTGTATGTCTGGGGCTCATTCATCCCGGTTCTAAAGGACCGGGCATTCTGAGCATACTTCTGTAAGATTAACTTCAATGGCAAGCCCCACTGCAAAGGGTGCATCGAAACGGGTAGGATCATGGGCGGCCCGCCCGGGCCGATACCCATTTCTCACATATCCTATCTTGGAAAGGTCCAAGAACGGCTGATCAAGAACGGTTTCAACATGCTAAGTGCCAGGATACTGCACACGGATGTTGTGGGGGGCATTAAGAGCGAGTTCGAATGGATAAGGATCAGGACCGTTGGGAACTGCGTAATCATGGGCCATGCGGCAGAGATTACACTATCGGCGATCCAAGGCTTCACCTTCGCCTCATATCGGGTCGCCCGGGCGAGCATGTCGGGGGGCATGCCATTCGTCCATTGCTTTGCCATTCTTTCCTCGGCCAAGGTCGATGAGATGGCCAAGACCTGGGTCACTGTCAGGAGACCAAAGCTGAACTTCTCGGGGGTCGAGGTCCCCATGATACATGATTCAAAGGCCAACCAGGTCATCTACTATCCCCGCATCCCTATGTATGCCTGGTACGTCTATGCGAACATCCAAGAATTCATCTCGACGTACCTGCGGCCCTGACATGCAAACAATAAAGTATTATTCCTTTTACGATAATATCAATACGAGACTTCCATGAAATGTGAAAAACATCCCGCTGTGGAAACCGATGTCGTATGCATGTCCTGCGGCCGCGCGCTCTGCGGGATATGCAGGATCAATTTCCAGGGCAGGCCCCACTGCAAGAGATGCATCGAGATAGGCAGGATCATGGGCGGGCCGCCGGGGCCGATGCCCATAATCGCTCCGGTCACTTATGTCTCGATGGTCGCGGACCGCCTCGCCAGGAGCGGCTTCGAGGTCTTCAACGATACCCTCTCCGGTATCCCGATCACCGTCGGGAATAAGGCAGAGTGGATCTTGCTTAACCGGATCAGGGTGTACGTGGTCATGGCTCAAGTCCCTCAAGTCGATGAGAACCAGGCCTTCGGCCTCAGCCGGACCTTCTACGAGATCTCCGCGAATCGTGGGGGAACTCTATTGTTCGCTGGCCAGTTGATGAGCTACTCAGTGATATCTAGCCCAGTCATCGACCAGAGGGCAATAGGCCTGGTCGTCCGGTCAAAGCCCCAAGTACATTTTCGTGGCTGGGAGATTACAGTCCTGCATGACATGAATACCAATATGGTATATTTCCATCCGGAATCTCATCTCTTCGGTTGGGCCCTTTACCCATACATCCACAGTTTCGTTCGTCAGTATCTGATCCCATGAAGGAATCAGCGCGGGATATGCAATCTTGTAAGCAATATACTTAATTCCTTAAATTCTCATATCTTCCGAATCAGGACCATGAAATGCGAACAACATCCCGCTGTGGAAACCAATGTCGTATGCATGTCCTGCGGCCGCCCACTCTGTGAGATATGCAGGATTGACTTCCAGGGCAGGCCCCACTGCAAAGGGTGCATCGAGACGGGCAGGATTATGGGCGGGCCACCGGGGCCGATGCCCATACTCGCTCCGGTCCCCTACATCCCGATGGTCGCGGACCGCCTCGCCAGGAGCGGCTTCGAGGTCTTCAGCGAAACCCTCTCCGGTATCCCGATCACCGTCGCGACCAAGGCAGAGTCCATCGGGGCGACCCCATTCAGGTATTACGTAGTCCTGGCTCAGGTCCCGTCCCTCGATGAGAACCAGGCCTTCGGCCTCAGTCGGACCTTCTACCAGGCCTCCGTGGCCCGGAAGGGGTCTCTCATGTATGCAGGCGCGTTGATGAGCTTCTCGGTCATCTCGAGCCCGGACATCTCCGAGAAGGCGATGGGCCTGGTCATCCAGTCGAAGCCCCAGTTCCATTTCGGTGGCTGGGAGATCCCGGTCCTGCACGATATGAACACCAACAGAATATATTTCCATCCGGAAACACATTTCTTTGGCCTAGCCCTCTATCCGTACATGCACGGTATCATCCGTCAGTACCTTATCCCGTGAATCGTCCAAGGAACAATCTGGGCGGTACTCTTTTTGAGAAAAGAATCGAATAGCCCCGATAACTCTAGAGCGCCGTCTCCATTATCTGGCCGAGTTCCTTCTCGAGGATGGACATGACCTCCTTGGACAGGTCCTTCTTCATATCGCCCGGCATGATGCTGAGGCCTAGCTTCGTTGCCCCCTTCGCGAGGAGCACCGCGGCATAGATCTGCTTGGCCCTGGCCTCGAGATAGAGGTTGACGGCCTCCTTCAGTTCCCTCTTGAGGCCCGGGTCCTTGTCGAGGGCCGCCTTGATGTGCTTCTTGACCTCGTCCTTTACCATGTCCTTCAAGGATTCGATTATGATGTCCTCGACGTCGAGGGTCTCGTTCAGGAGCGACTTGATCATCGGGATGGCCTCGGACGCCTGCTTCTTCTTAGCTATACCTATCCCCCCATGGTCTGACCTGGGCCGGGTGTCCGGCCTATCAGATCGTTATGAGAGCACCCCCGTCGGGGGCCCCTACCTCCGCGGGCTTGGGCTCACAGCGTCGTGACCTGGTACATTATCTTGAGGCCCGACAGCTTCTTGTGCAATATCTCGAGAAGGTCCAGTATCTCCTCGATGGTCGGCCTCCGGTGCTTGCCCCAGTCGTAGGTGTAATCATGAACACCTCTCGCTGGCTGGAAACCGATATCCTTCAGGGCCATGGTCACGGTCTTCGGCCCACTTCCCTCGCTGCTAAAGGTCAAGGTCAGGTAGGTTATCATTTAAACTGTCCCCCGATTCCAGTGCCTCTGTTCCTTGTATTGCATCTAGGACATATAAGGTTTTATTGTTCCGTTTCCTTAACCTGATGGTCCAGAAAAGTAAAATGGCACCAGGACCATGACGGTCATGATGGCGATCATCACCCTGACAACGGACTTCGGGAGCTCAGAATATGTTGCCCAGATGAAAGGCGTCATCCTGGGCATCTGCTCGGAGGCGCGCATCGTCGACATAGCCCATGACATCGCTCCGGGGTCCATCATCGAGGGCGCCTTCGTCATGATGTCATCCGTGCCCCATTTCAAGCATGCGGTCCATGTCGGCGTCGTCGACCCGGGCGTAGGGAGCGCGAGGGCCGCCATCGTCCTTCAATGCGAACGCGGCATTCTCGTGGGGCCGGACAATGGGCTGCTCGTCCCGGCCGCCGAGAAGCTCGGTCTCGAGACCTGCTACGAGATAAAGAACCCCGATGCCACATGGATCTCTAAGGACCATGAGGTCTCGGACACCTTCCACGGAAGGGACATCTTCGCCCCCGTGGCCGCGAGGCTGGCCTGCGGCATGAGGCCTCGCGAGGTCGGTCCGCAGAAGAAGAAGATTACGAGGATCGATATCATAGGTTCCAAGGTCACATCGAAGGGTGCTGCCGGCCTTATCCTGAGGGTGGACCGCTTCGGGAACGTTATCACGAACATTCCAAAAAAGGCGTTAAAGGGCAGGTCATCGGTCGAGGTCTCAATCGATAAAAAGTGGCTCAGGGCCAGAGCGGTACGCACTTATTCCGACGGAAGGCCCGGCGAGCTGCTGGTCCTGGCCTCATCGTCCGGCCTCATCGAACTATCCGTGAACGGGGGTCGGGCCCAGGAAAAATTAACCGCATCACCAGGAAAAAAAATCCAACTGCGATTTTCATGAGTATTGTCGAAAAATAATTATACGGCCGCACGGTAGTACAATAATTCTAGGAAATACATATATATAGGAACCGTTATACACAAGTCCGCTTCACCTGACGCCGTCAATGGCAAGGTGACTTAGCGAGTGCACCCGCAGAGCAGAAGATTCCGCGGGGAAGCGGCACAGGCCCTTCACACACTGGCATCGCCCAGGGCCAATGACTGCCGGTCCATACGCAACCTGGACTGACACATGGTTAGTACTGCTGAGACTCAAAGCTGTCTGGGGAATGGCTCGGCTCGGGCGCCGATGAAGGTCGTGCCAAGCTGCGATACTACCTCACGTAGGCGCAAGGAGCCTTTGATGTGAGGATGACCTAATGAGACCTCTTAGCACCTTCGGGTGCTTGTCCGTAAGGACGGGGAACCCCCTGAATTGAAGCATCTTAGTAAGGGGAGGAAAAGAAATCAATCGAGATTCCGTTAGTAAAGGCGATCGAACGCGGAATAGGGCAAACCGAATCCCTGCAGGAATGCAGGGAGATGTGGAGTTTCGGCCGGTTAACATCCCATCTCAGTTGAGCCGAAGTCTGACTGGAACGTCGCTCCGTAGAGGGTGATAGACCCGTAGGCGAAGACTGAAAGGATGATTCCCGGTACCGAGAGTAGCGTGCGTCGGATACCGCGCGTGAAGGTGGGGGGCAACAACCTCCAACCCTAAATACGTCCCGAGACCGATAGCGTAGTAGTAGCGTGAGCGAATGCTGAAAAGTGACCCTGACGGGAGGTTAAAAGGGCCTGAAACCAGGCAGCGATAGACCTACATGGCGTTAAAGGGACGATCCTCGAAAGAGGGGACCAACGTCATGTTATCCGTGTTGAAAAACGGGCCAGGGAGTTCTGATCAGTGGCGAGGTTAAGGACTTAACGTCCGAAGCCATAGGGAAACCGATTTCCCGCAACCCGCAAGGGCGAGGGGAGAGGTGTGCTCGCCTATAGTCACTGGTGGGAGACCCGAAGTCGGTCGATCTACACCTGATTAAGTTGAAGCCAGCGGAAACGTTGGTGGAGGACTGAACCCGTTCTAACGTGCAAATTGTTGGGATGAATTGGGTGTAGGGGTGAAAGTCCAATCGAGACCGGATATTGCTGGTTCCTCCCGAGACTACCCGCAGGTAGACCTCGGCGGAGACAGTCGGCGGGGTAGAGCACCATTTGGGGCTTTAGGGGGCGAAAGTCCTCGGGCCCTCGATAAACTCCGAACCTGCCGTCGTCGTAGAAGCCGGGAGATAGGGGCTCTGGGGTAAGCCTGAACCCTCGAAAGGAGGACAATCCCGCCTCGTGTTAAGGTCCCTAAGTGCCGATTAAGTGTTAATCAAGAAGGGAGTCCGTGGTCTAAAACAGCTGGAAGGTGGGCTTAGAGGCAGCCATCCTTTAAAGAGTGCGTAACAGCTCACCAGCCGAGATTGCGGGCCCTGAAAATGGACGGGACTAAAATCGGTCACCGATACACGAGAGCACCGAAAGGTGATCTGGTAGGGAGGCGTCGTGCGTGGATAGAAGCCCGACGGTGACGCCGGGTGGACCGCGCTCGAATGAGGATCCTGGGAAGAGTAGCAGCAGAGACTGGTGGTGAACCCAGTCCGCCGTAGGGGCAAGGGTTCCACGTCAATGTCCGTCAGACGTGGGTTAGTCGATCCTAAGGATTACCTTAATCGGGAAATCCGAAAGGGAAGCAGGTTAATATTCCTGCACCATAGATAATTGTGTCATCATCTGACGCATCGGGATACGCCCGCAGTAGCGCCAGCCTGTCCAACCACATAAACCCCTGGAGAACCGTAATGGTGAGAACGGGGTGGAAGTGCGATGGGTGCATGCATTTGCACAGGGAACATTCCTGGTGCCCGTGAAAAGGGTGATGTCGTCTAAGTCTATGTCCGTACCTAGAACTGACACAGGTGCCCCTGGGTTAGAAGCCCAAGGCGTGTTGGTCATAATCCAGGCGAGGGAATTCGGCAAGTTAGCCCCGTACCTTCGGTAGAAGGGGTGCCAGCCAAGGAATTGGCTGGTCGCAGTGACGAGGGGACTCCGACTGTTTAATAAAAACGTATGCCACAGCTAGTCGGAAACGATTTGTATTGTGGTTGAAGCCTGCCCAGTGGCGGTATCTGAAAACCCGGCTCAACGGGACGAAGGACCGCTAAACGGCGGGGGTAACTATGACCCTCTTAAGGTAGCGTAATACCTTGCCGCTTAATTGGCGGCTTGCATGAAGGCCCAACGAGAGTCCCACTGTCCCCGCTTGGAACCCAGTGAAACTGATTTACAGGTGTGCAGTCCTGTACCGTCCATCTGAAAGCGAAGACCCCGTAGAGCTTTACTGCAACCTGTCGCTGTTGTACGAACTTCTTTGCCTAGCGTAGGTAGGAGGCGTCCGAAATCTGGGGTTCCGGCCCCAGACTAGCCGATCCTGGAACACTACCCTTAGGAGTTCGTACAACTAACCGCTTCGTGCGGAACACCGATAGGCGGGCAGTTTGGGTGGGGCGCCACGCCCTCGAAAACTCAACAAGGGCGCCCAATGGTCAGCTCAGGCAGGTCAGAAATCTGCCGTTGAATGCAAGGGTAAAAGCTGGCTTGACGTCGGTTGTGTCAATACCAATCGGCGATAGGAAACTAGGGCCTAACGAACCAATGAACCTTCTTGTTGGGGGTCATTGATAACAGAAAAGTTACCTCGGGGATAACTGAGTCGTCTTCAGCAAGAGCTCATATCGACCTGAAGGTTTGCTACTTCGATGTCGTCTCTTCCTATCCTGGTGGTGCAGCAGCTACCAAGGGTGGGGTTGTTCGCCCATTAAAAGGGATCGTGAGATGGGTTTAGACCGTCGTGAGACAGGTTGGTTGCTTTTCGATGGATGTGCGTTGGTGTCTGAGGGGATGGTCCCTTTAGTACGAGAGGAACAAGGGATCGTGGCCGCTGGTCTACCAGTTGTCTGGCAAGGCAGGCTGGGCAGCTACGCCGCACTAGATAAGGGCTGAAAGCATCTAAGCCCGAAACTATCCCCGAAAAGAGACACCTTTGAGCCCTCTCGTAAAAGACGAGTTATGATAGAACCGGAATGTAAGTATCAAGGCTTCGGCCGAGATATTCAGTTCGCGGTCACTAACAGGGCGGAGTCTATTTGGTACTAGCCATGTGGTCAAACAGGTTGCGTATGTAGGTTTTTTTCATTTTCAAGTTCCGTCGAGCGACAGCCATGTACCTTCGGAACACAGGAATTCCGGATTGCATTTTATTGGGAGGTGGTTGACGGTAGGTTTTATTACTGTCACAACCTTCGGCGTTCTGCAGTCCCGAGGCCTTGAGATGGAGGCACAGTTCAGGAGCAGGATCGAGAGCATCGGCAACGCCCTGCCGAAGAAAAAGCTCATGACAAAGGACCTGATGGACAGCTGCCGCCATCATATCAACGTGGACATGGAGGAGCTCACGGGCATCCATGAGCGGAGGGTGTGTTCCGAGGAAGAGAACTCCTCCACGCTCGCCCGCGATGCGGCCCTTGATTGCCTTGGGCATTCCGGCCACAAGGCCAGCGACCTGGGCCTCGTGATCAACTGCAGCATCTCGAAGTTCGACAAGGGGCTCTCCCACCGGCACGAGCCCCCACTGAGCCTTTACATAAAGGAGGCCATCGGGGCCCATGGGGCAATGAACTTCGACATACAGAACGCCTGCGCGGGGATGCTGACGGGCATCTATATCCTTGACAATTACATCCGCCTCGGCATCGTCGAACGCGGCATGGTCGTGAGCGGCGAGGACATCACGAGCCTGAGCTTCAACGCGGTCAGGACCATCAGGTCCGTTGCGAGCAAGCAGATGGCCTCGCTCACCGTTGGCGACGCTGGGGCCGCGGCGATACTCGAGAGGGCCCCCTCGGCCTCGAAGGGCATAACGGTGTCCGAGTTCATCACATTATCAAAGTACTCCGACCTGTGCTTCGGCAGGCCCTGCAAGAACGCGCCCGGGGCCACCATGAGCACCGAGGCCAGGAAGATACACCGGGTCGCCATCGAGGATTCCCCGCCGATACTGAAAAGGGCGCTCGACCGGAGCGGCCTTTCCTTCGACGAGATCGACCACGTGATCCCGCACCAGACATACGAGCGGTCCATCAAGTCAGGGGCCCGGCGCATTTCCGAGAAGTTCGGCGTCAAGCCGAAGAACGTCATTATAAACCTCCACGACTTCGGCAATACGGCGTCCACGACGCATTTCGTGGCCTTGTACAAATATTTGAACGAGGGCCTCTTCAAGAAAGGCGAGAACATCATGCTCATTTGCTTCGCATCCGGCCTCGTCGTCGGGGTCGTCATATTCACCATGGACGAGCTAGTGGACAAGTATAGCAAAGGGAGCAGCTGAACATGGGCGCGCGCATAGAGTCCGTCGATTTCGTCAGGTCCGGCTCGGGCCTCCTCAGGAAGGGCTCCATCAAGCTGGCCGTACAGGCGGCCCTGGGCTGCCTGAAGAAGGCCGATATGCCCCCGAACGAGGTGGACCTCCTCATAAACACCGGGATCTATCGCGACGAGAACATAGGCGAGCCCGCCATAGCGTCCCTGATCCAGCAGGGCATCAAGGCCAACCCGGGCGTCAAGGAGGACGGCCAGGGGACCTTCAGCTTCGACCTGGCCAACGGTGGTTGCGGCCTCGTGACCGCCATGAACATCGTCCACAACCTCATGGAATCCGAGGATATCGATGTGGGCCTCGTCGTCACGAGCGATGCCGACCCGGTGCCGGGGACGTCCGAGGGATACGAGTTCGTGCCAGCAGGCGCCGCGGTCCTGCTCGAGCCGAGCGACACCGAGGAAGGGTTCGTCGGTTTCAAGAGCGAGACCTATCCGAAGTACGAGGACATGTTCGAGAGCAGGGTCGTGTTCATCGGCGATAAAGAGAGGCCGAAGGGCCGGAACATCCTGCGTATATCCGAGCGGAAGGCCTACATGGCCCGCTGCGTGGATTGCGCCCAGAAATCCGTGGAGGCATTCATTGAAAAGGCTGGCCTCGACCTCAAGGCGCTGGACCTTATCATCACATCGCAGACACCCGTCGGCTTCCCTCGGAAGTTCAGGGTCCGTATGGGCCTGCGGAAGAGCCGGGTCGTGGATATAAGCGAGGAGTACGGACCCCTCCACACCGCTGGTCCGGCGGCGGCCCTCGACGCCGCCATCGAGGATGGGCGGTTCGCCAGGGCCGAGAGGGTCCTCTTCGTCACCGTCGGGGCGGGCATCACGGTCTCACTTGCGCTGTACCATAAGGAGCGCGAGGAGGAGGTCGACCGGGAAGGGCTCGCCGTCGAGGAGGGCGAGGAGGACGAGCTGGTCGGGATGCTGGAGGAGGACGAGGAGGACGGGAGCGAGGGCTGAGCGGGCATAGAAATAAAAATAAAAAGAACGGAAAAAAAGGAAAAAGGACCGCCGAGCCTAGACCGCCTCGATCGTCGACGGGGGCTTGTCCGTGACGTTGTAGGTCACGCTGACGACCCCGGGGACCTCGGTCGTTATCCTGCTGGCGAGTTTCTCCAACTTCTCGAAGGGCAGTCTCGTGGCCTTACCGACCACCGCGTCCGTGCTGTCCCAGCACCGGACCTCGATCTGGAACCCGAAGTCACGCTTGCCGCCCCTGACGCCGGTCACCATGTCCTGGTGCAGGATGGCCAGGTACTGGAACGCTCCCGACCCTTTGAGCTCGTCCTCGACGATTCTCGTGGCCTTCCTGACCTTCTCGACCCGTTCTGGAGTGACCTCGCCTATGACCCTAGCGGCGAGGGCCGGGCCCGGGAATGGAGGCCTGTTGTAGATCTCCTCCGGGAGCCCCAGGGCCTTGGCGACCCTTCTGACGCCCGTCTTCCTCAGCTGTATGATGGGCTCCAGGACCTTGTAACCGAAGGTCTTCTTCGTGTCGATGCCTAGCTGCTCGAGTATGTTGTGCTGCCGCTTCACGCCTGCCAAGGTCTCCTCTACGTCCGTGAAGTTGGTCCCCTGCAGGAGGAAATCCGCACCGCTGTCCCTCACGATCTTGCCGAAGACCTCCTTGTAGAACGTCTGCGTGATGGCCTCCCTCTTCTCCTCTGGGTCCGTCAGGCCCTTCAGGGCCTTGAAGAACTGCTTCTTCGCGTCCACGAGCTCGACCTTCACGCCCAGCTTCCTGAAAAGGGCCACGATCCTCTCGGGCTCGCCTTCCCTCATGATGCCGTTCTCGATGAAGTAGGACCTCAGGTTGTCGCCCAGGGCCTTGTGGCCTATCATCGTGACCGCCGACGAGTCCACGCCCCCGGAAAGGGCGTTGACGGCGATGCCCTTGCCGACCGCCTTCTTCAGCGCCTTGACCTGGTCCTCGATGAACTTCTTCTCGTTCAGCTCCTCTAGCTTGATCTCCTTGATATCCATGACCAATCTCATTCCCCCGAGGACAGGAACAATCTAGGCACATTTAAATCTATTTCACTTACGTGTACAAAATCGATAGTGACTTCGACCTCATTTCCTCTTGAGCAGTCCCTGCGTCTCGGCAATGCGCTTCTTGAAATGGTCGAGGGACCGCTCTTCGACGATGGCCCTGGCCTTTGCCAGGGCCTTTTCAGCGGCATCGGCTCTTCCGGCGCTGATCATTATGGGGACATAGTCGAGTATCACCTCGATGAGGTTCGCCATGGACCCGACATCCTCGATGGCCTTGGAGACCTCTTCGAAGACGACTAGCGAGCCATGCAGGTCGCCCCTGGCGGCCATCAGGATCCCTTGGACCCAGCGGACGTTCAGCCTGCCGAGCGCATCGCCTGTCCTGTCGAGCATCTCACCGGCCTTCTTCAAGAGCTCCTCGGCCCTGTCCAGCTCCCCTAGCTTGATACATGTGTGGGCCAGGTCGGAATAGACATAGACGCACATGCCTGGCTCGGCGTCCCTGCAAAGGTCAAGGCACCTCGTGAGGACCTCCTTGGCCTTGGCAAGGTCACCCAGGTGGAAGTGCACATAGGCCAGGTTGTGCAGGCCCCGCATCAGCTCGAACATCGTCCCGTTGACCTCGATGAGCTTGACGCCGTCCTGGAACCTGAGCTCCGCGGCCTTGTAGTTCCCGAGCATGATCTGGACATTGCCCATGTCAATCAGGGCCTTGCCCTGCAACAGCCCGTCCCCGGCCTCTTTGGCGCCGTCGTGGGCCTCCTTAAGGAGGTCGTTGGCCAGGTCCAGGTCCCCCTTGCGGAAATGGAGCTTCCCCATGCTGAGCATGAGGTCCCTGCGCGTCGAGGCCTTTCCTTCGGCGGTCGATATCTCTAGTGCCTTCCTGAGCTCCTTCTCGGCCTCGGCCGTCCTGCCCATCCTCCTAAGAGCGTTCCCGAGCAGGGTCCTGGCCTGGATATGCTCGTCCGGACTGATCTGCATGGTCCATATGATTCTGTATAAAATGGACTCTACCTCATAGAACCTGCCCCGGCTATAAGCAGAGACGGCCCTATTGAGGTCCTTTTCCACGTCGGTCCTGGGCGGTTCGGGCTCTTTGGTCATATATCAAAGAAGCGTCTTCACCGAATATGTATCTTTGGTTAAGACCCATTGAGTCCTCCGATGGGCTATTTATCGTCTACAATAAAGAATATCAATATGGACCTAGAATGGTTGGATAAGGGTCCGGACCGGCACGCAATTCACATATGATAAACAATAATAACTATCATTGCAATATTGAGGCGGGGAAGATAGACCAAAAGGGAGAACCTCGAGATGGTCGATGACAAGGAGCTGGAGGAGAAGGAATACTATCGCAAGCGCCTGAGACAGTGGCGTGACCTCGGGTTCGACACCAAGGAGCTCGAGATCATGCTCGAGACGGACTTCGAGCACTTCAAGGAGATGTCAATGGAGAAGCTGCGCTCACAGCTCCATCTGATGACCTCGGAGGAGACGATTCCCAAGGACAAGGCAGATGAACGGTCGAAGGCCGCGTCTAGAGAACATGGTCGCACCTCCCGGCCCTTCATCACCGAGTATGACGATATCCGGAAGCAGAACGAGGATGAGAAAGAGGACGCCCTCTTGGATATCAGGAAGGAGATGACGCGGCGGAAGCATCTCGACGAGACCGGTGTGCGGGACCTTGAGGATGACGAGGAGTTCGCGACACCGAAGGCGCGCCCTAGGCCAAAGGCGCCGGAGGTCGATGAGGATTATCCATTGATCTCGTTCAATCCGCCGCCGGGGAAGGGCCCGGCAAGGACGCCCCCAACTCGAGCACGCGAAGAACCGCCCCCCATCTCCAAGGTGGTCCGCGAGATGGACCTGCTCGAGGAGGAGGCCCTCATCAAGAGAAAACGCCGGCAACTGGAGGAGGAAGAGGCACGGCTGAGGAGGCGCAAGCGTCTCATGCTGGGGCAGACCGAGGCTGAACCGAGGCTCGGGCCCGAGACGGCCGAGAACGGGTCCGGCGAGGACGAGGCCGCCCTCATATTCGTCGACAAAGAACGCAACGGCGAGGCCGATGAGGAGGAGCCCGCTGACGAGGGGCCCGAGGAACCGCCCGAGGACGAGCACGTCCGGCTGACCGTGGTCCATGACCGGAAGGTGGAGGAGCCGGAGGAAGCCGAGGAGGTCGAGGCCCTTCCCGTAAGTACCGGGAGGCCGAGGCCCAAGCTCATAAAGAAGGGCCCTCCCACGGCAAGGCCAAAACCTAAGGTCAGGCCCGTCAAGGGACCTGTGAGGAAGGCCCCGGCGTTCGTGAAGAAGGCTCCCGTTCCCGTCAAGCGGGCCGCGGCCCCTGTGAAGAGGTCACGCCCCGTCAAGCCCATGGTCCACAAGGAAGAGAAGCGCAGGATGAACCCCTTCGGCATATTGGTCGTCATAATGGTCGTCATCATCGTCCTCGCGTCCCTGCTCTGGTACTCCAATGTCCTCCCGACGGTAACCGCCGTCGCCAAGGTGAGCAGCAGCCAGGTCTCCATCGGCCAGGACGTGACCTTCTCGGGCAACGGCTCCAAGAGCAGCGGGACCATCAACAGCTATATTTGGGACTTCGGGGACGGCACCCCTCATGCCAGCGGCAAGGTCGTCCACCATATCTATAACAAGGCTGGCAATTTCAACGCCACATTGACTGTGAAGAGCGACAACGGCCTCAGCAAGACCACCACCGTCGTCGTCCATGTGGCCCATCTTCAGGTGAGGCCACCGTCAAAGATGATAGGCGACAACGCAACCTATAGTACCAGGGGCTGGGCCATCATCGACGGGGACCTGTATACATTCCACAACCCGGTCCCCATAGGCGGCGTCAGCGAGGTGAAGATCCAGCACATAGACCTCAATTACAACGGCCCGATGGTATCAACGGTCAATAACATCACATCCCAGGACGACGGCTACAGCGTCATGCACCAGACCCTCCATCGCGCCATCGTCGAGAACCTTGTGTTCACAGCGAATGCCACCTCGAACGTGGCCAGCACCCCCATCACCATCAAGGGGAAGGAGAACATGAACCAGCAGGTCTACGTGGACCTGAGGACGAACCAGTCCATCAAGACGGTGCTGTCATCGACAATGCAGACGGACCCGATCATGATGGGGCCGATCCAGCTCAGCAAAGGGATGACCTCCAAGGACGACCTGCGGACCTATCCCGACCTGGCCACGGTCGACAGCCAGGTCAGCATCGAGGACCTGTTCGCCGAAAGGACCCTGAACACCGGGGACCCGAACACGCTCCACGGTCAGATAACGAAGGGCCAGAGCCCCGACATGGTGACCTACTCATGGAAGTACGACGGGACCGATAACATATACAAGAGGCCGGCCATCCACCTGAACGTCACCATCGATGGGAACACTATGGCGCGTCTCGGCCTGACCGCACTCTTCGTAGATGTCTGGATAACAAACGACCTGCCGACCTATGTCAAGATGCACACCTACGTGGCCGGCCAGAGCGGGAACAACACCTACAAGGCCGATAACACTCAAGATATTTCGTCCTTCAAGGCCGGCGAGACAAAGATCACCGGAACGTGCAACGCCTCGCACTATGACACAGTCCACCCATTGTCCCTGTTCGCGGCCTTCAATATGACGCCGCCCGTGGGCGACACATCAAAGTCGAGCGAACTATTCTCCCCGCGCGAGGCCATGCTCCAGGCGCTCAACCAGAGTTCCGGCTTCAGGGCCTACATGGGCTCCGGCTCCCCCTATGCCATCACAGGCAACTATTCCGAGAAGTCGGGCCCGTCCTGGAACCTGACCTTCGGCAAGAAGGGCGACACCGAAGGTTACAACATCATCGTCACCAGCGTCGGCAAGGGGAGCTACAACGTCTACTCGAAACAGGTCAGTGTGGATTCTCCGAAGATCAACAGGGACGACATACGGTCGGTCGTGACGCTGTCCTCCGCCGAGACCATCTTCCACTCGGACACGAAGACCGCAGAAACGGTCTTCTCCGGGAACAAGGTCGATTACTCGAAGGCCAATTGGCTCCTTAACGCGGACACGCCCTACCCGGACCTGGACTTCACCTTCACATCGATATCGGCCACGGAGATCAAATACACATACTTCCTCTCGAAACCCGGGTCCTCCTCGCAGAGCAGCTACAACGTGGCCCTGAACGCCATGGACGGGCAATTGATGTTCGCTGAGGAGCACAGCGGGTCGGTTCCGCTCCCGTTCTAGGGAACGAGCTCGCATAATGATTGTACCAGAAAGTGTCCACTCTCCACGGAGAGCAATGGACCAAACAAAGAACGAGGCCCTATATCGTCTCGAGCTTGAACAGGACCTTGAAACCCTTCAGGGTCTCGTGGGTCTTGTCACCGAACCAGATGGCGTCCTTGACGGTCGCCTTCTTGTCCCATTCGTAGACGTAGTCATAGGTCCCCTGGCATGGCTTGAACCCCAGCATGCACAGGCGGTCCGTGACCTCGGATGGCTTCGCCCCTTCGCTGTTGAACGTGACCGTCAAGTAGGTCTTCATGGGTATCGGCTCTGAATCCCGCTATCATGTTAAATACTTATCCGTCACAGGTCCTGTTGCATTTGCGGGACCTGGCCTATTTCGAGCTATTTTTCGAATACTTTAACTTTTGTTTCAGTGATGACCGAAAGAACGACTTTCACTCTCTTTTCATCCATTTTCCGTCGAGAAAGTTGTCATTGTAACTCACAAGTAAGGTGTTCAAACGGTAAAAAGCCGTTTAGTTTCACTAGACCCTCCCCTTTAAGATTATATACCCATTCGCCCTAGAACGAATCATATGGCCCTTCAACAAATAGTGAGAAGCCTTGTCTTCCCGATACCTGATGGTACTCTCCCGGATCCGCTCGTTAATCTGCTCAAGGATTTCAGGCTCATGGTCAATATCAGCGTCCGGACGGCCATCGACAGCAATACGACTTCCCGTGGAGCGCTGACCAAATTGGTCTACAAGGACCTCTCGAAGCAGTTCGACATCAATAAACAATATATCTGCTCTGCCGTGGAGATTGCTTGCGGTATCGTCAAAAACTACAGGAAGCGCCTTCACAAGGGCCTGCCAACCAACAAACCCTTCGTCAAGAGGCTCATGCTCAAATCCACGAACCAGAATTACAACCTTGACATGGATTACAGCAGGGTGTCCCTGCCAGTCCGCGTCGGGGAATGGTACGGATTGAAGATACCCATCTCGGACTATCATAGAAGGCTCCTGAAGGAACCCGGTATGGAGCTCGGGTCCCTCACGCTCACGCCCACGAAGGTCATCATCACGGTCCGGAAGATGGCACCTGCACCATTCACACCAACCTCTGCCATCGCACTGGACACG
>Ga0315295_10002497_pt1 | contig 15599 bp, 13 predicted proteins | sample YL17G14_0_MG_FD_204453 | JGI IMG/M metagenome (GOLD analysis project Ga0315295, IMG submission 204453) | Sediment microbial communities from Yellowstone Lake, YNP, Wyoming, USA - YL17G14_0 | ecosystem: Environmental > Aquatic > Freshwater > Lake > Sediment | place: USA: Wyoming | collected...
AAATTCTGTCTTTGTAAATTTTTTGTTACAAATTTTGCAATAAGTTACAGTAAGAAGTATCCAAAAACCCGCCTTTGATTTGAAAGCGGGTTTTTAAATTGAAAATCAAACTATAAAAAAGAAGATTAATAATTATTCATTCAAAATTCGTTTAATGTCTGCGCCCAGCTGTGCTAATTTCCACTCAATCTTTTCATAACCGCGATCTAAATACTGTAACCCATCAATCGTAGTTTTGCCTTCAGCAACTAGTCCGGCAATTACTAATGCCGCTCCAGCACGAAGATCTGGCGCATAGACTGCCGCCCCACTTAAAGCATTTACTCCTTTAACAATCGCACTTCGACTTTCGACTCGAATCATTGCTCCCATGCGAATTAACTCATCTACATAGCGAAATCGACTCCCAAAAACATTCTCAGTAATCACGCTAGTTCCATCTGCAATCGTGAGCATTGCTGTCACCTGAGGCTGCAAATCAGTTGGAAAGCCTGGATGTGGAAGCACCATGACATCCACTGGTTTGAGACGATGATCTGCCCTAACTCGAATTCGATCCTCATCAGTGATAATCTCCACGCCCACCTCTCTGAGTTTAAAGGTTAAGGCCTCAACATGCTCTGGAATTACTTCCTCAAGCGTCACATCCCCCCCAGTGATTGCTGCTGCTACCATAAAAGTTCCAGCTTCAATACGATCTGGGATTACCATATAATCGATCTCTTTATCATTTAATTCAGTGACCCCTTCAATCCGGATCGTATCTGTTCCAGCACCCCTAATTCGCGCTCCCAAACGATTAAAAAAGTTTTGTTCCTCAATGATCTCTGGTTCTTTGGCAGCATTACGAATCACTGTAGTTCCTTCGGCTAAGATTGCAGCTGCCATAATATTTTCGGTTGCCCCAACACTTGGAAAATCCAAATGAATCTCAGCGCCACGTAAATTATTAGCCTCAACATAAACATAACCGTGTTCCTCAAAAACTTCTGCTCCAAGTGCCACTAATCCTTTGAGATGCAAATCAATTGGTCGTTGACCAATCACACAACCACCTGGTTGAAAAAGCTTCACTTTACCAAGTCTCGTCAACAATGGTCCCATTACCTGGACTGAAGCTCGCATCTCACGCACATACTGTTCTGGAGTTTCGTGCGAAATTCCCTTAGTGGTATCAATTAATAAAGAAGTTTCATCTGCCCAACTAACCTCGGCTCCTAATCCTTGGAGTACACCAATCATAGTTTCAACATCGCGAATTCGAGGTACATTTCGGATCAGACACTGGTTTTTTGCCAAAAGAGAGGCGGTCATTAATTTTAAAACCGCATTTTTAGCGCCACTAATACGTACTTTTCCTTCTAAGCGCCTTCCGCCAATGATTTCCAAACGTTCTTGAACCGCCTTGTTTTGTAATGAAATTCCAGTGTCAGTCATTTTAAATTTCCCCCTAAAAATCTTAATGGAAGTATTAATTACTTTACTCAACCTTAGTTCTTCACTAATGGTCTAAAGTTCAAAATGAAAGCCACAACCTAAAACTATCTTATTCATAAAGTTGTTAAGGTGTGACAAAGACCTACTGCCTACTTGTCCATTATCAACTGTTGTAATTCACTGACAATGTCAGCGGCGGCATTGGGACGACTCAAACTCAAACTTGCCTTAGACATTAACTGCCATGTATTTGGAGAGTTAGCAATCTGAAAAAGTGCTGTTTGTAATTTCTCTGAGGTTAATTCAGATTCCGATAAAACAAGTGCGGCTCGATTTTTCTCCAAAACACGAGCATTAAACTCTTGATGGTTATTGGTTGCGTATGGATAAGGAATCAAAATTGCTGGTATTCCAAAACAAGTAATTTCTGCTAGCGAAAGAGCGCCTGCACGTGCAATCACTAAATCAGTAGCTTTATAAACTTGTGCCATCTTATAAAAATATGGTGCTAAATGTATTCTTTCCATAATTTCAACTGACAGATTCCAATCAGTCACGATTTTCTTAGTTTTTTCATATTCCTTAGTCCCCGTCATTAACATTACTTGTAAATGTTCATTATCTCTCAATAATTCTGGTATTAAAGGCAGGAAGGCTTGATTAACCTTTTGAGCACTTTGACTGCCACCAAAGACTAAGAGATTCATACAATTTGGTTTCAATCCCAAAACTGCCTCGGATTCTGCGCGAGTAACAGTACTAAATTCGGCACTCCGAATTGGATTTCCCAAAATTCGAATTTTTTTCTGATTAAAAAAATCTCCTGCTTCTGGATAAGCCGTAAAGATCCGTCGGACGACTTTACCTAACATTCGGTTGGTAACTCCTGGAAAAGCATTTTGTTCTTGGATCGCAGTTGGAACACCTGACAACGCTGCCGCAAGTACCATTGGACCGCAGACATATCCTCCCGTTCCAATTACTACATCCGGTTTGAATTCTTTCACAATCTCAAAGGTTTCCATAACTCCTTTGCCAGCTAACCACAGAGATTTAAAGATATCCAGAGTTAATTTGCGAGGAATTCCAGCTAGATTTAAGGTTACTAATTTAAATCCTTCTTTAGGAATAATATCAGACTCTAAACCACGTTTACCCCCTACAAAAAGAATCTCCGTTTGAGGGTCGCGTTTCATAAATTCGTAGGCAAGTGTTACTGCGGGATAAATATGACCACCAGTGCCACCACCTGCCAAGATTACACGCATCAGATCACCATCTCATTTCTCGAAAATTATCAAATAAAACTGATAAAAATTGTCTTTAATATTATTTAGCGATATTTTTTAAAATACCTGCAAAAAACTTAACATTTTTTGGAAATATTGAGTAATATTCCCACACTTAACAAACTAATAATTAGTGATGAACCTCCATAACTCAAAAAAGGAAGCGTAATTCCCGTTACCGGAATCGAGGAAGTGACCACGCCAATATTTAGAAAAGCTTGCAAAACAATTGAAGAAGTGATGCCAGTAGCTAATAATCTTCCAAAGGTATCTGGAGCTGAGAGTGCTGCTTTAAAGCCACGCCAAGCTAAGATAAAAAAACAAGTAAGTACTAAGACTGTTCCCAACAATCCTAACTCTTCACCCAAAATTGAAAAAATATAATCGGTATGTGCTTCAGGAAGATAATCAAACTTTTGTCGTCCCATCCCTAAGCCTAGACCAAAAGGTCCTCCAGAACCCAATGCATATAGTGATTGAATAATCTGCCAGCCATCTCCTTGAGGATCCTTCCAAGGATCAACAAACGCCACCAAGCGTTTGGCACGATAGGGCTCGGAAATTACCAAGACCGTCCCTGCCGCTAATCCCATCAAAGTAACCCACCCCAGATGTAGCATTCGTGCTCCCGCTGCAAACATCATGATCATCAAGGTTCCAAAGATCACCATACTCGTACCTAAATCTGGTTCAAGTAAGATTAATAAACAGATGATACAGACAAACACCAATGGCAGCACCACACCAACCATTAGGTTGGTAACTCCCTTTTTGATCTCAGAGAGATAGTGTGCCAAAACAATAATTACCGTAATTTTAGCCAATTCGGAGGGCTGAACTGGGAAAAAGCCCAAATCAATCCAACGACGTGAACCTTTAACAGCATCACCTAGAAAGAGTACTGCTACTAGCAATCCCAAAGTAATTAAAGCAATTGGTACGGTAAACTTTTTGAGGTTCTGATATGGAGTTTTCATCGCAATGAAAAGTAAGACTAGACCAATAATTCCATGAACTAATTGGCGCAACCCAAAATGAAAGACACTAGCCCCTTTAGTAATATTCAGTGACTCAGGCGCACTGGCACTTGCCACCATAATCAACCCAATTGCCAACAATGCAATAATTGCCAAAAGCAAGACTAGATCTGGAGGATTACGCCTCAAACTGCCAACCTCCCTCAAAAAAATTAATCTCTATCTAAAAATATATCCTAAAATTCCTAACCCACCTAAAATAATTCCGATCATCCATAAACGAAGCATCACTTTAGATTCGGCTAATCCACCTAATTCAAAATGATGGTGCAAAGGTGCCATCCGGAAAACACGTTTTCCAGTAAGCTTGAAAGAAGCCACCTGAATCATTACGGAAAGGGTTTCTGCTACAAAGACCCCACCCACAATTAATAAGAAAAAACTCAACTGACTATACATTGCAATTCCTGCTAAAGCTCCCCCCAAGGCTAATGAACCTGTATCCCCCATGAAAACTTGTGCGGGTGGACCATTGAACCAAACAAAGCCCAAGCATGCTCCAGCTACAGCAATCGCAAAAACAGTAAGGTCATTGTGACCTTGTAACAGTGCAAAAACTCCCATAATAATTGCGGCTACTGCAGTGGTACCTGCGGCGAGCCCGTCCAGACCATCCGTGAGATTGACTGCATTGGAAAAACCAACCATAATAAAAACCGAAAAGATAAAAAACAAGATATTACCCAAAATATCTGCAAACGGAACTTTTAAATTTACCAAGTTTAAAACTGGAAATTCCAACATTAAATTAGTAAACGGAATTCGTTGTGCAGTCTGGGCATGATTGGTGAGTAAGAAAGTAGTAGCAATTGAAGCCACTACAATTTGAGCAAAAAACTTTTGGCGAGCAGTTAAACCCATAGAACGTTTGGCGACAATAATAATTAAATCATCCGCAAAACCAATCAAACCAAAACCTAGGGTTAAAAAGAGCACCCAAATAACTTTGGGAGTAATATGACCAGGAGCAAGCGTCCCAATTAGTAACGCAAGAATAATCAGTACTCCGCCCATCGTAGGCGTGCCAGCCTTTTTTAAATGTGATTGTGGACCATCGTCACGTACACTTTGCCCAAATTTCATACGATGTAGAATCTTGATGATTGTCGGTCCTAGCATTAAGCAAACGACGAACGCGGTGATTCCAGCAATCACAAACCTTGCTAGTTCCGACATCCTTAGACCATCCTCTCTGTTATAGCCACCACAACTTCTTCCATCTTCATCCCCCGTGACCCTTTAATCAAAACTACATCGTCAGGACGTAAGCTCTGCTTTAAATTAATGATTAATTCATTCTTACTTAAAAAATATTCACCTTTCTGTGGAAAAATGTCATCAAATCCCGTCTTAAAATTTTTCCCTAATTCTCCGTAAGCCAGCAAGTGATCAATCCCTAATTCTCCTGCGTAATGTCCACATTCATAATGTAATTCAGTCGCAGCAGAACCTAATTCTAGCATATCTGCTAATACTGCAATTTTCCGTCGTTTTTGACCAAAGGATGCCAAAACAGATAAAGCTGCTTTCAAAGAAGTAGGACTAGAATTATATGTATCATCAATAATCGTATAACCATTAGCTTCAATCCGATGCAACCTTTTTCCAGTCAGCTCCAGATTAGCCAGCCCTGCTTGAATAGTTTCATCTGTGAGACCAAGTTCAGTAGCAACCGCAACCGCAGCTAAAGTATTCAAAACATTGTGTTCACCTGGCAATGATAACTCAATCTCCAAACTCCCTTGGGGACGATTAATTCTAAAATGTGAACCATTTTCTTTAAATGAGATAATTTCAGCACGATAATCAATTGGATTACTTGTTAAACCATAATAAACCACCCGTGCTTTAGTAGCCTTACCCATTGCACGTACATAAGGATCATCTCCATTTAAAATTGCTAATCCATCTGCTGGTATAGCTTGAATCAGTTCTTGCTTCGCTAGGGCAATGTTTGCTTGAGTTCCTAATAATTCTAGATGAGTTAACCCCACATTCGTAACCACCCCAAAATTCGGAGCGGCAATCTCTGCCAAAGCTGCAATCTGTCCCAAGCCACGCATCCCCAGCTCAACTACTGCTACTTCAGAGGTGAAATTTAATTTTAGTAGTGTTAAAGGCAACCCAATCTCATTATTAAAATTGCCTTCAGTTCCAATTGAAGTTTTGGCTTGAGCTAAGATACTCAAAATTAAATCTTTGGTGGTAGTCTTGCCATTACTCCCAGTAATCGCCACTACTGGAATCGCAAAACGCTGACGATGAACATGCGCAATTGCTCCCAAGGCACTCAAAGTATCAAGTACCTTAATCACACCAATCCCTGACTCAACCGGAGTTGCTTCAGAGACCAAAACAGCAGTTGCTCCTGCTTGAATTGCCTGCGTCAAAAAAGAATGTCCATCAAATTTTTCGCCTTTTAATGCTACAAAAAGCTCGTTCTGTTTCACTTTTCTGGTATCAGTAACAATTCCCTCAATAGGTAGCTCTAGATCTCCTTGAATAATTGTTCCTCCAGTCGCCAACGCAATTTCTTGCAGTGTAAAGAGACTCATCCTTGTTTCGCCTCCAAAGCTTCCTGAGCAATCTCACGATCATCAAAGTGAATGGTATGATCAGCAAAGATCTGATAAGTTTCATGACCTTTACCTGCGATTAAAACAATATCTCCTGGTTCGGCTAGCGAAATCAGTTTTTGAATTGCAGTCGCACGATCAACTTCAATCAAATACTTTGCACTTGATAATACTTGAAAACCCTTTTCCACCTCGGCAATAATTTGATGTGGATCTTCACTACGTGGATTATCCGAGGTAATAATGGTCAAATCAGCTAATTTTGCTGCTAAAGCTCCCATAATCGGGCGTTTAGTCCGGTCACGATCTCCGCCACAACCAAAAGTCAGCAACAAGCGCTTAGGATTGAGTTTACGGGCGGTATTTAACACATTTTCTAACCCATCTGGAGTATGTGCGTAATCTACAATTACTCCAAAAGAATTACATCCTGATACTAATTGAAAACGACCCGGTACTCCGGTGACCTTCTCTAAACCATTTTTAATAGACTCTAAATCAAGCCCTAGAGAAAGTCCCACTGCCAATGCACCCAAACTGTTGTAAACATTGAAATAACCAGTTAAGCTAAGCTTCAACTCCAACTGACCCAAAGTGGTAACTACAGTATAGCTTGCGCCAGTAGGCATCACTTGCACATTTTCTGCTCTAATATCCGCCTGCGCTTCGATTCCATAATAAATTACTTTGGCTTTAGTCTGTGCCGCAATCCCAGAACCATTAGGATCATCCAGATTAATTGCTGCCCATGAATTTTCCGGGAGATCAACAAAAAATTGCGTCTTGACACGCAGATATTCTTCGAAAGTTTTGTGATAATCAAGATGATCCTGAGTAATATTGGTAAAAATTCCACTTTTAAAATTCAATCCAGCAATCCGACCTTGAGCGATTGAATGTGATGATACTTCCATCACCACGTACTCAACGCCAGCCGCCACCATTTGAGCAAAGAGTTTTTGTAATTCCAAGACTCCTGGAGTAGTATTACTCGTTGCTATTGGTTGATCTTTAATCAAATTGGTATTTGTACCAATCAACCCAACTTGATAACCTGCTGTTTCAAGGATGCTTTTCACTAGGTAGGTCGAGGTTGTCTTTCCATTCGTACCAATCACCGCAATTAACTGTAACTGCTGATCAGGATAACTATAAAAAGCCCCTGCCAACTCTTTCAAGACAAGACTAATTTGTTCTACTTGGACAATAGTCATTCCATAGGTTTCAGCTGGAAAATCTTCAACAATTGCTGCCACTGCTCCACTGGCGGCTACTTGCTCTAAAAATTGATGACTATCTATTTTCGTGCCTTTAGTACAGATAAATAAATCACCCAAAACTACCATTCTTGAATCTTGTGTGATCCCAGTAATCTCTACATTTAAATCTCCCTGAATTTCAACTGGGTGAATTTTCTGAATAATCTCGGCTAATTTCAACTAAGATTTCCTCCTCTCTTCTGGTGAAGCTTATTTTAAGATAATTAAAAACATTAATTTCCAATTTCAAATTTATTATTCGTTATTTCCATCAACAATCCTGCTTTTATCTATATATTTTTCAATAAAGATTTTAATTTTTTCAAACAACAAAATCCAGGGGTAAATTTTTTATCCAATGATAAAACGGTTTAGATCTTTTGAAAACTATCTATAAATGATTTGAAAAATCCAATGTTTCAGTTCATTAATTTTCCATTCTTCCCAATGTTAGTAGCAGTATCTCAGAGACTTAACAGCCTTCAGCTTCTCTAAATTAACTAAAAAAACTTAAATATTTTTCAAAAAACACAAAATATCTTTTCCTCAAGATATTGAAACCGATTTGCTATTTACACTGATAAAATATTTTTTAACAAAAATTTAACTTAGGCTTCTACCTAAAATTTTACCTAATTTATGCTAAAGATCTTTCAAAACCATTAAAAAATTACCAAAAAAATTTCAACAAAAAAGACCAGCCGGAATGCATACATAGCCGCTTTTTCCGGCAGGCCTCTAACCTTCCGTGATATAAGATTTTTATTATGGACCTGGTGGACTAATTTCTAAAATCACTTTAACTACTGTTCCTCGTGCTACTGCCATCCCTGCCACCACACTTTGGCTAACTACCACCCCATCACCTTGTGCCACTACTTGTAATCCAAAGTTATTTAGTACCTGTTTTACTTTAACCAAAGTTAGCCCTTGCAAGTCAGGAATAATTACTTTGCCATCCTGAAATTTTTCTTTTTCAAGTGGATCAAGATATAATAGGATTTTTGTCCCTTTAGAAATTTTTGTCCCAGCACGAGGAATCTGATTATACACCAGCTCACCTTTACCTAATAAACGATAGCCTAATTCTTCCTGACGTAGAATTGCCAATGCTTCCGAAAGCGGTTTTTTAAGTAATTCTGGAACAACAACCTCAGTTTCTGCCTGTTTTGTTAAAACTGTCTCATCATAATGAGGTTTTACCCCCAAATAACGCAAGACATCACGAAAAATATTACCGACCACTGGAGCAGCAATTACACCACCATAATTCACTCCTGCATTAGGTTCATCTAAAATTACTACTGTCAAAATTTGCGGATCATCCGCTGGTGCAAAACCAATAAAAGAAGCGATTCGTTTCGAACTATAACCATGCATTCCTGGCACAACCTTTTGGGCAGTACCAGTTTTTCCCGCAACTCGATACCCTTCCAAATAGGCTTTACTTCCCGAACCATTTGCGACTACTGATTGCATTAATTCGCACATTAATTTGGCAGTCTTTTTCGAGATCACCTGCCGCACTACTTGAGATTGATAATCTTTGCGTAATTTCCCATTCGGAGCATAGATCGCCTTAACTAACTGTGGTTTTAATAAATATCCTCCATTTGCCACTGCCGAGACTGCCATTGCCATCTGGATTGGCGTAACCGTAATCCCTTGCCCAAAACCAATCGTTGCTAGTTCGACCTCACGTACTCTACTAAGTGCTTGTAGCTGTCCAGGAGATTCGCCAGGAAAATCAACTCCAGTAATTCCTCCATAACCAAAAGCTTTAATATATTTATAAAAAGTTTCTTTCGTTAATCGCAAAGCCAACGTAGCAAAGACTGGATTACATGAGTTTTCCATTGCTTGCACAAAATTTTGCGCACCATGCCCGCCTGCTTTCCAACATTTCAAATGCCGGTCACCTACGACAATAAATCCTGGATCAGAAAAGGATGATTCAGGTGTAACCTTACCTTCTTCCAAAGCTGCTGCTGCGGTAATCACTTTAAAGGTAGAACCTGGTTCATACATATCTGTAAAAACAGCATTACGCCGATTTTCAGTGGCATATTCACCGAATTTATTTGGATCAAATTTAGGACGATTGGCGAGACCCAAGATCTCTCCTGTTTTGGGATTAACCGCAAGTGCCATACCCCGTTTAGAATTTGTCTCACTAACTGCCCGTTCCAACTCACGTTCCATAATATATTGAATATTTTGATCAATGGTTAAGACAATTGAATCACCATCAGTTGGTGCTACATAGCGTCGTTCTCCTTGAGGAATGTGATGTCCTGCGGTATCATACTCTGCTTGTTCATTACCAGGAATTCCACGTAAATAATAATCGAATTGACGTTCCAAACCTTCCAGCCCTTGATTGTCAATTCCAGCAATTCCCAAAACTTGTGCTGCCAATGAACTTTGTGGATAAAAACGTTGTGCCTTTTGACAGATCTCAATCCCTGACAACCGTTCTTTTTTAATAACTTGACGCAACTTCACAATCTCTTGATAATACACTTTCCTTTTCAACCATACAAAAGAGGCCCGTTTAGTTAGAAGCCCTTGAAGTTTTTGGGATTCCAAGCCTAAGATCGGACCTATACTTCGCGCGGTCAAAGCAGGATCAGGAATCTCTGCCGGAACAGCATAAATACAGTCGGAATCAATACTAATCGCTAATTCATTCCCTAGACGATCATAGATCGTACCACGTCTTGGTAAAATTGTCACCGCTCGAAATCTTTGATCTTCAGCAGATTTTCTTAACCATTCTGCCTTAAAAACTTGAATATATATTACACGTAAAATCAGACTGGAAACCAAGACAAGAACAACGATTAGTAATAACGCAATTCTCTTCCTGACCTGCGTTCCACTCTGATTCAATTTTTTCCCTCCACATCATTTTTTGTCTATTCTATCTCATAAACTCACAGCACTCAATGCTCTTGTGCCATAGTTGCACCTAAACTACTCAACCAAGCTACTACTTCTGACCATAAATTATTTTGATAATTAACTGGTTTAAACACACGTCTAATTAGCGCAGATTCTGATTCAGAATCTCTTAGAACATTTTTGACTAAAGGACGAACAATATGCCGCTCTGGAAGTTGCATTCCCAATCTAGTCACTGCAACCTCTTGAATTCGCTCAAAAGATCCTAATGATGAGATCTCCATCTGCGTCTCCAAAAGCTGACGATCAAGTTCTTTAATCTGATCTCCCAAAGCCTTGCCTTGATAATTTTGCTGCAAAAGCAGCCCGTGAATTACTAAATTAGAACAAATCAAAATAACTAAGTTAACTCCAATCAAGCCAATTAATCTTTGTAGACCCTTCTTCTTTGGTTGGTTGTTTGGTGCTTTAATGTAACTGGTAGCCGTCTCCTCTTGACGTGTGCATTGTTGTTCTGCTACTAACATGTTTATGCACCTTCCTTAATCATAGCCCTACTTTTTAATAACTTTTAAAAATTTGTTTATCTTTGACCGTCTTTACCTAGAAGTTTTTCAGCTACACGTAATTTTGCACTTCGCGAGCGTGAATTTTGTTCAATCTCTACTTCAGTTGGGACGATCGGCTTTTTAGTGATTACTTTTAAGGTTGGAAGTTGTCCACAGACACAGATCGGAAAATTTCTTGGACAACAACAGCCACTCGCCCATTTATTAAAAGTCTCTTTGACTACTCGATCTTCCAACGAATGAAATGAGATAACTACGAGTCGAGCAGATGGTTTCAGTAATGGAATAGCTTGATCGAGTGCTGCTTGTAAGACTTCTAATTCACAGTTGACCGCAATTCTTAGCGCTTGAAAAACACGCCGTGCCGGATGTGGACCAGTACGCCGTGCTGCCGCTGGGATCGCTTGCTTAATCAATTCGGCTAACTCAATCGTAGTCGTAATCTCTTGCTCGCGTCGACGTTTCTCAATTAGCGTTGCAATCCTCTTACTATATCGTTCTTCCCCATATTTCCAAAAAATTCGTGTTAACTCAGCAACACTTGCCGTATTCACCAAAATTCCTGCCGTAAGTTCACTTTCTTGATCCATACGCATATCAAGTGGCGCTTCGTTTTTATAACTAAAACCACGCTCTTCTAGATCAAATTGTGGCGATGACACCCCAAGATCAAAAAGAATTCCATCAAGCGCAGTAATCTCTAATTTCTCTAATTCTATCTTCAAATTACTAAAATTACTCTTAACTAAATGTACCTTTGGTTTTACGGCGGATAGTTTATCCGCAGCTGCCTTAAGCGCAGTTCGATCCTGATCAAATCCAACTAATTGCCCTGCGGTTGTTAACGCAGTAGCAATTTCAAATGAATGTCCCGCGCCGCCTAGAGTTGCGTCAACATAGACTCCATCTGGATTAATTGCCAGTTGTTCGACCGCTTCATTTAAAAGTACTGATATATGTTGAAATTCAGGCACTCTTTTTGTGCACCTCAATTCAGATTCCAATATTAATAATAGTTTCAGCAATCACTTCATACGACTGTTGTGCCTGAGTCGAATAGCTTTCCCAATGATCCTTCGCCCAAATCTCTACTTTGCTGGAGACTCCAATCACAAAAACATCCTTTTGAATGTTAGCATGTTCCCGTAGATGTTGAGGAATCACTACTCGTCCTTGTTTATCCAACTCGGTTTCGACTGCGCCGGAGAAAAACATCCGCACAAACGAGCGAGTTTCCGCATGAGAAGTCGGAAGCTCGCGAATCTTTTCTTCAAGAATCTTCCATTGTGCAAGTGGATAAACAAATAAACAATGATCTAAACCACGGGTGACGATAAAATGCTCACCCAGATCTTCACGAAAGCGTGCTGGAATAATTAACCGCCCTTTTTCATCTAAAGAATGCTGGTATTCACCCATAAACATGGTCTACACACACCCTTTAGTTTGCTTTGAAATCATGCACCACTTCACTCCACTTGACTCCACTTTTATTAACATATTCTCCATCAGCACCCCAAATCCTTTTTTTCTCCGGATCATTTTTTGAAAGCGTTGCTAATATCATACTTTTTCTGCCAAAAAATCAACCGCTCTTTGATAATGACCTCCCGCTAACAACCCCGAAAGTAACCGTGCGGCTTGCGGATCGAAATAAAAAGGTCCACTTAGATAATCTGTCACTTGATCGCGTAATTTAGTCAACTCACCTAACCAAGGTTCTAATCCTAATAAAATTGAGCGTCCCTGCCCTCCCCACCCAAATTCTAAAGGCTGCTCACCAAAAACTGCTCCCACCATCCTCCGCGCACGTAAAGCCTCGATAATCCCTGCTTCTCCTGGTAAAATTACCTTCACATAAGTACGACCTGAGCCAGGATAACGGTACTGTTTGAGCTGATGACAATCAGATCCACCAGTTACCCCCAATTGATAAGGAACTATCCATTCCTCCCAGAGCGACTTCAAATATCCGCTCGCCCGATTAGACATCTCCATCAAAGAAGCATTGAAAAGCTCCATCCCATCAAGCAAATTCTCAGCTAATAACTCCTTCAGACAACCAACTACCCAACTACTTCGAATCGCCGTCCAAGGATGCGCCATGATCACCACTCCACCAGCCCGATGATGCACCGCCAGCTGTTTGAGCAGATCTTTGCGTTGGAATAAATTACGCCCAGCTAACCCACCAATGATCAAAAAATGAAAATGTTCTCCAGCCGAAACTTCTTGTGCGGTAAGACAAAGCGGGTAATGAGGGTGACTTTTCAACCAGCGCTTTGCTTCAAGTGCTCCCTTAAATTCAAAATGATCACTAATCGCGACCGCATCTAAAAGTTGCGTCTGTGCGTAATCAAGAATCTCGACTGGTTTTAAAGCCTCACCTGAATAAGTTGAATGAATATGCAAATCAATCGTTAACCAACGCCCTGGTTGATATTGAACTATTTGCTGTTCTTGCTCTGATTCCATAACAACTCACCTCCCTAAAAATCCCGCAATAAACGCAGCATCATTGCACGTTTTGGCTCAACCGCAATCTTACGTTGCCACTGCATCTGATAGTAACTCTGCGCCCAAGGTTGCCATTCTAAATAATACTGCCGTCCCAAAATCCAGTAATCATAAGGAAAAGTAAGATAAGCCTGTAATAGCTCAATTTCCCTTGGTTGCCAAGGATAATACTCCCGCAACGCTTGCATCATGCGAGCAAACTCAGTCTCACGATAATCATGTAAACGCAGATACTTCCCTAACAAATTAGCCTGATCATGAACAGGAGAATCCAAAATCAGATACTCAAAATCAAAGAGTGCCGCCCGCCCTTGTTTGATTAAAACGTTATGACAAGCCCAATCATGATAACAGAGTGTAGGCAGCCGACTACCGCGATATTTCTGCCATAAAGTCAATGCCAGAGAGGCTTGCGTATAAAAATAAAGCCACCATTTCAAATATCGTTTCCCAAACTCATCTGGCTTCCGCTGTGCTAATTTACGACAAAAAACTAACTCTTGCAATCTTTGCTGCCAAACTTCAATGACCGAAAAAGTTAACCACTGCCAACACGAATCAGCGGCAATTAATTTTTCTGCCTGTTCATGTAAAGCCCGCATCCCCTGCAGGGCTACCAAAAAATCCCCAAACTCCAGATAATCCGCCTCTCGTCCTGGTAGTTTGGTGGTTAATAAGTAACGATTCCCATTTCGAAAAAAATAGCTCCCCCCATACTTCGTCGCAATCAATTGCGGCAGCAATCCAGCTTTGGGACTCTGCTCCAATAGTTTACCAATTAAATACGTTCGACTCGTTCCAGTCCGCAGTCGCTTCAAGACCAACTCGCCCAGATCTGTCTTGAGCAGATAGACTCCGCGACAGAGAGAAATTTCTGCTGCCAGACCATATCCCTGTTCAAGTAGCATCTTGAGCTCATGTTGTTCGATCAGACTCAGTTGCTCTACTTTAACAGAACTCATTGCCATAAAAGATCACAAACAAAACAATTAAGATGATTAAGATCAAGACATCCAAGGGACTGGGTAAAAAGATCACTTTTAAGAGCTCCAATCCAATCGCAATCAGAAACAAGATCTGTTTGCAGTACGGCAGTTTCATTCTCTTAAAAGAACAGCTCATTGCCATCACCTCAAACTATCCTATTCCAACTGCAAGCCATTGGGAACTACACAGTTTTTAATTTTCCAGAAACAATTTAGGCAAAAGGCACATATGATGAGATTAGAAATCGGCTCGTAAGGAGGATTTTTCTGTGCTTGATCAAAAAAATTTACTCCAGGCTCTAAAAGAGCAGTATTCACTGCAGCCTACTCAGATTAAATCATTTGGCTCAATCTGGAAAGTCTTCACCTCATCTGATTTGTATATTTTAAAAGTATTTCGGCGTTCCCAAACAGAATTAGCTGCCCTTGCCAATACGCTCATCCTCCTTGAGCAAGCTGGTTTTTCACAATTCATCCCTACTCTCCCCAATCAAAAAGGAAAACTTTTTTGGGAGTTTGAAGCTAAATTCTGGTCACTCAGCCCTTGGTACAATGGTCAACGCCCTGATTTTAAAGTCGCTTTCGATCTCACCCAAACTGCAACCCTCTTGGGCAAATTACATCAGACTGCGAACACTCTTGATAGTTGTACTCGTGAACCACTCGCCCACCTCTTGCATGATTGGGAGACCAAGCTCTCTTTTTTAAAAGAAATTCCCGCCCGATTAAACCAACCGACCATCAATCGCATTGATCGCCAGACTTTAAATCTAAGTAACCACTTTTTCACCCAGGCAACCAGTTGTTATCAAGCACTCGTACCCCTAGCCGACGTAAAATTTTCGGTGGGATTTTGTCACCATGATCCTGCCCCACGTAATATCATAATTTATCAAAATAAATGGTACCTACTCGATCTCGAGTTCTCTGGACGTGGTTACTTCTTAAACGAACTTGCCAACTTAATCCGGCGCGCCTTACAGCTTAATCTTTGGGCAGCTTGGGTCATTCCAACCATTTTAAAT
>Ga0315295_10002498_pt1 | contig 15595 bp, 11 predicted proteins | sample YL17G14_0_MG_FD_204453 | JGI IMG/M metagenome (GOLD analysis project Ga0315295, IMG submission 204453) | Sediment microbial communities from Yellowstone Lake, YNP, Wyoming, USA - YL17G14_0 | ecosystem: Environmental > Aquatic > Freshwater > Lake > Sediment | place: USA: Wyoming | collected...
ACCTTTTTTTTAATCTTTGCGAAGTATTTTTATAGAAGGTATCCCAATCTGTTTCAATTTTCAAAAATGGGGACTTCCAAGAGGTTTTATTAAGGAAAGCAATTTTCTTTTCTTGACACACTTTTTGAATCATCGCATATGATTCCGAATCCACTGATATTTTATTCAAAATGAGAATATTCCATGCTTTTACCTTTTGAACAACGTAGCTAATAATCGCCTCAACAATTTCATCTCGATCATTAATATATATTATACTTGAACGAGGTGTTTCATCATTCTCAATGAAACTTATTTTTTTTATGGGAAATCCCCTAAAACGATCCTTTGAAATCATAAGGGGACTAATACCTATAAGTTTCTCATTATCTTTGATTAATAAAATAAGTAACTCTTTCCCTTCTCCATATGCCTCCCACCAGCATTTGAACCATTCATGTCGAAGAAAAATACTGTCATCCTGGCCTCTTTCAACGAGAGAGTTCCATTCTTTTTCGAGCGCTATGAACGAGCTAAAATCTCTTACTTCTTCAATTATGGCCGTTATAGGCATTGAGCGTTTATCTTTTCAATCTAAATTTTCTAAGAATATTTTTCCACAGATAGAATCTGTTTTTATCCCTCAGTAATAGCCCGCTAATGTCCTTGTTCTTGATTCTTACACTGAAAGATTGTAATTCTATTATAAACATGTTTAACCCTGGTTAGATAACTTTATTCTTTCGGCGTTGCGTGCTGCCCTATTAAATCACTATCTGCCCATTTATCATTACCAGCGTCTTCGCCGACGGATTTCTCTAACGGGACAAACCTAATGGAAGAAAGTCCATTAAAAAAATATTTATGAGACAATTCCTCTTTATTAACGTCTGTCCCATCCTCTATGAATATATTGCCGACAAGTTTATCGCCTTCTAAGGTGATAAGAGGGTTATTCAATAGAAACCTTTTTATTGCCGGGGATAGGCGCAATATTTTATAAGCAAAGACATTTATTTGTGTTGGGTCAAACTCAAGATGTGAGTTCCACTTGGATTTGTAACGCAGTATACCGTCATTTAGAAACGGCCGGCTGAAACCAAAATCAACGCGGCTAAACCCTCTTTCAATAGCGAGTAAAAAATAGTAATAATAAAGGGCAATTGAAACATCTTCTTTAAGGAGAGTTATGTCGCCGTTTAACACTCCAGTATACGTCGGATGCACTGTTTTATTAACCAGCTCAAGGACAGTCCCTGACAAGAACCTGCCGTTGAGCCGGATTAATGCTAACCCGCCTTTTTTAAAGCTTTGTTCCATTTCTTTAAAACCAGAGGCTGTTCTCCCTTGCCCGAAACGGTTATCGACAAAGGGTGAATACATGTTTTCATAAAAGAAACCTAACAATTCTGCAGAACGGCTAAAAACAAACTCAAAACCACGTTTTTTTATAACCCGTATATCTTCATAGGCATTCCGATTCTTGCGCTTAGCGAAGTCTCCCAAGCTGCTGAATGATGAGTTAACCTGGTCTACCCAGTGAGGCATAAACGTTATTCCTTCTATCTTAGATAAAACGCGGTGCGCTATCGGATACTTTCCGTCATAAATAACTATATCGCTATTTTTCGAAGCAAAAGTAAATTCCTTTTGTAAGTGCTTCCGGGGGAATCGTCTAATCAAATGCGGCTGGTAATCGTAGCCCAAAAGTTTATCAAGCAATAACTTCTCGTATAACCTTTTAGAAAAGAAGGTAATGCGCAAATCTTTATCCCGCATTTCATAGGCGTTTAGATATAAATCCTCTTTTAGTTCCAATAGTTTTTTAAGCGCCGCTACAGCCAGCTTTAAGAATTGTTTTATCGGCTCTAAACAGGCCAGGGCTAACCGAAAAAACATACCTTTTATACGGCTGTCAAGCGCGAAAACTTTTTTAAACCCTAAAAATCTTACTAACTCTATTCTTTTGATTTCGGAAAAGCCTGCTCTTCTGGTGGTTTGTTTAGCGGAAAAATTGCTGGCATCTACTGTTACGTCAATATAAGCATAATTATCTTTATATTTATGTATGGCTGAAATGTAAAGAAGCTTTCCAATGCCTTTTCCTCTAAATTCATTTTTGACATAAAGATTATGCCCTAAAATATGGCCTTCTCCAAAAGATAAATCGCACTCAATAATTTCCAATAACTTCCCTCTTCCGTCAAGATTGAACAAGAAACAACCGGCCGGCAAGCCGTTATAGAAAGCCAAAAAACATTGAGTGTCGGTAATGCCTTTTGGGTTGATACTGAAATGCCCAACCAGTTCCTGCGGCAGAACAGAGTAATGAACGATGGATATATCTTGAAGGCCCGGACATGGCGATGAATCGGCATCTTTTAAGGAGTAACGGAAATGAATCGATTCCTGTATGCCGATTTTAGATGCAAGATATTTTTTAAATTTAATTAACTTTTCCATAAGTTAATGGTCGATGGCTAATTGTCGATAGTCTAAAACCACTCTTGTCCAAATTAGGTTTTGAAAAAGAAAAGGCCCTCGAATAATATTGTGATCGGGAGATTTCTTCCCGGAAATCCCATCACAAATAAAGGAGGGCCGTCGATGAATAAATTCTGTAGCATATTCAGCCAACTCTTACAACTATTTTCTAGAGTGGAGTTTCAACAAGCTGTGAAGGAAACCGAAGCCGAACTTCACGCCCGAGGGTTCACCTGCTGGGGCATTAGATTAGAATCCGAACAGGATTTACTACTTCTTTATACCATATAGGGACGAACAATACTTGATCCTATCGCGTATTGTTTAGACAATTTTTTTATTCTTCCCGACAAAATGTATATTAAAACTAGCTACGATACCTAAGAACAACCAATAAATCGCCATCAGGTTATAGTAAAGGGATTGATCACCCGTTAAGTTACCGGTAAGATGCACTATCTCACACGTTAGGAAACCCAATCCTATCCCTTGACCGAGTTTGGATTTAGAATGTCTAAATAATTTATAGGATTGTTGTAAAATCATAGCTGTAAATATTAAAAAAATTGTAATGCCAACCAAGCCTTGTTCCGCAAGAATTTTCAAGAACATACTATGGGTAATCATTCCTTCCTTATGTCGAAAGGTATCGAAGCCAATTCCAAACAAAGGCTCTTCTTTAAAATACCTCTGAGCCTTTTCCCACAGTTCCTTGCGCTTTACTGTGTCCAGTTCGACGCCTCCTACCTCAATGACATCCCTCTCTCTTTTTTCTTCACTAATCTGGGTCTCTCCCAAAAAGGTCATGTTTATGCGCTCAACAACTGACCGAGGCAAGATGAAACTGTAAAATATCAATAATACAATTAGCAATATTAAAAACTTACGGTCCTTCAAAATCCCTAAAGTAAAAAACCCTACGAGAGCACCTGTATAGGCGGCTCGGGAGTAGGTAAACATGATCGGGTAAAAATTAAAGGCACAAACAAGCAACATGAAATACTTTAGCCTTTTGTTTTCAATATAATACGAAATCCCGAGGAGCAAAAATGTATAAACCGTATAGAATACTCCAAACTCATTTGGACCAAGAAAACTAAAAGCACCAGAGATTCTTATTGAATCACTGTAATGCTCCGCCCTTATCCATCTAAAAGTAGTATAAAAATTTAAATCCATTGCAGCTAATGTAAGACAAACGCAAATGATCACCCATATGGTCATTTTTTCTGAATCGATACTATTAATGGCTATGAAATATAAGACCGGGAGGATCATATAATTTTTCCAAGCCATCAGCCGAATTAGGTTTATCTCATCAGGGAGTCCCATAAAAGTATATCCTCTTATCAGGTTTATGATACTCCCAAAAACTATTAAAAGGACTGCTATATTAAGTGGAGAATACTTAAAAATCCCCTTCCCCTCTTTCAAATTCTTAAAGATCCAACCTATTACAATCGAAATTAAAAGGAAATCTGCAAAGTTGTTTCCCTGGGGGAATTCGTTAATTTTCTTCATAAGCGAAATGACCGGAATAGTAGTTATAAAAAACAATATCCCGATTTCCACCCTGAAAAAAGTAACCAACATTACGGGGAATGACATGATATAAATTATTAGCGGGGCTACGAATGTTAACATGTTTCAATTCCTTCTATGACTGAAAATACCAGCGACTGTTACTTAGACGTATCACTTTTTCTGGGGCCATACTACCTTTCCTTCTAAAAAGACAGGAAATGACTCCTTAAGCATTGCCCTCCAACCACCTTCGACCACATATGTTCTGTTAAAACCTTTTCCGATTAATTCAAGTGCTACCCCGGCACTTGCGCCTTCACCGGCTCACTCGCAGTAGACAATAAATTCTGTGTCTTTCGGAAAAGGTATTTCCATATTCCTGATGCGTTCAATATCGCGCGCGCCATCATTTGGAAGGGAGATTGAACCCAATATATGTTTTTTCGCAAATGTTCTTTGGTCCATTGCATCAACAAGAATTACTTTGCCAGTTTTATATTTATAATAGGCCATCTCGGCACTAATTCTTGGAACTTCTGGATGCCTTGATTGGGCAATAGCTTGATTTGAGAAAATCAAAACGCTTAACAAAAACGAAAGTAACCATTCTTTCATCTTCTTACGCCTGTTGAAATAGTTACTCTTGAACATTTATCTTAATTTTGTCGAATTACTGATAATATTTTGAAAAAAACAAGTATTTCGCTATTTCGCATGCAAAATAATATAATGGGGGCGGGGGGAGAACCCTCTTTAGTGAAAATCGGTTTGAAGTTGAATCTACAACTCCAGATTCTGTTGTGACAATTGTATCAAAACCGATCTCTTCACAAAATTCCCGTAAATCATTTGTAAAGTCTTCAGGTTTGCCATTCGGAATAGCAAAGTGTTTTACGGGTTTTCCAAGCCGTTTCTCCACTATTTCCTTTGACTTCTCTATTTCATGCTTCGCAACCTCTAACGGCATAGCAGGTAAGTACGGATGGGAAAGCGTGTGGGCGCCAAAGGAAACTCCGTTCTCCAACATTTCTCTTATCTCCTCCCAGTTTAGCATCTTCCTTTCCCGACTCTCGATCACTAATCTATCAACATCTAAAATGTCAAATAACTTCTGAATTAGATCCTCTCTTTCAGTATTTTCAAACTTGAGCATCTTTGAGAATAAGATTTTTTCCACCTTTTTCTTCGCTTGAATTGTAGATATATCAATTACGTCATCCTCGAGCAATTCCTTGAAATAAAATGACTTAACCCTGGCATGCATCAAACCAAGTTCCACATCGTCGATCCAAAGACCGTTCTTCGACCCAATCAACCCGGCAGTAAGATAAATCAGGCATGGTATACCATGCTGACGGAGGATTGGGTATGCAAGCAGGTAGTTATCCAGGTACCCGTCATCGATCGTAAGGGCCACACATGGAAGCTCAAATGCCTTGCCATTCTTTATGGAGTCTGTTAGTTCATCCATGCTGATGAACTTGTAGAGCCTTTTTAAGTGAGTTACTTGTTTTTTGAATCCCTTGATGTCAAGAGAGGGCAAAAGCCTTTCTACTCTGCCTCCTTCCTTGAAACGATGATAAAAAAGAATGACAGCCCTGTGATTACCATTTTTCATCTTGGCGAGCTTTATTAAGAGATGAAGTATTCCCGAGTAAAATATAAGGAAATATATTATATGCTTACAGTACCATTTATATTTCTTCAGCAATTTCTGTAGATTCCTTGTATCATGCTACAATACCTGAACACCGGCACCCTTATGGTTAAACTAATCATTCAAATTCCTTACATGGCTCATCAACATTTAAATCAAGACTAACAAAGAAGAATAACTCAAATAAATTTCTTTCCAGGCCTCTTCTTTATACTCCTTGCATATTTTAATAAGTTCTCCCTAATTTCTCTATCGAATAGAAGAACCAAAATAGAATATACCATTATCCCTATTATTATTTGGCTGATTAGGTTGACCACCCGACCCCCTAAATGTACATTCTTAATACTTAGATACATCACTATAGAAGAACACAGATATAAGATAATACGAGGGTAATCGATAGGGAAACTAAACTCCTTAAATGCATAGTAAGTAATTAAAATAGTATAAAATATATTTGATATTAGGGTTGCCTGAGCCGCACCAAGAATCCCGAACCGCGGTATCAAAACCATGTTTAACCCTATATTTACAAGGCAGGCAACTAACATGATATAGGTAACGATATACGTCTTTCTCCTAATAAATAACCCGCTATTCAATAGGATCGAGCAAGCATATATTGATTGTCCAATGACCACATAAGGTAGAATGCTATAGGCCTCTAAATATTTACTGCTGGCTAATATGCCAATCAGATCTTTTCCTACAGCTATGAACCCAAACACTAAGGCAAACATTATCATAAGAAAATACCTGAAGGCCTTCGTGAAAAATTTTCTTGTCTCCTCTTCCCCTTTTTTGACCAATATATTCATATAAATGGGTGTCATTGCATAGTTAATCGGGTACATTAACATTTCTGTCACATATGTCGACAAATTATACCCTGCTATATACAAGCCAAGAGATATTGAACCCAGGTATAACTGAACTAAATATCTATCGGCATAATTTAGAATGAGATGACCCATCTCGCCTCCTACCATTGGGAGACCAAATCTGATTGAATCCTTAAAAACTCCTATTGAGAAATTACTAAAACTTATTTTCCGATCCTTCATAGAAATATATATCAATAATGAAAGTCCCATTATTCCACCCAAGATCTGTCCTAAATAGAAACCATTCAATCCTTTAACAATAAATAATGCCAACAAAATACTCAAAGTGAGTGTCCCATATCGTCGGATGATGGCAACGAGATTATATAGCTTTGTTCTCTGTTCTGCTCTTAAAAAGCTGGTGAGAATATCGCTTGTGCAGCTTGTAAATATAATCATGGAGACAAGAGGTATCAGATTAACAATATTCTTTTCAAAGATTTTACTTCTAAATAAATGACCCAGAACATAAAAAAATATCGCAACGGTTGCAGCACACCCAACAGAACTTATCAAAATTGTTGATTGAAAGCTGTCAAGTCGTTTATTCAACTTGAACTCTGCATAAAATTGGACTATCCAACCGGGAAGTCCGAGCTTTGCCACAGCCGTCGCAATGAGAACGGTAGTGGTCATAATGCCCAATATCCCATAATCACCTACAGAAAATATTCTCGTGAAAATAGGAAAAGAAATGAAACCGGCCGCCATTATAACTACTTGACCGATAAAATAGTGCGATGACTGATTCAATAAAGTCTTAATTTCTGACAAGATTACCTCTATATGCTTTGGTATGCTTTCTCAAACTCCTCTATCACACGATCAAGATGATTTAGAGTAAGATCCTGGTGGATAGGAATTCCAAAAAGTCTTGACTTCAGATAAACAGCATCTGGAAATTCATCCCATGGAACTCCAGGATGAAATCTGTCCCACCAAGGATGAGTCGTCACCCCCCTACCCTTGAGGATTGTATATAATCTATCTCTTTTTTCGTTACTTTCGAGAACGATGGGAAAGAATAATGGGCAAACACCGACTGGAAGTTCATAGAAAGGCAAGGTTCCTCTTTCGTTTTTTAGAAAATAGCTAAGTAAGTATTCAAAGTTTCTTCGCCTATTATTCTTTACTTCTTCAAAATTTGTTCTATTTATCACTTTTTTCCCAAAACCAGAGATTCCCCAAGGCTGAAGTTCCTCTATAAAAAGATAGGAATCTGGTTTAACAAGGTAAAGCCCCTTCAGATTAAAAAACTTTCTGAACCCAGCCAGCATCAGCCGCACAAATGACATGGAAACATAAACACCATTGTATATGAGGTTCAATGCATTTTCTTTAAATGAATTCTTATTACCCATGGTTTTGTGTCTCAACAACTCAGCAGCATAAAAATATGTAGCAAATAAGTTAGGTTTTAAAAAACAAGGGTTGTAGTTAATATTCTTGTTATTTACTACTAACACCCCACCATCAGGGGCTGGAAGTGTCTTAAGCAAACTGAAGAACGCTGCATCCCCATAAGAGCCAAGAGGCTTTTCTCCATTACTGCTTAAAAGAGCATGCGCACAATCTTCGAAAAGCAATACTTTTCTTTCTTCACATATTCTCTTAATCTCTTCTATTGGTTGTGGAAAGCCTAAGTAATGTGTTATCAGTATGGCTTTCAAACTTTTGTCAATTTTTGTTACAAGATCCTCAACATCAATATGGAGATCCTTCTTGATTCTATAAAAGACAAGCTTTATCTTGTTACGGAGGAGTGGATCTATCTCCACTCCACAATTATATGACGGAACGAGTATCTGATCTCCCTTGTTTAAATTAAACGCCTTGAGAAGTGCAGCCAAAGCATACCTTGCGCTGAAATAATAAAAACATTTCTCATGATTTAAGGGGTAGATATTACACTTTTTCTGGTTATTTCTGAATAAATCGCCCAGATGAAGTGCAGGTTTTCCACTGATATATGGTTTCAATGTCCTCTCTCGACCGGTTGACTCAAATTGGTAGCCTTTTACTGAACTCTTTAACTTTTCTTAAATATGAACTTTTGTTTACTATTGGTAGGGCATGGCGAATTAGAAAAGACAAATAATGTCCTTTCAAGGTTTTGTTAAAAATTAGTATTCCTTTTCGTTCTCTCCTTTTCTCAACCCAACGTTTTTTATAATCGTCATCCCCTCTTAACAAATCGATGACTTTTACTTTATCCACGTCAATAACGTGCTTTATCATTTCCGAAAGCCATATTGATCCAGCCCCAACCTCTTCATAATTTTGGTCGAATGCCACCTTTTCAAAATATGCAAATCCATCACAGACAATAGCAAAACCTACTCCTATCGTTATATCATTTAAGGATACCAGACCCAAACGTAACCAACCTTCACTACCTGCATATTTTATTACCTCAGTGAGAAAATCTGGTCCAACCCTTTCTCCTTTTTTCCAGCTTCTTGAATAAACTTCAAAATAACGATTCATATTTTTTTCAATCTCATCCTCTTGGGTAATCATTTCAAATCTAAGGTTCCCCTTATTCCTTGCATTCCTAAAATTCTTCTTGATACTTGCTCTCAGATTTTTTGATCGATTTTTAAAATAAATATCACTTGAACATTGAATCTCATCTGAATACCAGTTTCCAAAACAAAAATACTCCAATTTATTGAAGCCGATCTTATCCAGTACATCCATTAATTTTTGTGAAAAGCCGTCTTCTTCAGGGATTGATTGCAAGTCTATGATGTCCCATTTCCTATTTATCCTTCTAAAATAATCCATAATAATTGTTACAATTTTTTCTCTTATTCCATGGTTTAAATCCTTAAAAAGAAATGTCTGAATTGGGGAGTATACATTTCCTATTAATTCTATTTTCTTAACCCTGATTCCCTTGAACTTTTCATATTTAATGAGGAATGGTGCAATTGCTTCAGCTGTTCCATTCCAAGATACTATAAGAATTAGGAGACGATGACCGTTTAGAAAGTGTTTTAACCAGAGTCTGTTCCAGCTAAAACAAAGATAGGGTTTGTAGGAGTTATACTTTCCTAACATTTCATCCCATGCATTCTCCACCTCATCAATTTCATGAAGTTCCTTAACCTCTTTTATTGAGTAACCAGCGTTTTGTATGGGAATTTCTTTAAGCACGGCCAGTAAATCAATTGTCTCTTTTTCTATAACCAGAAATCCATTACTTCTTAATGTATTTTGTTATCTTTTCTTTCAATGATATTAGATTTGGATATTTTTCAACCATTGGTAAAACCCTTGTCATTAAGAGGGCTAAAAGTTGCCCCTTTAAGGTATTGTTAAATATTGTTATTCCCATCCTTTCCCTTCTTTTAGGGGTCCACTCTTTTTTATATGGTTCATCGCCCCTTAGATTATCTATTTCTTTGACCTTGTCCACATCAATTAAGTATTTGGTGAACTCTGCCCGTAATACTGATCCGGGTCCAAATTGGTTATAATTAGGATCATGTACTGTGTCCATAAAATAGGCAACGCCATTAGAGACTATTCGTAATTGTGCGGCTATGGCTGAGCTATTCAAGAAAAGAAACCCAAAACGAAGCCATCCTTTTTCTGCAGCAAGCTGCCTAAAGTCTCCCTGGAATAGGATATCCGTTTCAGGGTGCTTCCAGCTTTTACCGCGCACTTCATGATAAAGATTTATAAAATGGTCAAGCTTATCTTTGTCTTTTCCAATCTGAAATTCCAACTTCCCTAACTCTTCAAGTCTTTTCTTCCGACGTTTGAGTTCGAGCCTTGTATTTTTGGGTCGCTTTTTAATATACTCCTCCCCCGAGTAATTGATTTCATCCAGGTACCAATCCCCAAAACAATTGTATTGTCTTTTCTTCAAACCAGCTTTAGATATAACAAACTCTATAATGGTGAAAGTGGGATCTTCTTCTGGAATAGGTTCTAGTTCGATTATATCCCAATCCTTGAATTGAGTTTTTAAGTAATCAAAGATATCAATTAAATTTCCCTTTCTAGTTCCATTATTCGAATCAAGGAAGATAAAATTTCGTACAGGGGAGTGGACATTACCTATCAACTCAATTTTTTTTGCCTTAATAATTCCTCTGAATTTTTCATTTTTGATTATGAAAGGAGCGATTGCCGAAAGATGATCCTCCTTATATACAAGAAGTATAAATAACTTGTTTGCATTTAGAAAATGTTTGAGCCATATCTTGAACCAATCGAAACACAGGAAAGGGACATGATGTTTATAGTTTTCAGTCAATATATTCCACTCAGCTTCTAATTTGTGAAACTCAGCTATATCCTGAACCACTCTGATTTGATATTTTGGGTTAATCTCTTGCATTATCGGGATAGCAGAATTTTGGGATACTGGGATAATGAGGTTTAGCAAGAAGCTAATTCAGTCTTGCCCTAATTTATTGTGAAGGATGTATTGCAAATCGAGAGTAAAGGTAATTGCACGAGATAATCCTGAAGAAGATTTCTTAATTAAAATCAATTAACTTACTTCGTTGTCGGATTATTCTCACATTGTTTTCCTCCACCAGCAATTCAACTGGCGTTTCATGACCTAAAAAGAAGAGCGGGCTTGAGGTAAATCCATAGCTTCCAGAATTCAGGAACGCAATCACATCTCCGATGCTCGGTGATTCAACGGGAATATCTCTACCCAATATGTCAAGTGTCGTGCATAGTGGTCCCACTAAGTTGCAGACTTTAATTCCCCCGTCAGGATTCAATAGGTTCTTAACAAGGAAATTCTTCTTAATTATCTGTCCGAAATTACCACTGGCAGCTAAATGATGGTTCATTCCACCATCGAGGATAAAGTATAATTTACCTCGAGATTCTTTGTAGCTTACAACTTTAGCTACATAGATTCCAGCTTCCGTCACTAAGTATCTACCTAATTCGAAAACGATGGTAGGATTTCCTTTTACTACAAGTTTATAATCTTCAATGGCCTTTCTTGTATCTCGTGCGATTTTATTAATGTCTATTTTTTGATTATCATGATAGGAAACTCCAAAACCTCCACCCAGGTTTATCCAGGCGCATTCAAGATCATATTCATTTTCCATTTTTTTCGCTATCTTTAAAACATTATCAACATTTTTCACGAGAGCTTCTTCGTTCAAACACTGTGTCCCAGAATAAACATGGATCCCTTTGAAGTTAAAGTGATTCTCATTTTGCCTAAGATAGTTTACTGTCTCACCAAGCTTCTCCTCATCAATGCCAAATTGAGTAGCCTGGCCTCCCATTTTGATCGCAAATTCTTTGATTAATAAGCTGGGGTTTATCCGCAAAGCGATATCCACTTTTTCGTTAATACCAAGAGAAACCTTCTTTATATCTTCCATCTCTCTCAGAGATTCGACGCTGATAATACCTATTCCACTTTTGATTGCTTTTTCGAGCTCCACGTATGTCTTGCCTGGGCCTGCAAAGCTGAATTGTTTAGGAGAGTATCCAGCTAAAAGACATTGCTCCATCTCGCCGTAAGAAGAAATATCTAAACCGTCCACTTTTCCTTTTATTGCCTTTAATAACTCAAGATTGGAATTCGCCTTAATAGCATAATAAAGTTTGATGGAGTCCCCGAAATGATCCCGAATACTCTGAATTTTTTCATAGATGTCATTCAAATCATATAGATAGAAGGGAGTCCCAAATTGACGCGCAACATCTTCGAGGCAAATTTCCCGAAGATAGCATTTTCCATTTCGTATTTTAATTTGCATGCTTACCGCCAAGAAAGACTGCACTCTCGCAGAGTCCACAGGGTATCAGAAGAGATAAAAAACAAATCTGGTTCTCACGCCCACTCGCCCTTAGGGGCTCCTTCGAGACCACGGAGATCACAGAGAGAAAGGAACGTTATTTTTAGAGAATCGGCCGCCGGCACAGAGAGCCTCTGGCTCGGAGAGGAGGTGCCGATTCTCCAAAAGCCTTCAGGCCTTCGGCCCCTTGGGGCGGAAAAGCTTTTTGTTTGTTCCGGTTACCCCCCGGAACAAACAAAAAATCTCTCCTCTGCGCACCCTGCGATCTCTGTGAGAAACGTGTTTTTTAGCCACATTTTTTCTGAAGGAGACTCCGGTCTACCTTCCCATTGGCTGTCTTTGGGAACTCCTTTTCAAAATGGATCTCTCTTGGAACCAAATATTCCGGGAGAGATTTTCTGCATTGGGCCATTAGCTGTTTCTCGTCGACTTCTTTTGAATTACTCTGGATCACTGCAACAATAATCTGGTCTCCTGTTTCTATCTCCTTCCCGAAAACAACCGCATCGACGACCCCATCGAGTTTCAGCAAGGATTCCTCTACTTCCGTTGGACTGACACGGTATCCCATCGTTTTTATCATCGAATCTTTCCGTGACACATAATACAAAAACCCCTCCTCGTCTTTCGTCACCAAGTCACCCGAAAAGACGACCGTTTCATTTAAATGGTTTTGATCCTTGAGTAGGGGGTTCTTTCTAAAAATCTTTTCCGTCTTTTCCGGGTCATTCCAGTATCCTCTTGTTATCAAGGCTCCGCGATGGACCAGTTCCCCAACCTCACCGGGCTTACATTCCTCCCCCTTCTCGTTCAAAACCAGGATTTCTACATTTGAAATCGCTTTGCCTATGGAATTTGGCCTTTTATCCAACTCATGAGGTGGAAGGTAAGTGGATCTGAATGCTTCGGTCAATCCATACATAAGGTAGATTTTTGTCTGAGGGAAAAAGGCTTGCATTTTCCTTACGATCGATTCAGGAACTTTCCCTCCGCTATTTGTTATATAGCGTAATTGAGAGAAATCGTATTGTTTGGCTGCCTGAAATTTTTCATTAAATATCTTGACCCATATGGGATTCATCCCCGCAAGACCTGTAATCTTTTCTTTTTCGAGAGCCCGTAATAGATCATTGGCCAGGAAAAATTTATGTAAAACGAGTGTCGCTCCTTTTAATATGGATGTCGTCAACTGGTTCAGTCCATAATCAAAATTGAATGGTAATACGCTGATAATCTTATCGTTTTCAGTTATCTCCAAATAGCTACTCACTATTTCAGCGCCTTCGGTCAGGTTTCGATGGGTAATGACCACTCCCTTGGGTTTTCCTGTCGATCCAGAAGTATAGATGATATTCGCTATATCATCGCTGATTTGACTTTCCTCAGAAGGTTTGCCTCCCAAACTATCTTTAACGCCATACCAATTGATCCCGTCGGCCTTCTCCTCCGACTCCTTGTCCAAGGTTTCATCCATATAAATTATTTTAAGAGGGACATCCATTTTGTTTCTTTCCCACTCTTTTTTTGTACATATTAATAATTGGGCATCACAATCTCGGAGGATATGGTCGATTTGATCCTTTTTCAGAATTGGGTTAATGAACACTGAGACTGCGTCGGCAAATGAAATTCCAAAAAAGGAAATGATTTGCTCAATCGATTTATCTAACAGGATACCAACTCTTTCTCCTCTTTTTACTCCATATTTTTTAAGAAGAGGGCCCATCTTTTTAGATTCATCAAGGAGTTGCTTAAAGTTAATGATCCGATCTCCATGCTTTACAGCAACCTTATCTGAATATCCAATGGCACTATTTTCCAACAAATTGTGGATTAAATAGTTCCTCATGCCTTTAAGCTCCCTTTTTACCCCGTTAGAAATAATGCCCCGCTCGGTTTCGAGTCCCGCTATAGCGGGACTGGAATTTCTAACAGGGTTTACTGATTATTAATTTGACAATTGAATCGATGGTCTTAAAATTATCAACGGTTAAATCATCATCGACAAATTCCACCTTGTAAGTTTCCTCGAGAAAAGCTACCAACTCAATAACCCCCATGGAGTCGATCACTTTTTCTTCGAGTAAAAGGGTATCTGAATCAACCACGGTATCTACCTTTTCTTTAAAATAATCGATTAGTTTATTTTCAATTTCAGCGGTGCTTACCTGCATGCCTTAAATCCTCTTGCTATTATAGAAATGAAGGTAACTTAACCCTATTGTTGCATTAAATTCAGCGCTTAGATTCATCAAATCCTTACCCATAGAGGCAAAGCCGTTAAATCAATGTGATCCCCTGGACCAACCAAATAGTGACCTTTGAAAGGTATCCCCAAAGTGGCGGAAACCGTCTTTTTTATGGTGGTATGCAGCTGATTCAATCACACCTTTATGCAACAACAGGGTTAAAATATGTCGAAATCTCCTATATGGATTACCCAATCAGGGGAAATGGGCACCTTACTCAAAAGGGCTGTAATAAAATCAATCTCCCAACGATAAATAAACATTTGTTTCTTCAAAGCTTTCAAAAACCAGCAATTGGGCGTCGCATAGATCATGAGGCGTTTTTTACCCTTCTTGGACGCAATATAACCTAAAGAGCAAATGGTTTTTCCAAATAGTTCAACATCATCATTATCGACAAGGAAGTCTACGATCTTCGTCTCTATGCCGTCATCAAACGTCACAAGGTACCCACGGGTTATCCCCCTATCTTCGATCAGGTATCCCACTGTGTCATAATGTTTATTGCGCAGATACTTCCAATTCAGGAACTCAGTATTTTTATAAAAATACGAATATTTCGATTCCTTCGCGTGATTCATCAAAATCACGTCCAATATCTCCGGATTAAATCCACTGACTTCTTTCAATGTGAAATCTTTGCTTAGCTTTCCTGGTTTTAACATTGCCAGAAAACTTTCCGCTGAGAGTCCGGAATATCCAATACTCTTTTTATACACCTGAACTTTTGATGAAATCTTCCAATCAAAATACTTGATGTAATATTGCTTGGACTCCTCGTTCGCGAAGGCACACAGAATATCAGTATCCTCTTTCATCTTATTCATCGTAAGTTGAATCAATTCTTTAAATGCCCCATAGAAAAGTCTATATTTAGAATCAACGATGGTATTAATTCCCAAGGCCCCTGAGCGTATTGATCCATTAGATGTCACATCTTGCCGAATGTAATTTTCCTGGCCAATTAGCTTCTCCCCATCAAAACAAAGGCCAAGCAAAGGTTTTCCATAAGGGTTTCCTAAA
>Ga0315295_10002501_pt1 | contig 15585 bp, 9 predicted proteins | sample YL17G14_0_MG_FD_204453 | JGI IMG/M metagenome (GOLD analysis project Ga0315295, IMG submission 204453) | Sediment microbial communities from Yellowstone Lake, YNP, Wyoming, USA - YL17G14_0 | ecosystem: Environmental > Aquatic > Freshwater > Lake > Sediment | place: USA: Wyoming | collected...
GCGCCAAAGGCCTCATCCAGGTGAAGGCCGCGGACAAGCCTTCGGAAGTGAAGCTGTGGCAGGCCACCAATGCGAAGGCGCGCGATTTTCGCCTGCTGACCATCGGCCCGGCGTGGGCCGGCAAGCCGCTCGAAGGCGCCGGCGGCGTCTACGTGGCGCAGGTGCAGAAGCCCGAACAGGGCTGGACCGCTTTCTTCGTGGAGCTGACCTTCCCCAGCGGCGGCAAGTATCCCTGGAAGTTCACCACCGACGTCGTGGTGGTTCCCGACGTGTATCCCTTTGAAGCCCCCAAGCCGCGCACTCCGGCGCCCCGCTGACCGGCATGATCCGCGAAAATCCGCGTGATCCGCGGATTGCGTCCCGGCTTCGTCAATAAGGGGGCGGCGTTTGAGCCCCCCGGCGCATTTGGGCGCCGGCCGCCAGTTTTCGGCTGCTTAAGTGGCTGGTTTAATGGATTATAAGACGTCTGCGTCCATTTATACTTCGTTTATCTTGTTATAGCTACATCACCGTAGCCATTATTTTAATGGTTATATACTGGCGGGGGTCGAAAAATCTATGAAATCATCATACTGTTCCAGTAATATCAATATAGCATACGCTGTCAAGTTTTTCGGCCCTTCCGCCTCGCTCGCGGCTGAAAACAAACCAAATAAAGTTCGGACGCGATTCTTCAGGTTTCCGGCTGTGAGCCACGTGCCGGCGCGGCGGGCAATCAGTCCCGCGGCTAACCCGTTGTCCCTGCGCGCTTTAGCGGGCTGCCATCGCTCGCAGTTGGCCGCTGCTCACTGCGCGCAGGTTCCCTCAATTTCCGGCTGATGTGAGCATCCGGTCACCTTCATGCCGCGCACCCAATCCGCGTCTGGCCAATCCGCGTCCGCGGCCGTCGGCCAGTTTCCGAACAGCGCGTTATTCGGACAGTGACTTGGCGGGTGCGACGGAGGATTCGTAAACACTAGGCGACAAGGCAGGACCCATCCGCCAAATCCGCGGCCGCGTTGTAGGGGCGCCCCTATGTGGGCGCCCCCCCGCGCTTTCGCGGTGATGCCCGGCCACCTGATGGGTGAGTTCAACGACGGTTGCGCCGCCGCCGGTTGTCTGGACAGCCGCTCTTGGCAGCGATCCTCCAGGAGGCTAACGATCGCGCTTCAGCCGCGGCGCCGCCGTTTTCTTGGCGCCGTCGGCTGCAAGCGCTTGTTAGGGTGCCGGGAACATCGGCACCCATCAGTAGAGCAGCGGAACCAACTTGCTCGTCCGGCGCGCGTAGTGATCGAATTCACTGCCGTAGCGCGCCGCGAGGTAGGCGTCATGGGCCGGGATGATCACGAGAGCGAAGTTCAGACCCATGGCGAGGGGCACGATACCCGTCCACAGCTGCCGCGTGAGCACGGCACACCCGCCGAACAGGAGCAGGTCGCCAAAGTAGTTGATATGGCGACTGTACCTGAATAGGCCTTCCGTGTAGAGGTGGCCCTGGTTCTCGGGACGGGCCTTCCAGATGTACCGTGAGTGCTCAGACGCAGTCCCGATGTAGGACCCAGCGATGTAGAGGAGCATTCCTACCAGATCAACCGGCCCTATCGGCTGCGGGGCCCGAAGGCCGCCAAGCAGAAAGAAGAAGAGTACGCACCCGATGATACCTCCCCCCAAAGCCGCCTCCCACCAAGGGATCTTGCGTTTCACGAACACAAACAGAGTGTGAGCCGCCCTGGCAACGTAGATGACCACGCAGGCGAGCAACGCGACTTGCCGGCCAGGGCTTCCTGTTCGATTCAGCTCCATCGGCGCGGAGAACGTTAGCCATACAACGCCAGCCCCGCAGAAGAGGTACCAGGAGGTGATCGCCACCTTCGTGCCTATCGAGGGGGATTTCTCACCCTGGAATTGAAGCTTCTTGCTCACGCCTCACCTCGTTGCACCACCGGCACCCTAACTCCTGTTTATGCTGACCTGGATAAAACCGGTCCCGGTCGGCCTAACACGGAACCGCCGGGGACAAACCGCGGCGCCAAGTGCTTTGGTTGCAACCACTTGTGACCCGTCCAACAGTTTACCGCCGAGTTTCAGGCCGACCGGTCAGCCTTGAATAATGCACCCGCTCGCCATTCGAGTCAAGGGCGCAGGACCTCACCGAGTTGCTTCTCCCCTTGGGTGTTGGCAGCCGCCAGCGTGTCACCCGGCAAACGCCGCAGTCTCTAGTGAACGGGTTCATCGCCGGTGGGCTGCTTTCAGTAAACACTAGGCGACTTATGGGGAGTGATGCAAAATCGCCGGGCCGCCTGAGGATGACAGCCGTGAATGCGGTCCCTTTGCAGGCAGGAGTGTGCCTCGGGAGTCCATTCCTGGCGGCCAACATCGCGAAGGCGCCGTGCGAACCGCGGACCACTGCCCCCGCCTGCCAGACACTAACAAGCACCCAGGCATTCAATCGGCAACCGCCGATCCCATGTGGCCGCTGACGGGATTTGCGATAGGGACAGTAGGAAAGCACACGAGCCGCGCTGGAGGAGCATCGGTGACATTTACCCTACCACCGGGTGCAGGTTTTTCCAGTCGCTGCGGCGCGCCAATTCGATGAAGGCGGTGACGGCTTTGGGCGTGTAACTCGAACGCAACTTGACCAGTGCCATCTGCGAAACCAAGCGCGGGGCGTCGGTGCGGATAATAGACAGTGCCCGGCTGCGAACATCGGACGTGATGTTCCAGAGGAAGAGCACCGATACGCCTAACCCGGCGCGCAGCATAGCCTTGATGGCTTCGGCGCTGTCGGATCGCATCACCACCGTCGGCCGGAAGTTCAGTTGCTCGAAGTAGCTTCGAATCAGGCTCTCGATGTGCGAGCCCTGTTGATACAAAATGAACGGCGCTTTCACCAGATCTCGGAGCCGGCAATGGGCCGGGATGTCCGGGCGTCCGGAAATAAACCCCAACGGCGCCTCCCATATCGCCACCGGCTCCACTGCCTCCTCATCGCGGGCGGTGGCAGCGAGGTCGAACGCCAGATCGAGGTGGCCGGACCGCAGGCGTCCCAGCAGATGGTCGCCCGTGCCCGTCTCGATGAACACATCCACGCGAGGAAACCGCCGCCTGTAGCGCCGGATGAGGGCGGGCAGCAGGTAACTGCTGAAGGTGGGGCCGGCGCCGACTCGCACCTGGCCACGGCCGGCATCCTTCCGCTCGTTGAGGGCGATGAAAGCGCTGTCCCGCTGCTGCAGGATCTCCTGCATGAACGGCAATACCGTCTTGCCCGAGTCGGTAAGGGCGAGGCCGCCGCGTTGCTTCGCATAAAGCTGAGCATCGAACTCGCGCTCGAGCGTTTTCAGGTGCTTGTGAACGGCGGCAGGGCTCAACCGCGCCTTCTCTGCCGCTTCCTGGATGCTCCCCGCCTCGGCCAGGAGCACGAAGCTCCGGATTTCTCGCATTTCCACAGTGCTGTCCTCCGATGCCCGGCGATTCACATGCCGTGAATCGGACTTTACTACAATTCAATTGCTTCGTCGATGAGCGGCTGGTTACGATGCGCTTGCGCGTCCGGCAGCAGCGAAACGAGGGCGACAGCGCGAGGTCGCTCCCACATCTGCCGGTCGCACCATGCGGCGAGCACCTTCATGAAAGAAGGAACCAAGTACAAGTGGGCGGTGGTGGCAATGCTCTGGCTCGTCTGCCTGTTCAATTACGCGGACCGGCAGGCGATTTTCTCGGTCTTCCCACTGCTGAAGCGAGAGATGGGTCTAAGCGATGTGCAACTGGGCATCGTAGGCGCGTCCTTTATGTGGGTGTACGCGATGGGCGGACCCCTGGCGGGGCTAATCGGCGACCGCTTCAATCGCAAACGGCTGATCCTCGGGGGACTGATTTTGTGGTCGCTGATCACGATTGCCACCGCCTTGTCCCGCACCTACTGGCACCTCGTGTTGTTCCGGGCGCTGGAAGGCTTCGGGGAGACGTTTTACTACCCGGCGTCGATGTCCCTGTTGAGCGACTATCACGGCCGGGACACGCGGTCGCGTGCCATGGGCATACACCAGTCGAGCGTCTATGCCGGGACCATCGCGGGCGGCACCGTGGCGGGCTATTTCGGGCAGTACTACGGCTGGCGGTCCGGTTTTTACGTGTTCGGTTCACTGGGCGTCATTCTTGGCCTGGTCCTTTTGTTATTGCTGCGCGAACCGGTGCGCGGGCAATCCGAGCCGGGTGCCGAGGTGGCGCCGGCCAGCTTCTCTTTCGAAGGGGGCATCCGGGCCACCTTGGCCGACATCTTCCGGCATCCAATGGTGCCGATCCTGATCATCGTGTTCATGGGCGCGAACTTCGTGGCAATGATCTATTTGACTTGGCTGCCGTCGTTCCTCTATCGAAAATTCTCGATGAGCCTTGCGATGGCAGGTCTCAGTGCAACCGCCTACCTGCAGATTGCTTCGGTGCTCGGCGTCGTTTGCGGGGGTATTCTGGCGGACCGCCTCGTGCGCCGCCATCGAGGCGGCCGTATGATCACGCAGGCGATCGGGTTGTTGGGCGGCGTCGGCTTCATTTTCCTGACCGGTTGGACGCTGTCAGTGCCGGTGCTGGTGCTGGCCATGGCCGGGTTCGGCTACTTCAAGGGACTTTACGACGCCAACATATGGGCGTCGCTTTATGACGTCATGCCTCCGGCGAGGCGGGCAACAGCGCTAGGAATAATGAACTCGCTTGCCTGGTTCGGCGGTGGCGTCGCGCCGGTGGCCATCGCCGCAGCCTCCGAACGGTTCGGCATGAGTGCCTGCCTCAGCGCAAACTCGTTCATCTACCTGGCAATGGGTCTGCTTATGGTGGCTGGCGTCCGACTTTACATGCGCGTCCAAGGCACTGGCGTTACCAAGACCTGAACGCTGAGCGAAGCGATTCCTCAGCTCGGCGCTCCTGTTTCGGGAATCACCGAACGTGAATCGCGATTCACAACAATTTAATTGCGTGCGGCCACCAGAGCCATTACTCTTCGAGAGCGTTGATGCACTTATACCGATCACCTGCGGGGAGAGAAAATCCATGAGCGATTCAGCCACAGCGGCGAGTCCCATCGCAACTTTAGGGCCAGAACAAATCGAGGCACTGCGCCGGTTCAATTCGCCGACCATCGCCAACGCGCTGGAAGCGCTTGGGCTGCCGGCCGCCGAGGCGCGGCACAGCAACGGCGGCATCCAGTGCCTCTTCCCGGAACTCGGTGTAATGGTTGGCTATGCGTGCACGGCGACGATTCTCTCCCACCAGCCCGCCGCCAGCCCGCGCAAGGTCTGGCGAACCGAATATTGGAAATACACGCGCGCGGCGCGCGCGCCGCGCGTCACCGTAATTCAGGACTTGAGCGAGACTCCCGGAGGCGCCTACTGGGGCGAGGTGAACGCCAATATCCATCGGGCGCTGGGTAGCCAAGGGGTGATTACCAACGGCACCGTGCGCGATCTGGATGAGGTCCGCCCGCTCGGCTTCCACTTCTTCGCAAGCGGCATCCAGGTATCGCACGGCTATGCGCACCTCGAGGATTTCGATCGCCCCGTCAAGGTCTTCGGCATGCTGATTTATCCCGGCGACTTGATCCATGCCGACCGCCATGGCGTCGTGGTAATACCGCCGGAACTGGCTCCCAGGCTTGCCGAAGCCGCCCGCGAAATCGAACGCAAAGAGAAACCGATGATCGCGCTGTGTCAGTCCGCCGGTTTCTCTATTGAGGAACTGGACAAGCTGATTCCCCATGCGTACTGAACGCCCGTCCGGAAATTGAGTCAGAAATGCTCGGAGAAAGCCGGGAGGCAAGAAAGTGAGACGAGTGTTATTGGCAGCGTTGGTGCTGGCAGCCTTTTCCGTTCGCGTGTTTGCTGTTGAGGCGGTCAAGGTCATCAAGAACTTGACCGTTTACCAGGAGCCGGGGCGCGTTGGCGGCTGGCCCGCGAATCACGGGATATGGTCTTGGAATAATGAAATCCTGGTGGGCTTCAGCGCTGCCTATTACAAGTGGCTCGGGCCGGACCGTCATCCTTACGATAGCAGCAAGCCCGAAGAGCCCTATCTCGCCCGCAGCCTGGACGGAGGGGAAACGTGGAGCATCGAGGCTGCGCCTTCGCTGGTGCCGCCTACAGGCATGTTCACCGGGCCCGGCGCCGGACGTGAGGCGATCGACCTAACAGCGCCCATGGACTTCACCCAGCCGGGCTTTTGCATGACGCTCCGCATGACCGGAGGGAAACAAGGAGGCTCCTGGTTCTTCTACTCGTATGATCGCGGCAAGACCTGGAAGGGGCCGTTCAACTTTCCCATGTTTGGACAGACCGTTATCCTGGCCCGTACCGACTACATCGTGAACGGCAAGCGTGACGCGATGGTGTTTGTTACCGCCTCCAAGGCAGGCGGAAGCGAGCGCCGTCCACTGTGCGCACGAACGAAAGATGGCGGCCTCACCTGGCAGTTTGTGGCCTGGGTAGCGCCCAATCCGGGGGAGGGCTTTTTCATCATGCCGTCTTCCGTCCGTCTCTCCAAGGCAGGGATTCTTACCACGGTGCGTCACAACGAATCGCCACAGGGAGCGAACGGGATTGACGCCTACCTGTCCGACGATGACGGCCAGACATGGCGTTTCCTCGACCGGCCGGTTCCGGACACTGGTGCTAAGAGCGGGAATCCGCCCAGTCTGATCCGGCTGCGGGATGGCCGCCTGGCCATTACCTACGGTTACCGCTCCCCGCCTTTTGAAATCCGGGCCCGGCTGAGCGCCGACAACGGAAAAACATGGGGGAACGAGATCACGTTGCGCAGTGGCGGCGCGTCCTGGGACATCGGGTACCCCCGAACCGCTCAACGCCCGGATGGAAAAATCGTGACAGTCTACTACTGGGCGCCGGAATTGGAGAAAGAGCGCACGGTTGAAGCCACGATCTGGGATCCCGGAGAAGCCAGAAGGTAAATCGGATAGGATGATGATCCGGGCCGGGCCGGCTTGCTGCAAGCCGTGAAGAAAACTTTCTCGCGGCAGGTGCTCTATGCTGGAGGGACATGAGAATGCATGGCAAGAACATATTTATGATGATTGCCGTGGCGATGATTGCGCTGGCCGCGGCATCCGCCGCCGGTGAGATGCCGGGCAACACCGCCAACCCGCAAGCGGTTCAGGAAGTAATGGCCGGAAAGAGAGCGACAGCCAACGCCGCGTGGTGGGGATTTCAGGAGGAGGACTCGACGGAGGCCCTCCAGGCTGCCATCAACTCCGGCGCCAAGCGCGTCCTCGTGCCCAACATGACGAAGGACTGGATCGTCCGGCCGCTGAAGCTTGCCGGACACCAGGAACTGATTTTGGAGGACGGGGTCGTGCTCACGGCCAAGCGCGGAGAATATCGAGGCAAGGGGGACTCTCTCCTCAACGCGCGCAATATCTCGGATCTCGTGATCCGCGGTTACGGCGCGACTGTTCGCATGCAGAAGCAAGACTATATCACCGGGGACGTGTTGGACCGCCTGAAATGGAACCGCTGGTTCGGACCGTACCCGAAGGCGGAAGGGCGCATGGCTCTTAAGCTTCGCAGCGTCACCAATGTCGAGGTGTACGGACTCACTGTGCGCGACAGCGGCGGCGACGGCCTTTACGTCCACGATTGCAAAAACGTCCGCATCCAGGACGTCGTCTCCGATAACCACTATCGTCAGGGCATGAGCGTCATCAGTGTGTTGGGGCTCACTGTCGAAAACTGTGTTTTCAAGAACACGTGGGGTACGCCGCCAGCAGCCGGGCTGGACATCGAACCCGATCGCCCGACAGAAAGCATACGCGATGTCGTCTTTCGCAACTGCCGCTTTGAGGACAACGATGGCGACGGCATCGAGTTGAATCTTGCGCGCTTGCGGTCCGAAGCGGGCGACGTTTCCGTCCTGTTTGACAACTGCCGGGTGTCTAGCCGGAAAGGGACCGGAATTCGAGTCAGCAAGGTGCGCGACGACGTGGGCGGGCTAATCGAATTCCGCAACTGCGTGGTAGAGAACACCGAGGGCTACGGCATCAAGGTGAACGACAAGTCGGCCGCCGCAGCCCGGGTGAAATTCGTGAACTGCGCGGTGAGGAACGTGGCAAACAACCGCAATTACAGCGGCGCCTGGACGCCGGTTTGGATTGGTATAGGCGCAGCGGCCAATGCCTCGAAACTGCAGGGCGGCATCGACTTTGTCAATTGTTCCCTGGAAGACCGTTACGACCGCCCGGTGCTCACTGTGGAGGAGCAGGAAGGCGAAAACAGTCTCGTCGATGTTACCGGAAACATCCGCGTCAGAAATCCATTTGGCGTGCGCACCGCTCTGGGTAAGAAACACGGACGCTTGACACTGGCCGTGACGGGATCCGAGTGGTAACCGATTGAGACAGAGGCACGGAGGCACAGAGAAAACGATCTCCAGTTTCTTGCTCTGTGCCTCAGTGTCTCTGTGGCAAATTCTGTCTCAGCCGCCCTTGCTGATTCAAGAGCGCTCGCAGCGCGCCTAGAACTGGAACTTCAACCCCGCTTGAAATGTCCGCGGCCCCTGCGCCATTTCGGTGATCAAGCCCGCCGTGGTGGAATTGAACTGGTTATTGGGCACGCCGAAATTGGGGTGGTTCAGAGTGTTGAACGATTCGAGGCGAAGCTGAAGGTTCTTCTGCTCACCGACCCGGAAATTCTTCATCATCGCCAGGTTCAGGTTGGCTGTGCCGGGCCCGTCCAGTATGTTCCGGCCCGAGTTGCCGTACACGAAAGGCTTGAAGCCATAACGGTCCACCGGACATCCGACCGCCACCGAGACGCACCCCGGCACCTTCACGAAGTCTGTGGGAACGAACCACGGATAATCTACTCCGCGCCGCCGGCCGGAAACGTCTTCCGGGATCCCTTGGCCGATCCGGTTCGGCTTCAGCGATTCTCCCAGATCCGTGCTGACACCGGCCGCGGTTATGGTCATTGGCCGTCCGGTGGAGAGAAACGAGGTGCCGGACAATTGCCAGCCCCCGATCACAGCCTGCTTCAAGCCGCCTGCGGAGGTGAGCCACCGGCTCCCGTGGCCAAACGGGAGCTGCCAGGAGAACGAGGCAGTCACCACGTGGCCGCGGTCAAAGTCCGAGCGCCCATGGTCCAGCCGGCGACTGTTGGGATCATAGGAATTGGCGTCCAGTCCGCCATCCGGAGTCGCGGTGAGCTGCGAGACATCATCGATCGACTTGCTGTAGGTGTAATTCAGCCGGTAGAAGGTGCGCCCGCCCCCGCGCTTGCGAAGAGAGATCCGGCCGGCGCTGTAAATAGAGTTGTAATGGAACCCGAACACGCTGATCGCCCCGTCGAGGAACGGGAATCGGCGCAAATCTTTGCTGGCGATGCCGGCCAGGTAGGCCGCTTCCGAGACGCGGGGTATATTGATGTCCCGCAGCCGCCCCAGGTGCGTGCCTTTCGATCCCGTGTATCCGATTTCCAGCACCGAGCCGCGGAGTTCGCGCTCAAGGGTCAGGTTGTAGGATTGCACGTAGCTGGTCCTCGCGTCGATCTGGTAGCCGGCGCTGGTGCTCATGCCGCTGATCGACTCCTTCGACGAGGGGAAGGGATTGCTCAGCGTCAACAGGTTGGGTTGGTTGGCCGTACGGCTGAAGCTTGCCGTCAGCGCGTAGGGGAACTGGTCCTGCAAGTTGGTCCGGAACGAGTTCAGGACGTGACCAGAGTAAAAGATGCCGTAGCCGCCTCGGATGACCGTCCGGGTTGTATTTCTCGGCCGCCAGGCAAAGCCGAAGCGCGGGGCCATATTGTTGTAGTCGGGGTACACCATGGCCCGGGGAAGACCCACCGCGGCGGCGTAGGTGACATAGTCCTGCAGGCCGGCTCCGGCAACCACGCTCTTCACACTCGGATCGTCGAAGGGGATCACCAATTTGCCGACCTGCGGCACGAAATTCATGATGCGGTCATACTTGTCGTTGGGGGTCTTGTCGATCTCATACCGGAGCCCGAGGTTGAGTGTGAGATTCGGCTTCACTTTGAAATCGTCGTTGAAGAAGGCCCCCATGTTGAAGGCGCGCAGGTAGTTGTGGGGAGCGCCTGTCAGACGGGTGGTCCTGTTCAACAGGCCGAGCTCAAGATCGGCCAGCGCCGAGCTTGTCCAGGCGCCGCTGAAAGCGTACGTGCCGCGATTGTTGTTGTAGTAGGGCTGGTTGATGCGTACGCGCGCCAACTCAAAACCCCATTTCATCACGTGACGCGATTTCGCCCAGGTGAATTTGGCTGAGTTCTGGATGTCGGTCACGTGATGCTCGTTTGGTTGATTGGCGGCCGCGCCGATGGGAGCATAGTCCGTGACAGTAAACCGCGGCCACCCCATTACGTTCGGATCCAGGGCGACACTGGGCATGCCCAGTTTCGCAAACATATCGACGCCTGACCCGGGGCCTTGGGCGTAGGTGTTGTTGCGGCTGAATCCGCTGTGCGCTTCCACCAAAAGCGTGGCCGTGAACAGGTGGACGTAATCGATGCCCATGAGCGACCGCTTGTCGTTTGACGTGTTGGGGAATCCACCCATTGCGCTGCCGGTGAAGGGAGACGTCGTGTGGTTGAACCGGACTTGGGAGCGGTACGTGACGGTATTCTTCTCATTGAAGCGGTGGTCGGTTTTAACGACGAAGCTATCCCAGGTGTTCGGAACGGCGGCGACCGCTATAAAGTTATTGCGGGGGTCGGCGCGGTTGGGCTGGGGGTAGTAGGTCATCAGTTTGGCGGCGATCGGATCCAGCCGGGCCGCCGGAATCCGGTTGCCGGGGAACTGCGCGTTGCCATTGAGCGGATCTTTCAGTACTATGGCCGCGCCGCTAGTCAGGCTGAACGACTTGGAGAAATCCAGGTCTCGTTCCAACAGGGAGGGGACGCGGGTAATGCTCGTCTGGCCGATGTTTTGCTTGTAGCTCTCCCAACTGAACATGAAGAAGCTCCGGTTGCGGCCGTCGTACAGTTTCGGCAGCCGGACCGGCCCCTCAAAAGTGGCGCCGTACTGGTTGCGGTGCAGCGCGAGCTTGTTCGGGTCGAAGAACCCCCGCGAGTCGATTACGTTATTCCGGATGTACTCAAAGACGTCGCCGTGGTAGCGGTTCGTGCCCGAACGCAGCACCATATTCATGACGCCCCCGGCCATGCGCCCCATCTCGGCGGAGTAGCCGGAGGTCTCCATCCTGAACTCCTGCATCGCGCCCATGTTCGGGCGTACCTGGGGGGAGGCGTCCCGCGCATTCCGGTTACTGATGCCATCGACGTAGAAGTTCGTCGAGTCCGCGCGCGCGCCGTTGATGGCAGCGAAGGATCCCTCGCCGCCCGAGGCCGCCGGCAGCACGCCCGGAACAAGAAACGCCAGGTCGGTAAAGTCGCGCGCATCGAGCGGCAGTTCCATGATCTCCTGACGCGAGATCACGTCGCCCTGGATCGCGCCGTTTTCCGTGTTCAGCGCGGCCGCCTGCGCCGTGACGCTAATCGACTCGCTCACCTGGCCGACCTCGAGTTGGACATCGCTGCGCAGAGTCTGGCCAATCTCGAGCACAATCCCCACTCTCCGGTACTTCCGGAAACCCGCCATCTCGGCGCTCACCTCATAGGGGCCGGGGGGCAGGTTGGTGATGGTGTAGTCGCCCGACTCGCTGGTGTGGACTGTGCGGTCGACGCCGGTATCCACGTTTCGGATCGTGACGGCAGCCCGGGGAACCGAGGCGCCCTGGGCGTCCCTCACGATGCCAGTGACGGTTGCGTAGTTGCCTTGCCCACGAAGAGCGCAAGGCAACAGAAGGAGGATGAAACAACCGATGAGAACCAGACGCTGGAACATGTCAGCTCCTCTCGCGCTTCCGGTTAGCCGCCTGCCCACAGGCAATTCGAATCTTCTTTCTTGACCGCCCCTTTTGGAGGGCTTCCCTGCCGCAAGGACTCGGGGTTTACGGTGCGACCTTTCTGCGGCGCATTCTCTCAAGACGAGCCTGTACTTGCAATTCAATTGTTTTGAAGCACGGTTCACGACTGGTGAATGCAAGCGGGATCGCAACGGCGGCGAGTGGCCCCGGCGCTGGCGAGAACCGGGCTCAGTTTCACTTTGAGCCTGGCTCCCAGATAGTTGCTTCGATGATTCTTTCCTGGTCAAGAACCGGCGCCCAGTAATAGACGGTCACAATTCTCCCGTCCGGGCGCTCGATGTTCCGCGTGTAGCCGAGGTCCCAGCTCGCGCCGCCATCGCGCAGCATCATCTCCGGGCCCCAGGAGCGGCCGCCGTTGTCGCTGATCCGCGCCCGTATCGAGTATGGCTGGGAGCGGTAGCCGTAGGCGATCACCAGCCGCCCATCCTTCAGCCTCGACAGGCTGGGCGGATTGCCGCTCTTGGCCCCGGTATCCGCCACCGGCCGGTTGAGCAATCCCCAGGTGTTTCCGTTGTCACGGGAGAGATAGGCGTCGATCCAGTTCGGTCCCTCGCGAAGCGAGTCCTCATGGCGGACGGTGGTAAGAACCTCGGTTTTGGAAAGCCGGACGGAAGAGGGCATGATGGTGAAGCCCTCCTTCGGGTCGGGCGCTACCCAGGCTACGAAATCCCAGTGGAGGCCGCCGTCTTTGGTGCGCGCGGCGAATGGCCGGCCTTCCCGCCCGCCGGCCTTGGCGGCGGTGAGAAAGACCATGGCCTCCCGCCTGCCATTGACGAGGTAGTCGGTGCGCGCCATGATCGCGGTCTGCCCCAGCATCGGAAAGTTGAAGGGACCTTTCCACGTCCGGCCGCGGTCGTAGGAGTAAAAGAACCAGGATCGTCCTTGCTGGGCATCGGACATGCGCACCGTCATGGCAAAACCCGGGTGAGTGAAATCGATCGGCTGCGTCAGATCAGCCGCCTTCCCGCCGGGCCCCGCAGCGGTGAACATGCCTTGCGGCGGCGCCAGTGAAGGCGCCGGTTCGATGCGCCAAGTTTCCCCTCCATCGAGGCTGCGCGCCATGTACGGCTCCTCGGGCTTGCTTCGATCGTAGGGATGACGATCAGGACCGATCCACTGAAAATAGGCGGCGCTGAAACCTACCAGAATTTCGTTGCCCCACGACCAGGCGCCATGATTCGCGGGCCAACCCCCATAGCGGCCCGGCCGGTTGAACACGGTCGCGTGTTTGATGACAACGGGCGTGCTGGCCGCAAACAGATGCGCAGCCGACGCGAGCACGAGAATCGTGGCGTAAATCAGCGTCTTCATATGAGGTGTTTCCTGCTGTCCAAACCAGCGGTTGCACCGGATGCCGTTACTTCCCGGCCCGGTCTCGAATCGGATAATCGGGCGACGGCGTCATGGCCGCCTCCATCAGTTCCTGCAACTCAGCGGCAAGCTTCGGCTGCGCGGCCGCCACGTCGCGGCTCTCACGTGGATCCGCAGCGAGATCGTAAAGCTCCACCGGCGCCCGTGAACCATTTCGCACGGCCTTCCACTGACCCCGGCGCACGGCCTGCAGGAATCGCTCTCTGACATGGCCGTAGTCCCAGTAAAGGGATTCATGTTCGCGCCGCGCTTGGCCGAGCAGGGCCGGAACAAGTGAGATTCCGTCCGTGGTCTTCAGGGCGGGCAAGCCCGCGAGTTCCGCGGCGGTGGGGAGAAAGTCCCAAAAGGCGCATACGCTATCGCTCACGGATCCCTCGGCGATCGAGCCGGGCCATTGGGCCAGCAGCGGCACTCGAATGCCGCCCTCATAGAGATCTCGTTTCACTCCCCGAAGCGGGCCGGTGCTCTCAAAGAACGACGGCTTGTGCAGCGATTCCGCCGAGGGACCGTTATCGCTGGTGAACAGCACGAGCGTTTGCCGTTCAATGGACAACTTGCGCAGCAGATCCAGGATTGTCCCGGCCTGACGATCCAGCAGAGTCACCATGGCTGCGTAGTTCTTCTCCACCTGTGGCCAGCTTGCTGTTGTATATGGCGCGTCGCTGGGGATGTCCTGCGACCTTGGCGTAGTCTTGGGATAATCCGACCAGTGCGGCAGCGTCGGCGTCCAGTAAGCGAAGAACGGACGGCTCCGATTGGATTCGATGAAAGCGGTAACCCGTTCCAGGATGAGGTTCGGCGAATACATGCTCCTGGCGTTGGCCCGGTTCCCCTGCTGCAACACCTCGTGATCGTTCTCCCACAGGAACTCCGGGTAATAGTTGTGTGCGTGATCCTGGTCCAGGTATCCGAAGAACTCATCGAATCCCTGTATGTTGGGATGCCCCCATGATCCCGGATTGCCGAGGCTCCATTTCCCAAACGCGCCGGTGCGATAACCCGCCTGCTTCAAGACCTCCGCCACGGTCACGTCGTCCGGTTGCAGAAAGATCCCATGAGGAATGTTGTCGCGAATCCGGCCGTGCCCGTTGTGGAATCCGGTCATGAGGCAACAGCGCGACGGAGCACAAACTGTCGAGCCGGCGTATGCCTGCGTGAAGCGCACGCCTCGAGCCGCCATGGCATCGAGGTTCGGCGTTCGGATTCTCCGCTGGCCATAACAACCGAGATCGCCATAACCGAGATCGTCGGCGAGCATCACCACAATATTCGGTTTGGATGGCTGGGCGCGGACCATCTGGCTGGCTGCCATCATTCCGAGGAACGTACGTCTGGTCAGGTCCATAACACTGCTTTTCAGCTCCGGATTGCGCCGCATTGAACCGCGCAGTTTATACCTTTTGTGCACCGTGCTGCACGAGCAATTCCCGTACTTCCGCGTGCCTCAGAAAGCGCACTTCAGCGCCAACTGGATATTTCTCCCTCCGCTGGCGCTCTGGATCAAGCCGAAGCTCGGGTTGGTGACGGTGTTGTTGGGATCACCCATGACCGGGTGGTTTAGAGCGTTGAACATCTCGAAGCGGAAGGTGAGGTGCTGTCGCTCGCGTATCTGGAACTGCTTATGCAATGCCGCATCGAAGGTGAATGCCGAGGGGCCGCGCAGCGCATTGTATCCCAGATTGCCGAAACGGTGCTGTACCTGAGGAGCCACCAAGTCGAACGCCGCTTTGTTCAACCATACAAGGTCTTCCCGGATATAGGGATTGACGCCGGCGATGATGTCCGGCCGCTGCGCCTCCACGCGCCCGTTGCCCACGAAGTCGCGGCCAGACAACACGTTGATCGGCTGGCCCGAGCGCCGGCCGACAATTCCCTGGACGCTCCAGCCCCCCAGGATTGCGTTCGCCGCTCTATTGCGTGGAAGGATCCTCGCCGGTAGTTCATACGCAAAAACGCCCGTGAGCCGGTGACGCACCTCCCCGATCTTGGGTCCATAGGAGCCAGCGATATTGTTCGGATCCTGGATGGCAGGTTGCGCTGTCGTCGCTGTCGTATCACTGCCACAGTACGACAGGGTCTTCGCAAACGTGTAATAGACGTCGAACGTAAGCCCCTTGGACATGCGCCGGTTGGCCGAGAGTTGCAGCGCGTGGTACGTCAACCGGCCGGCGTTTTCACGGAAGTAAATATCCCCGATGGTCGGGTCGGGGCGTTTCCCGGTCCGGGGATCGATCAGGTTTACCGGAACCAGGGCGGAACCGTTCAAAGAGCGGTTGCCCGCGTAGGAGATCTGAACG
>Ga0315295_10002502_pt1 | contig 15583 bp, 15 predicted proteins | sample YL17G14_0_MG_FD_204453 | JGI IMG/M metagenome (GOLD analysis project Ga0315295, IMG submission 204453) | Sediment microbial communities from Yellowstone Lake, YNP, Wyoming, USA - YL17G14_0 | ecosystem: Environmental > Aquatic > Freshwater > Lake > Sediment | place: USA: Wyoming | collected...
CATCGCGTACGCGACTGCCCACCGGCATAGTATAGATATCTGGGCGTGCAACCGCCCCACTGACATACACTACCAGTGGGACCGGTGAGGGTGGTGGCAACAAAGTGATGGCGGTGCCCCCCGGCGGCTGGCTGACCAGTAGGATAATTCCCGCCCCCAGCAAGCCGCAGATCACACCGAGAGCTAAAGCCCATCCGGTCTTCACTCAATTTGCTCCAATCCGTCAAGGTTCAAGCTCAAACCCAGGCGCTGCCTGGCAGCATCAATCAGCACAATGCGCGCCTTTATGTTTTGCCCTTCCTGAATCACATGCCGGGGCGTGATCTGGCGACCTTTTAAACACATTTCAGATACATGGATCAACCCGTCTATGCCATCTTCCACCCGGGCAAAAGCGCCGAAAGGAACGATCGTGGTGATACAGACATGGATGACCTGACCGACCTGGTAACGCTCTTGAATGGTTTCCCAGGGATTGGCACATAAGCGTTTCAGGCTCAGGGCGATACGATTGCGGGTTGGATCCACCTGTACTACATGCGCAGTGACTGTCTGGCCGACTTTAAGAACCTTAGAGGGATGCTGGACCCGTCCCCAAGAAAGTTCAGAGACATGAATCAAACCTTCCGCGCCGCCCAGATCAACGAAAGCGCCGAATTCGGTGACATTTGTAACCGTCCCCGAAACCCGGTCACCGCTTTGTAATCCTGTAAAAAGTATATTGCGACACCCGGGGGCAGCCTGTGCCGCCCGTTCAGAAAGCACAATTCGCCCGCGACTAGGATTGCATTCGATCACTTTCAGGGTCAACCACTGGCCTACATACGCATTCAGAGCATCCAGATACAATGCCGGGGTATTATAAGTTTCCGGTTCCTGCAAGCTTACCAGGTGGGAAACGGGTACAAAGCCTTGTAGAACATCATTCTCAGCTAGCAAACCTCCTTGGTTATAATTCGTAATGCGCACCTGGATGGTTTCATCGGCCTCGAAAAGACGCTGCACAGTATCCCAATCTACCTTAGAAACGAACTCATCTGTCGGTTGCACGCCTTCGGATTCGAAGAAGTCATTTTTCTCGGATGTATTTTCTATTTCATTCAACAGGGACTCCCACCATCCCTCATCAAGTTTCGGGGTCGATTCAGGATGATAGGCATTTTGCTGCCATTTGAGATCGTTCACCGTTAAATCTACCTCTCAGCGCAACCGATAGCCTTTTCTTCCATTTCAGAAATAATTTTAGCAATTGCCTTAATTCCCGTGCGTTGTTTACGGTAAAAATCAGCTTCAGAAACCGCTAGACGCATGGCAATATCACGTACCTTTTGACCTTCCAGGAACTTCATCTCTAAAATATTATACAATATCCACTCGGCTGTAAAGTGTCTCTCACCCTCTGGCCGGATTTGTTCAATGGCATTTCGCAGTACGTTCCGCAGGGCATTCGGTGGACTATCTCCCACCTGGATAACATTCTGAACGACCTGCAAATTTATTAATGGACTTTGAGTCAGCTTTGGCCCGCCCCAATAATGATCCAGCGCATCCTTGACCCACTTGGAAAAAGCCTTTTGTTCCACAGGCAGCTCTGGCATAGTAAGTACACTGCTGCCATCATAGCGGGAGGCAGCCCGCAGCCGTTGGATCATATCGACCTGCGGCGTAAGGTCTTGCATTTCATTCAAAAGCTTCTGCTGTACATATAGATCTTCCAGGGCAATGGTTGCCCGTTGGGCTAGCAATTCCAGGGCGTTATATTGCTCGTCAGAGGTTGCCGGGACATTCGAACTGATCTCCCCCACCTTTGCTCCAGACTGGATCAAACCCATCAACCCCAGAAGAGGCGGAACAAGTTCCTGGGCTGCCTCTCCATTACTGCTAAGGCTGTAAAGTGGCAGAATCCAATAACCACCGCAGCTAAACAATCCTTCGTGTTCCCCGTTGCGGGTCAAAGTATCTATTAGATCTGGAGAAAGGATTTGATCCTCATGGGGATTACCAACTGCCACGGTCATTTCCAGGCCGGGTGGCACCAGGGTGGCAATAAAACCATCCGGTGATTGGAGACGGTCGCAAGCCGCGATCAATACGGCTTCCAGGAACTGCCGCAAGTCATTGGTCGTTAGCAGACGCTCTTCCAGAGTTTGCAATGTTCTCAGTGCAGTATAATCGCTGCGATGGAATAACCAGCGTTCAAAATTGGGTCCGACCATGGATATAAGATATTGCATGATCAGGATTGTCGCCACCATGAATATGATCTCTAATGCAGCATAAGAAAAACCGAGTTGTCTGCCAATCTGGCGAATGAGTGTTGTGGTGACTAAAACAATAGAGGCGGTCATGGGGCCACGCATTAACCATTTGAACAGGCGTCTTTTTACCACCCGGTCAGGCCAATCCACGCCAAAGAAAGCCACCGAGTAAGCCATGATAACCAGTAAAATCCCCGTCAATAGATTACTGGTGACCGCAGCCAGCCAGAATAACAGGGGGTGGCTGGCAGCAATGGCATAACCAAAGATCAGGAATGGAAATGAACCTAAGGCAGGGGCAGTAGCACCAGCCATTAAATACAGGATCCGGCGGCGACTGGTGCTTGTCGTTGTGCGCTGGAACGCCCGCCAGAAATTCACCCAACTCCACGCCATAATGATGACATAAAATCCGGTGAAAATCCAGGTCAACGTGGTGCGTTCCAGGTAAGGAGCCGGCGCTCTTACCCGTACCAGGGAATCAACCAGCAGCCCTGATGGCAGCATAGCCAAAAAGACTAAAGATATAAAGAGTGCGAGTCTGACGATCCAACGGCGACGACGGCCTGCGGGCAGACCGGTTGTTGCCAGCAAGGCATCTGAGAGATATAAGTAGACCGCCGGCAGGAATACGATTCCCACCCACTGCAAGCGCAGCCAAATCTCTAACAATACTGGGGCAGTCGTGATGCTGCTGATTGCATCCCCTACGAAAACCGTAGTCATACACCCCAGGATAAAAGCAAAGGACCTAGCAACGCGATCACGCAGATTGAGAGTCAGACCATACAGTAATAAGGAAAAAGCCGTGATGGCAATGCCAGAGGTCAATAGTTGGTTGATGGTTTTCAGGACTGCAATTATGGTTTCATCCATAATTACCCAACCACCTTCGCAAAGAATAGGGCAATATCATGATTGGAGAAGTACCATTCATTATAACCACAGAAGTCAAAGCCTAATTTTTTAGCCAACCTTATGGCTGGATAATTCTTCGATTGCATCTCCAACACAACCCGGCGGCAAGCATGCGCACCTGCCCAGTTTTGAGCAGCCATGACAAGTGCAGTGCCAATGCCTTGTCGCCGCAGCCGCCGCTTAACCACCAAGTCATTGATCCAGGCTGTGGCTGGGGCGATATTTATATTGAGACTGACGTATCCGACCGGTTCGCCCTCATAAACCGCAACCAGAAGACCTGCACGCTGGTGCCAATCGTCAGCAAGGATTTGCATTTTGCGGGGATATTCTACCCGCACGGAGCGTGGTAAGCGGATTTCGCGAAAGAAAACCCGCACCTGATCATTCTCAGCGTCAATGGCAATCTGCCAGACATAATCGCTGGAATAACTATGTTCCAGCGCAACCAATTGGTGGATATCAGCGGTAATTGCCGGACGAATTTCGATTTCAGGCATAATCTATTGACTCTCTTGCTTCGTAATATTGACCTGAATGACACACGGTGAAGATGGTTGTCCCTGGTTATCAATGACCACCAAACGCAATAGGTATAACCCCGGATCAAGCCGGGATGTATCCCACTGCCCTAAAGTTGTATTTTTCTTGGGTTCCGTCCAGGCCTGAATAGCCAGCCAATTAGTCTCTCCAGGTTTTGAAATCTCGAATTTATAAAACCCAAAATTTGATATATTTGCCGTCCCTTCGATCGCCACTATGCCACCAACAGTGCTCCCAGGGTCGGGCTTGGTAATCATAACCTGATTAGGGGTACAGCCGCTCTCTGAAGTCGGCTGACCTGCTACGGCCAAAGTGGGAGTAACACCTCCTAGAGCTAGATTAGGCTGGGGAGTCGTCGGGGCAGATAGAGTAGTAGTTGGAGTAGCCAACAGGTCCAGAGTTGGAGTCAACAGTGGTGTGGCTCCAGGTATAGACGGGATAATAAATGACACCAGTGAAAATTCTCCAACCGCCATAATCAGCAAAAGTACCAAACCAGTAGCTGACCCATTCAAGCGTAGTTGGGCACTCTCCCGCTCTAAGCCATAAATAGCCTGTCGCATATCCTCCCAGGCCTGAACAAACCTGGTTAGATAAACCAGCCCACCCAGACCAAGAAACAGGTATATCCAAACCTCATAATTCTTGAAAAAGAGAAGCACCTCTCCCATTCCTGGCATTTATGGAGACGTTGCATAGGACGTCTCTCCTCTACGGGTTTGGATCAAAGGCGGCGTAATACGCCTTTGAGCAATGCTGTTAGCTTAGGAGCAATTACCTTACCAGCTTCGAGCACCTCCTCATGCGTTGTGATCGTATTTCCATTCAGGTTGGCTTTATTGCTGATCCCGGAAAATCCCAGAACCCGTTGGTGGCCATGGCGGGCGACAACAACCTCTGGGACAGTAGACATCCCAACCGCATCCACACCAATAGCGCGCAAAAAACGCAAGTCGGCGGGGCTTTCAAAACTCGGCCCTGCAAGGCAAATATAGACTCCCTGGCGCAACTGGATACCCTGTTCCTTAGCTACCTGGCGGGCAATTTCCATCAACTGCCGGTCATAAGCCTGGCTCATATCTGGAAAGCGAGGACCAAACTCATCCAGGTTGGGGCCACGTAAGGGACTATTCCCGGCCATGCCAAGCAGGTTTATGTGATCGGTAATCAACATCAAGTCGCCAGGCTGAAAATCTTGGTTAACCGCACCGGCCGCGTTCGTAACAATCACAATCTTAACCCCTAATCTTTGCATCACGCGCACCGGTAAACCAACTTCAGCCATACTGATACCCTCATAAAAGTGAGTACGCCCTTGCATGATGAGGACATCCTGGCCCTCAAGCTGGCCGATAACCAGTTGGCCTTTGTGCCCTTCCACGCTGGGTATCGGCCAATAAGGAAGCTGGCTGTAGGAGATGTCCACCGGCTGAGTAACAGCCTCAGCCAGAGCACCAAGTCCTGACCCCAAGATCATTCCGACACTTGGCTGCCTGGGTATTCGGCTGCGAATCTGTTGTGCGACCTCATCAATTTGAGCCAAGGTAAAATATTCATTTCTTGCCATGGTCATATCCCTCTATATTACGATTATATCATGGTAGAACTTTGACTAACACTTGACGATAGGCGGTCACCGCCCGGTTGACATCTTCATCGCTTATCCAGTAGTGCATAACCAGGCGGAAGCGACGTTCTCCAACTACTCCAACCAGGACACCACATGCTATCAAGTTCTCGGCAACCTGGCCTGCAGTTAGGGGGATATCTTCCGCTAGTTTTAGATAAACCATGTTGGTACAGGGTGAGCCAGGCTCGAGGGTTAGCCCAGGGATGTTTGCCAATTGCTGTGCTAATCTCTTTGCCCTCAGATGATCCTCCGCCAAGCGATCAACCATTGTCTCCAAGGCAACAATGCCGGCGGCTGCCAGCACTCCTGCCTGGCGCATACCACCCCCAAGCTGTTTGCGAAGACGCTTAGCGCGTTTGATAAAGTCTTGTGACCCGCATAATACCGATCCGACAGGTGCGCAGAGCGCCTTGCTCAGGCAAAAAGTGATCGAATCAACCGGTCCTGCCAGTTCAGCCACACTCACCCCCAGGGCTACCGAGGCGTTGAAAATCCTGGCACCATCCAGATGCAAAGATAGCCCCCGCTGGATAGTCAATTGACCCACTTGCCGGGTATATTCAAGCGATAGAACGGCTCCACCACAACGGTTATGAGTATTTTCCAGGATGATGAGCCGGGTGACAGGCGCATGAATATCATCTTTGCGAACAGCGGCGCGAATATCCTCCAGAAGCATGCTACCATCGGGCTGGTTAGGAACTTGGCACGAGTGAACTCCCCCCAGCGCTGAGACTCCACCAGCTTCATAAAGGAAGGAATGAGACATGTTTCCCAGGATGACCTCATCCCCACGATTACAATGGGTCAATACTGCAGCCAGATTCCCCATCGTACCGGAAGGGACAAAAAGTCCGGCTTGCTTACCTGTAATGACCGCCGCCATTTCCTGAAGGCGATTAATGGTCGGGTCCTCGCCATAAACATCGTCTCCTACAGTTGCATTTGCCATAGCTTCCCGCATAGCAGGGGTCGGCTGGGTAACTGTGTCTGAGCGTAAATCAACAAACTCCATTATTTATCCTTTCTATGTGTTACTCTGCGATCTTGTCGGGTTTAATTCTATCAACACCTGCTTCAAATCATCTGGCAATACCGCCTCAAAAACACGCTTTTTCGTCTCCCCAGGCAGCACGATGGCCAAGCGGGAGGCATGCAGAAAGTGGCGTTTCACCGGCAGGCTGGGATACTTATGTCCATAGATCTTATCCCCAACCACCGGACAGCCCAGGAAAGCCATGTGCAGCCGGATTTGGTGGGTACGACCGGTGAGCGGTTGGACTTCAACCAGGGTATGCCGAGGAAAAACCTGGCGGGTGTGATAAATGCTAGCGGCCTCTCTACCTTTTTGGTCGGGGACAACCGCCATCAAGCTACGCTGCTTTGGATCCCGCCCAATAGCCGCTTCTACCCGGCCCTCAGGTGTGGGGGGATGGCCATCTAACAATGCCAGATATATTTTCTCTACCTGTCGTAGGCGAAATTGGTCTTGCAACCAGCGGTGTGCGCTATCATTCTTGGCAAGTAAAATCAAGCCGGATGTTTCTTTATCCAGGCGGTGCACTACCCCAGGGCGTTTCTTACCACCCACGCCGGTGATCTCTGGAGCATGCCCCAGGGCAGCATGCACCAGGGTGCTGGTCTCATGCCCTGCAGAGGGATGCACCACCATCCCGGCAGGTTTATTCACCACGATGACATCCTGGTTCTCAAAGATAATATCTAACGGGATTTCTTCCGGCAGCACTTCAGCAGGCGCTGGCGGCGGGATAATCACATGTACGCGGGCACCGGCGTCCAATATCTGCCCGGCTTTACGGGCTGGCTCGAAATTTACAGTTACCAAACCTTCTTTGATCAGGCTTTGCAGGCGGGCGCGTGAAAATTCCGGCAGGCAATTTACCAGGAATCGGTCTAATCGGTTCGGGGTTTTCTCCTCATAGAGGAAAAACACCGACCGTTCATCCATCCTTACGATCCTCCGCGGCTTGAGGGACTGGCAGCTCTTGAACCATGGAAACCTCAGCCACAGGGTTTTCTTTCTGTTTTTGCCTTTCGTTGATGCACATACCCAAAATCAAGACGGCCACACCAACTGAAATGCTGGCATCAGCAACATTGAAAATCGGGAAATCACCCACGCGGATAAAATCAGTTACCCGCCCCCCCATGGTCAACCGGTCAATCAGGTTTCCAAAAGCCCCGCCCAATTGCATCCCCAGCGCCAGGCGCAACGACCAGTCAGCGGCAGGGATACGCGGATAATAATATAAAATCAGCCCAATTACCACAAACGCAAGCACAGTGAAAACCAAGCTTCCCTGTTGAAATATACCAAAGGCTGCCCCCGTGTTCCACCAGTTTACGATGTGGACATAGGGATAGAGCCAATCCCAGGGCGCCCAGCCCTCTGCTGGCGCCAGGTTATTACGAACCATGGTTTTAGTCCATTGATCCAGAGCAATGATAAACCCTGCTATCAAAATCAACACAATGTAATCACGCCAAGATTTCTTCAAACCAACCTCCTAAAAGTATCAAGTCCCTACATTTTATCCTAAAAAGTTACCTGGGTATATAAAAAAGATATCATCTCAATAATTCGGGGGAAGGTGGGGGTTCTCGTATGGGCAAAACCCGCACGAGAACCCCTACCCCCATTATTTATATAGATACCAAAAGAGTTATTCTTGCCACGAAGAGATTAGGGATACATAAAAAGACCAGGATGGATATCCATCCTGGTCTTTTAGATCTTGAAGATATTACTGTGCAGTAATTTTGGTCCAGCCTTCCACGATCGCCCCCATGGCTTTGGTGAAGGAATCGAAGCTGGTCGGGAAGTGCAGGTTGCCGTAAGCATCCTGCGGCAGCAGCTTGGCAGCAACATCTGCGGGAAGTTGAACATCGCTGCGCGCGGGATGTGCGTAACCTTGTGCGAGCAAAATCTGACCTTCATCTGAAAGGAGGAAGTCCTGCTCGAGTTTCGCGGCATTAGGATGTGGAGCTACTGCACTGATGTATTCAGCGAAGAGCATACCCACCGTGGCGTCCGTCGGGATGACAACCTGGAGCGGTAGACCGGTGGCATCGCGCTTGGCAAAACCATCGAAATCATAGACAATGGAGATGGGGCATTCACCTTTTTGGACGGCGGCTACATTCAATACAACTCCCTGGCGCCAGTTACCGGTGTCGCGTAATTGCTTAAAGTAGTCCAGTCCGGGCTGTACGTTAGACTCATCACCCCCATGTGCGTAGGCTGCCGCCAGCACAGAACCCGTAGCGTAGGTGGATTTGCTTGGGTCACGGCTGCATACCATGTCCTTGTATTCAGGTTTCAGAAGATCATCCCAGGTTTGGGGTATGTTCTTTACAGTATCCGTGTTGACCAGGAAACTGATGGCTCCCCAATAAGCGACAACCCAACGCCCTTCGGCATCTTTGAAGTTAGCATCGATCTTGTCGAAGGAAGTGTTTTTGTAAGGCATGGCCAGGTTGTTTTCGACCAATTTGCCAACAAAATCGAAACCGATATCCGCTACATCCATCACCGGGGCGTCTTTTTCTGCGAGCAGGCGGGTGATCTGTTCACCGCTGGTCATATCGGTATCCGTATGGACGACGCTATAGCGCTCTTGGATGATTTTAAAGATCGCGCCCAGATTGACCCAGTCATCTGTCATACCGTAGCTGACGAACTGTCCTTCAGCCTTTGCACCAGCGATTTTGGCTACTTCCGGGTCTTCAGTTGGGGGCGGTGCTTCCGTAGGCGGGACTGGCGTTGCAGCCGGGGCTTCCGCGGGTGGAACTGGCGTTGCAGCCGGGGCTTCCGTAGGCGCCGGTGTTGCGGCTGGTGTACAACCAACTAACGGGGTCACCAGAATGGCGATTAAAGCGACGAACAAACAAATCTTATTCATTTTTTTTCTCCTTTTTATATTTTATTGTCCACCCGAAGAGGTGGCTTTCCACAAGAATTAGGATCGTACGTTGGTGTCTATCGTCCAATTACATGGGTTGTTTCTCGACCTCCTTTGCTGGTCACCCAGATGATCAACAGTGAGGTGACCCAGGCTACCAAGAAGCTTATGACTGCCAGCGCACTGGCCTGGCGTCCATCCTGGCGTGTGAATTCGACTAGATAGATCGGGAATGTTTTAAAACGCGTACCAACCAACAGATTTGTCAGAGTATATTCAGCAAATACGGTTGAAAACACCAGCAGGCAACCACTGATGATGCCTGGCATGATATTGGGGACGATGACGCGTGTAAGCGTGATCCATCCGTTCGCCCCCAAGCTTTGAGCCGCTTCGGTCAGCACCCGAAAATCGATGGCTTCCAATGCATTGAGGATGGGGCGATACATGAAAGGCAGTGATAGCACCATGCAGGCAGCGACTAGAATTGTAGGATGATTAACGATCGGGAGTGGCACCTTTGAATAGAAACGGATCAAGGACAAAGCCAGAACAACTCCTGGCACCCCGAAGGAAAAGCTGGCGATCAACTCAACGATAAATTTACCCTTTGGCACCCGCAATTGCATCCAGTATGTAGTCGGGGTGACCAACACTAATAAGCAAAACATGGTCGCAAAAGAAGCAATAAAGGAATTCTTTAATGTTAAAAAGAAAGCACTGTGAGACGTTACTGCTTTCCACCAATCCAGACTGAAACCTTCCGGCCACAGGGTACGGTCCCAACGAATGGAGACCGAAAAAATTAGAGTGGCAATGAGTGGCACAATCATAAATAGTAAAAATAGAACGATTACGATGTGCCGCCACAATGCTCTGGTATTCATGCTCTTGTTCTCCTGGCGCGGTTGGAGAGCCACATGTAACCCACCACACAGGCGGACATGATGAGCAGAGACATAATCGATAAGGCATCGGCAAGCTCAGGCGCAAGTTGCACTTCACCGCGAATGAGGGCGGCGATACGGATGGTGATCAGATCCACATCGGAACCTGTCAGAGTCCAGGCGGTTGCATAAGCGCCGAACGAATTAGCAAAGAGAAGCAGGAAGCCACTCATAAGGGATGGGAAAAGGATCGGTAATGCCACCCTGACCCAGTATTGAAAGCCTGAGGCACCAAGATTCAAGGCGGCTTCGCGCCATTCGCGTTTCAAGCCGTGGAGCGATGGGATAATGAGCAGGATCATTAAGGGAAGCTGGAAATACAAATAGGCAATGGTCAGACCGGAAATCGAGTAAATCCGGAAATTCGGATAGAGATTGATTCCGATTTCTTTCAAAATCAGAGTGATCACCCCAGTTGACCCCAATATCACAATGAATGCAAAGGCAAGTGGAGCGCCACCGAAATTGGTGGTTACATCTGACAGAGCTGTCAGTGCATTTTGAAGGAATTTATTATTTGTTGTGATGATGGCATAAGCTACCAGGGTACCGAATACCACCCCAAGCGATGCAGTGGTAGCAGAAAGCTTAATGCTGTTGCCGAATGATCTTAGGAAAAGTGGATCCATTGCCTGGCGATAGAACTCAAGAGTAAATAACCCCTTGCTCGTCAGGCTGGATCGGATAACGGTCAGTAGCGGTAGGAGTTCAAAAGACAGGCCAAAAATAAAAAATGGCACCAAACCCAACCATACGACCCAGGAGGAAGGGGCAGATTTTTTTGTGCGGTGATTGGAGGAAGCATTAATTACCATTTTCTCTTTTTCAATTTAATGAGAGGTGCAGACCGTCAATAGCTAATTGCACCTTTCCAGTATAGTGACTACGGATTTGCCCGATCAAGTCGACAGCAAGCGCAGGAGGGTAAAAATGAGTAACGACCAGGGATTTCACTCCGGCCTGTTGGGCGATTACGCCCACAGCATCAGCGTTCAGGTGATCTTCCGTTTCCCAACCAGCAGGGAAGGAACACTCGCAAATCAACAGGTCTACCCCGTCTGCCAGTTGTGCAAGCTCGCCCAGGTAGGTGGCATCGCCCGAATACACCATCGAGTGCTCTGAGTCGTCCAACCGGTAAGCTACACTTTCAGAGGTATGACCCGTGGGTGCAGATTGAACCTTAAGTTTTCCGATAGAAAACTCATCGCGATAAACTTGGCGGACTTTAAGTTCATAAGTCTGGGGGGCAATATCGGGGTAGAGCTTTAGCATGCGCTGGATAAAATCTTCGGTGCTAAGACAACCGGTGATTGAAAGGGGTTTGGTACGTCTGGCATTGGGTGCGGAACTAAAAACTTGAAGCAGGGTGGCGAGGTCGAGTGTATGATCAGGATGGAAATGGGTTAGCAAGACATGATCAATCTGATCGTAGGTAATACCAGCCAGGTTGAGCCGAGTCAGGCTACCCGGTCCAATATCGAGTAGCACTCGTTGTCCATCTGCAATGACGATCAGACTTGCAGGAGAATGTTGTTTGGTGGGAATTGCTGTGCCAGTTCCGAGAAGAAAAATATCCATCATTTTAAATTGATATTTAGAAGAGTCTCGTGATCAAAATGGTACAGTAGGCAACAGAAAATCAGTTATCTTAGATTTCACGAAGAAAATGTTATATATGGATTAATCCCACAATTAAGTATTGGATATCATTAAGAATTATAACAAACGGCAATATAAAAGTCAATTATAAATACTTGATTATAAATAAAAAAAGAATAAAAGACAACAAGAAACAAAACAATAAAATACTATATATGTTTCGATTCCCTATTGCTCGAATCTTGGAGACCAAAACACCTATATATACATATCCTTGTGGGGTTTATGAATAGGATACTTGTTGTACGCCAAATTTATCGCACCCGGTTGAAGAACCTTCAAATACAAAAGGCTTTATACCGCTCCAGGCATCATATTGTTCCACCACGCGCTGGAAAGCCCTTTCTGCTGTGGGAGTGTTCATGCCAAGCACAGCCACCGTCCCTCCTGCGCCTCCGCCAGTGATCTTAGCGCCTAATAATACATTCGAAGGCTCGGCTCTGACCTGTTCGACGATTTTATCCGTTGCTTCAGAACCAAGGCCACATTCGGTATACCCCACATGTGATTGATACATCAATTCACCCAGCAGGTAAGTGGTGATTTCATCAATCATCGCGGCAGGTTTGGAAATAAGGCTGAAAAAGCTATGCACACGCCAGTTCTCTTCCACAGCATAGCGGGTGGCGGCGCGCACTGGATAAACTACTTCGGGGCGAACTGGGGTGAATGGGTCAAGATGTATTTGGTAAACCTTGGTGAAATCGTCACCGGATATATATTCCGGAATGCGGTTCTCATAGTGCAAGCGGAACTGAGAAGGTGTGAGATTAGCCAGGTAACCATTCCATTTGGATTCTACCCAGCGGGGCAGGATGCCACTTTCATCCAACCTGGGTTCCAGCTTTTCCCAATCGCACAAATAGGCGTAACCCATAAAGACGGCGGCGCGAGCGGATTCATACTCTATACCTGCCACGGAATGGCGTACACCTGAATCAATGCCCCAAATACGCAAATTTTCGGGTAACTTGACCAAGGGATGAGGCTGGCAGGGTTGGCAGAGCATAGGGACAAAATAATCTTCTACCCCCAGGACAACTGTAAGTTGATCCATAATGCCGGCGGCTGATTGCGTCAAGGCGATCTCTACCCACTGTGTCCACGAAGCCAGCTCTACGCCTGCTACATGAATGCCGTACATCGCCGACATGGCCTTCATGGAGGCCACTTCCAAAGCGGCGGAAGAGCTGACCCCCTTACCAAGTGGCACATCGGATTCAAGGTAAAGAGAAAGACCATGTTTAACCTTCGCGGGGAATTGTTTGATTAGGTAATACAGATCACCGAGGATATAAGCGCACCAAGCGCGTGCCGGGTCTGCATTGATCCAGCTACGCACTACCTCCAAAGGTTTCACACTGCCATTGTCAGCCAGGTCAGCAAGGGAAAATTCAATCCATTCGCTCCAACCCAGAGACTTAACCGCCGGGTTATAAAAGCGCACAATTTGATCTGTGCGGGGTTGGATGGCAACCAGTGTGGCTTCACGGATGGTTGTTTCGAATACCAGGCCGCCGGTGTAGTCATCGTTACCGCCCATCAGGTCCAGGCGCCCTGGGGTTCGGTTGATGAAGATATTGGTTCCTTTTTGGAAATATCCCTCACCCGCCAGCTTTTGGACGGTTTGCTCAAATTTTGCCAAATCGGGATATTGACCGGTCAATCGATTAAATGGTTCAGTCATGGTTGAAAGCGCCTGATTTGTAAATTAAACGCACTGAAAAATGTGTAAAAACGGGCGAAATGTTATTAATGTCATTCTAACACTCATAAAACAAATCGTCAAACGAATTAAAACAAAACATAAATAGTTGACAAACGAAACATGCGATGTATAATAATAAATGTGGGATCCCAAATTAAGTTATTTTCAAAAAGAAAAACTGGTCAATTTTCTGGTTGGTTGGGTTTACTTCCATTACCGCTCGTGGAATATTCCCGTATCAAACAAATATTGTAGCAGCTTTTTCAGTGATTTCATTCACCATGGCCTGATTGGTTTCCTTTCTGATATTATGGTTTGGAAATCAAGGGCAGGGCGCCTCAATTGAAGCAGTATGGCCTCGATGAAGAAAGATGACTATATGGCATATTTAGAATTAAAAAATGTGTCCAAATCATTCACAAATGTCGTCGCAGTGCACGATTTCAACCTGGATATCGATAAGGGATCGCTCGTTTCCTTCCTAGGCCCTTCCGGCTGCGGCAAGACAACCACTCTACGGATGATCGCCGGTTTTGAGGAGCTGGATAATGGCACGATCCATCTCGATGGTGAGGATATCACTACCGTACCACCTAACCGGCGCGGCATTGGCATGGTTTTCCAGGCTTATGCGTTATTCCCCAACATGATGGTGCGCGAAAATATCGCCTTTGGTCTTCAAATGAAGAAGACTCCTAAAAGGGAAATTGAAAAAAAGGTTAATAATGTACTCGAAATGGTGCGCTTGCAAGATACTGCCAAGCGCTTTCCCCACCAGCTTTCGGGGGGGCAACAACAGCGCATCGCTCTGGCGCGCGCTCTGGCTGTGCAGCCGCGCGTTCTGCTATTAGACGAGCCCTTATCCGCTTTGGATGCTGAAGTACGTGTGGTGCTGCGGGGTGAAATCCGCCGTATTCAATCTGAGTTGGCTATTACCACGGTTTATGTTACACACGATCAGGAAGAAGCATTGTCCATCTCGGACAAGGTGGTGGTGATGAATAAAGGTGACATAGAGCAAGTTGGCACACCGGAGGAAATCTATCGTGCCCCAAAGACGCGCTTCGTCGCCACGTTCATTGGTACTGCCAATCAATTTTTTGGAGTAGTTTCAGGTAAAGACACGGTCATTTGCAAAAACACCAAACTTCTCGTGATTGGCCTGGCTGGCTTCGATGATGGCCAGCAAGTGGTTGTCTTGGTTCGCCCGGAAACCATTCAGGTGCAATCTGAACAACCAAAAAATGGTAATTGGAATATCATCCCAGGTGCGATTGAAACAATTACTTTCCATGGAGCAAGCACCCGGTTGGGTGTCAATGTGAGCGGTCAACGGGTAGTGGCGGATATCACCGTTGCCAATATTAAACCAGTTTCTTTGAACCAGAAGATCTGGCTCTTGTTTTCACCTGATGCCTGTCAGGTAATGGCTGTAAACGAATGATTTTTTCAATACCCACAAGATAGTTCTTGATAATATTGAAGATTCCACTGCCCAGCAAGTGCATCCCTTTGAAACTCATGTGATATGGTATGGTTTTTATTATTAAACTAGGAATCGTTTTATACATTTGTTTTTACAGCAGGGATATTAATTCATTGTTGAGGAGTGCGTTATGCCTATAACGGGTGAATCAATACGATTGTCAAGATTATTTTCAGAAGGTAAGAACGCCGTCATAGTAGCTGTTGATCATGGGCTTTATTTCGGCCCATTACCAGGGATGATCAACTTGCCTGCAGTCATCAATAAGGTTGCTGGAGCGGATGCTATCTTGATGGCTCCAGGGATGCCGGCGCACTGTCAGCAAGTCTTTTCGAAACGTGGCGCGCCAGCCTGCATTGTTAGACTTAACTGGGGCTCAAACTATGCAACCATGTGGAACTACAAGCATTCCCACAGCGTTCCAATGGTTTCCGTGGCAGATGCTGTGGCTCAAGGCGCTGACCTGGTCATCGGTAGCTTGAGCCTTAACAACCCCGATGAAGCAGAAGAT
>Ga0315295_10002503_pt1 | contig 15581 bp, 13 predicted proteins | sample YL17G14_0_MG_FD_204453 | JGI IMG/M metagenome (GOLD analysis project Ga0315295, IMG submission 204453) | Sediment microbial communities from Yellowstone Lake, YNP, Wyoming, USA - YL17G14_0 | ecosystem: Environmental > Aquatic > Freshwater > Lake > Sediment | place: USA: Wyoming | collected...
TTCTTTTGTCCTTTTACGGTCTTTGATAGAGTCTGAGGCACAGGCTCCAAGACCATTTGAGCAGCATATATGACAGCAGAGATCATTTTGTCATATATGTGAAGGCTGAATCCATAACCGGCCGATTATTAACTACAAAAAAGTACGTAATATGAGGCGTACACCCGACTGAGTGTTAACCTTTTCCCATAATTTATTAGGCCTATGCCTGGAAATTGGCTCTCAGCAAAAAAAAATTGTTGACATAACTGTTCCCGTTCGATAAAATTTTAATAATCCTGAAAAGCGATTTCTGATCATCATGTATCCGGCCATAAAAAAGGAAGGCTTCAAACTCGCTTATCTGCACGGTCCTTAAGGTCCGCCAGCTCTTGACAATGCTCGGTACTTGGCATACCATCTTGTTTACAGTGTATACAATTCGCCAACGTTTGCGGCGGCCAATTCGAGCAATTTCAGGGGATGGAATATGAGTGAGCAAGAAACGTCCTTCACCTCGTCTGCCCTTCAGGTCAACCTGGAAAGGACGGCGGCCAAGGTCGAAATCCCGGATCGATACTCCACCCTTTTGAGAGTGGCCGGTGAGCATTACGGAGTTCTGAAGAGAACCACGGAACTCTTGCTGGAGCTGAACCATCCTTTCGCCAACTGGGACTAGGTACTTAAGCAGCTCAGGACGCTTTCGATCGGTGACTTCTATGACCTTAACAGTCATGAGCAGGGATTCACGGCGATCGGCACCATTATCGACATCTATTTTACCGTCATCCGGTCAGCTACGACGGAGGAGGTAAAAGAGACCGGCATCCGTTACCTTTTCGACTTTCTCGGTATTCTTCTCTCAAAAAGCAATGAATTCATCTCTCGGAACTTGGCCTTGCTTCCCTCTGTTGTCGAGACGCTTAACCAGCTGGCCAACGAACAGGCACAGCTCTTCAGAAAGAGCTCGACTTACGGCAAGAAATTCCTCAAACTGCTGATCGACAGCTCTATCCCTTTTGAATGCCAGCAACTCGATTCTTTCCTTTACACTGTCTTCGGCGCTGCATACCGTTTCTGGCTCGAACAGCCGGACCCTGCAGATTGGTTTAATCCGGACCGGGAGAACGACTCAGCTGTCGCAGTGTACAGGGAACTTATCGGGCCACTTGCGCACGAGTCTATCGATGGCCTTATTGAAAGACTGGAAACCGCTCGCTCCTCGACGAACGAAGGTATTGCGGCTTACCTTTCACTTCCCGACTACTTCCAGATCGTCAACGGCTATCTGCTTATCGCGGATGAGTTGGAACGCTCCGATGCTTATTCGGGCCGTCAGCACATCGTTAAGCTCGACTTTCTCTTCAACATTATCAACGTTCCCGCCCTCGCCGATATACATGGTACGGCTCTCATCGAGATCAACCGGTGTCTGAGCATGGTCTTCAGGGAAGAAGAGCAGAGCAAACTGGCCGATTTCGTACACAAACTATTCACGCTTCTGAACCAGAGTGCCTCGCGCCACCAGTACCGCAATACGGTTATCAATTGCATAACGACTGTGGCAAAAGAGGTCTTCAACCTGAACAGCCACGGCCTCGTCGATGCCTTCATTGAAGAACTGATTGCCTTCGGTTTTCAACATCCCCATATCAAGGGATCGACAACGGAGTGGCAGATTAAGGTGAATCCGGCGCACATCGAGAATATCCGTTCCTGGCTCGAGATCATTGCGATGAAGCCCCGCTGGACAAAACGGCTCCTTTCAGCGTTGATAATCAATCTGAAACTGGGCGGGGTCTTTGTTCGCGATACCGACCTTCTCCAGAAGAACATCTCGGTCCTCCTCAACTCCGATATCGCCCCTGCGTACAACCTCGTTAAGCAGCTTCTTCGTGTCTTTCCCATATATTTCGCCGAGATCGGAGCCGAGGGTGAGCTTCGCGACATATCGACAAAGGTCGACCAGCTCTCATTCCGGAGGGACAACCTGGTCCATTTCCTCAGAAAACAGACGCATGTGGAGAGTAACAGCCTGCTCGTCACCTTCCTCGATGACGCGTTCCACTACTGGTCGACGGGAGAGAAGGATCACCTGAAGGCGCATCTGCCCGAAGAGGTCTACGATCAGATAGCCAATGACCGCGAATACTTTATCGGCCTGAACAGGATCTTCGGGCCGATCATGAAAAAGATACAGCACGATCCGTCAAGGTTTCTAGAATGGGACAGCATAAGGATCGCAAAGGAGACAGGCTCAGTAAAGGGCTTATCGCACACTCACAGGGAAAGAGCAGAGCTTCTGATCCGTCTCTATCAACTTCTGTCAAAAAAATACAATCCCCAGCACATCGATCTCCTGAAGGACATTGAGGCCTCCTTCCTTTTCGATACGGCAAAGGTCCGTTCACTCAAACGGTATCTGCACGAAAAAAACTACTACAAGAGCCTCGTGCTCATCCTCGGCTTCCTTTCCCAGCTCAAGGATAAGATCCTATCGCCCGAGAAGACGCAGTTCTATGAAAACATTTATCACAAGAGACACATAGCAGCCGGAATACCGTCCATGTACGGTACGTACAGGGAGGAGAAGTTCGAGGCGGTCGGGCTCTCGCTGCGTCTTGAAAGCCTTGCAACGACCCTCTTAGAGGAGATGATAAAGTCCTTAAACCTCAAATTCATCACAAGAAGCACGCTTTTGAAGATCCATGAGTATCTCTGGCTCTATGTCAAAGCCCTCGACCTGGAAGGGGTTGCAACCGAGGGTCTCACTGCAAAGATGAAATACGTGAGCAATGCACTGGAAATCAAACAGTTTTCGGTGGATCAGTATATCGACATCTTCCGATTCATCTCAAAGGGCATCCAGGATATCATCAGGGACTACTACATCAATGCGTACCACCACAACCTGCCGGTCATTATCGGCCATATCCTCAAAGAGAGAAGAAAAACGGAGGCCCGCACGCTTGATGCGGCAAAGGATGAAGAGGTTTTCTACCAGATGTCCGAAAACTTTATCCGATCCGCCATATCATCCGCATTCGGCCTTCAGGTGCTCGACAATTTCATCAACAGCATTATCAGAACATTGAGCGCCGAACTGGAGAAATTCAAGGACAACAAGCAGATTCTTAATCTCGTCATGGCCTATGATCCCGATCTCACCATCTCTCCTCTGTACAGGAGAAACAGGAAAACGGATAACCAGATCCTGACCGGCAATAAGGGTTATTTCCTCAAAGAGCTGACCTTTTTCGGTTTCCCCATCCCCCCCCGGTTTTATCCTTACTACCGAGGTCTTTCGCGGTTATGATGCGGTCGTCGGTTACAAGTACATCTTCGAGGACATGAACCTGCGCATCTATGAAGAGATTAAAAGGCTTGAAAGGGTGGCGGGCCGCAAATTCGGGGACCCGAAGAACCCGCTCCTGCTCAGCGTGAGAAGCGGCGCGACGATTTCACTTCCCGGCATGATGCATTCCTTCCTTAACGTGGGAATCAATGAGGTGATTGCCGAGGGGCTTGCCAGAAAAAGGGATTTTGCCTGGGCGGCCTGGGATTCATACCGGCGTTTTCTTCAGATGTACGGGATGTTCCAGGGGCTCGACCGGAACTTCTTCGACTCTATTATCGAGACATACAAAAACAAGTATGAAGTGACGCGCAAGATTCAGTTCGCACCGGATCAGATGAAACAGATTGCGCTTTCCTACAAAAATGCGATGGTAGAGAGAGGAATAGAGGTGCCGAGCAGGCCTGCCGACCAGTTGCAGCATGCCATCCTTCAGGTATTTGCCTCCTGGCATTCGGAGCAGGCAAGAATCTATCGCCGTCAGATGCGCCTCTCCGATGAGTGGGGAACCGCGGTCATCGTTCAGGCGATGGTTTTCGGCAATCTTAATGACCAATCGGGCTCCGGCGTCATATTTACCCGAAACCCGAAGGGGCCGTCTCAGGAGGTCAGCCTTTGGGGGGACTTCATCTTTGGCGTCCAGGGCGATGACATCGTGTCCGGGCTGGTGGCGACCTACCCGATATCAGAGAAGCAGAGGATCGAGGAAAATAGAGAATCGCCTATCTCACTGGAAAAGAAGTTCCCGGAGATCTTCGCCGAACTTGTACGCGTCTCCGAAGTCCTCGTTTACCAGAAGAGGTTCGACCACCAGGAGATCGAATTTACCTTTGAATCACCAAATCGGGAGGGCCTCTACATCCTTCAGACCAGGGACATGGTACAGCGGGAAACAAAGAAACTGAGGATATTCAAAGAGACAGACAGCCTTAAACATTCCTTTGTCGGTGTCGGCATCGGTGTGAGCGGAGGTGCGCTCTGCGGAAGGGCGGTCTATTCCGATGAGGATATCCGGCGCTACCGGGAAAAAGAGCCGCGAACACCCCTTATCCTGATCCGTCCTGATACTGTGCCGGATGACGTGGCGGTCCTCCTTCAGGTCGAGGCCCTTCTGACAGCAAAAGGGGGTAGCACGTCGCACGCGGCCGTCACAATCCCGCAACTCAAGAAGGTAGGTGTCGTCGGCTTCACGAAACTCCGTGTCTACGAGACGAAGGGGTACAGCACCGTGGACGGACATCCCATTCGCGGCGGCGATTTTATAGCCATCGACGGATGGAGCGGATCCGTCTACACAGGCAAGCACGAGGTCGAGGCCGAAGACTCTTATCAACCCCTAGGGCTCGGATACAGCAGCTGAGCGGCCTCCGGCCTTGCCTGTTACTGCAGCTGTTTATGCGCGTAAACCGTCAAATCCCCCATCCTGTTGGTGTAGCTGCCATACTCGTTGTCATACCAGCCGAAAATTTTTGCGTGTACAACAGGAATTCTGAGCGAACCGGTCGGTGAAGCCTTGGCCATATCGGAAGAGAGGCCTGGAATCTGTCCCAGATCTACGTCTATAAAGGCAGTCCGCGTGTGATTGAATTGACCTTCAATGACAATGGCCGCATCCATGCCTATCAGGTCCGTCGATACGTTCTGTTCGAGGGTAAAGACGACCAGATGCTCGGGGTCCTTGACCGCGGCCTGGCGATAGATTTCATTGATCGTCTTCGTATTGATCGCATTGGAGGTACCGTCGCCGTTCATCTTACTCTGGAAGGTCGCGTTCAGAATGATCAGTGATTCCGTATTGGTAGGTACCCTGATGGAATCAGCCATAAACCCGATGTTCTTCACCTTCGGGATCACCTGTCCCAATGCTTCGGCGGCGTTTGTCGATGTCAGGATAATGTTGTTCAGAATCGATCGGTTCTTTCTGAGATCTTTCTCTCCTGCCTTCGGGACATTGTCGAGAACTGCCTGCGAATTCGTTACCGCATGAATGGTCGACATGGAAGCGGTGAGAACCTTGTTCGTCTCTTCATTCTCGAGAAGAGGCTTAACCATATGAGCGAGTCCCGTGGTCGTACAGGAAGCGGCCGAAAGGAGCTGATGGTTCTTCCTGTCGAATGCGTGGTGGTTGATGCCATAGATGAGTGTTACGCAGTCCTCCGGCATCGAGAGGGCCTTGTTCTTTATCTTAAAGGCCGATGAGTTGATGACGAGCTTCGCGCCGGCTGCAATGTGGCCGCGGATAGAGCCCTTCTTGTCGTCAACCTGCAGGGTCGGGTCCTTGAACTTCCCCGTGCATTCGACTACGACATCAACTCCATGATCGCGCCACGAGATATCGGAAGGGTTCCTTGCCTCCCTTAAAACAGTCACTGGCATACCGTCGATTAGCAGCTTCCCCTGCTTCTCATCGACAAGTTCGATCACCCGGCCCGAGTTGATGCCGTGCAGAAATTTATGAAGTAGACCGTACGTTGCATCCTTTTCGATAGTCTGGGAGATTGCCTGAAATCCAGTACCAACCTCTCTTCCCACGTTCACGACGATTTCCTGGAAATACTTGCGTCCCACATGGTGCCACAATGTCAGCTTACCAATCCTGCCAAGCCCGTTGATCCCTAATACCGGCCGCTTGTTCTCGAACACCTCAATCCTCGCCATGATGCACCCCCTGTGTGTAATCCTAATAGGACTAGTAAATTGTTTGGTAAATTACTACGAGAATCCCGCTTTGAAACGGGTAACTGCTGAAGATTCTTACCACGTTTTCCCACGTGAAAGACCCTCTCCTTATAAAAATATTGTATACATTTTGCGGAAAGGACGTCAACGAAGTTGAGGCTATCACTAGCCGGCTGGTCGCCCTTTGGCCTCACACCTTTCTTATGGAACAGAGAAGCGCCTTGACCTGGGGATAGCCCATGATCGAACAAAATATGGGGAAACTATGGACAGCGACCATTTTCCTAACAAACGGATTTTAGGGTATTGCCGATAAAGGCTTTTCGGGACATCCGCCATGTCCACAGGGATTATTTTTGCAACTGTTTTGATGACACTGCCAAGACGAGGAACTGCTGCGAATCTCAACTCGGTCAGACCAAATTGAAGACAGTGAAACCCTGAAATACAATCACATTCCCTGTATCACTATCCCCTGATTCAGGTCAGTGCCGACCGTGCAAGGACCACGACGATGATCTCCTCAGCATCAGCCTTCGCAAGTGTTTTTGCGCACTCCCTCACAGTGGCGCCGGTCGTCATCACATCATCCAGGAGGATCACCTTCTTACGAGCCACATCTTCCCTCACTTCAAAAGCACCCTTAACATTCCTTTTCCTGTCAACTGCCCTGATACCGCTTTGGGGTGGCGTATCCCTCCTCTTGAACAGGCAGTCTATGGAGAAAGGTATTTTGAGATCCTTCGAAAGTGTTTTTGCGAGGATGAGCGTCTGGTTGAAACCACGCTGTCTCAGTCCTCTTTTGCTCAGGGGGACAGGGACTATTATATCGGCTTCAGGGATGGGAAGGGAAGAGAGGAGTCTTCCCAATGGCCTTCCGAGCCTCTTTATTCCCGAGAACTTAAAAAGGTGAATCGCCTCTCTGAGAATGCCTGAATAGAGGCCATACGCGAGAACGAATGAGAAATAGGGTGGATGGGAGAGGCACTCCCCACACACCCCTGCATAGGGAGAAACAATCGGAACGGCACATACCCTGCATGAAGACCCGTTATATCGCTCAATTGTGCTCCAGCAGTACAAGCAGATCGGGGCATACACATGGGCATCAGATTGATTCCTGCAAACAGGACACCGGGAGGGGTAGATAAAAGAAAGGAATGAGGAGACTAACTGGTGCCCTTGAATTCCGAGATGTCTAAGACCGCGCTGCATTTCCCACACCTGGGCTTATAGGACATCTTCTCCCTTAACACCCTGTTTTCTACCTTGCAAGAAGGGCAGTGCACGATTATGGAACCCTCCTCTTGCTGATCCATCATGGTATCCCTGAGAGGTGTCTCTTGGGGGACATCACTTCCTGTTGAGAGTGCCTTCAGGAGATCGGTATAGTGCATGTCCTTTTCTTTTAACTCGATTCCCATGCCGCTTGGGATTGTCGGTAAAGCCGTCTTTTTCGACCATTTCACAACCCCCTGGAGCCTCGAAACCTCATTTTCGTTGAGCGTGAGTTCTATATCAACCGGACTCCCGGGAATGAAACTCCTCGTGGACCTTATGAATATTCCGTCTTCTGAAAGGTTGCCGGAAATGCCTCGGAACTTATAATTACCTGAGGAAAATCTTGCATCGAATCGCTTCTTGAATCTATTGTAACGTCTCTTCGACATTCAGAACTGCTCCCTGAGCACAATGAGTTCGTCCCTGCGCTGACCTGTTGAGATGATATCTATGCTCACTCCCAATCTTTCCTCAATCATCCTTATGTAGTTCCTCGCATTCTTTGGAAGATTCGAGAATCCTTTTGCCCCGGTAGTTTGCCCGCTCCATCCTTCCATCTCTTCGTATACCGGTTCTGCCACCGAGAGCAGGGAGAATTCCTTCGGGATCTCGTAATGTACTGCATCGCCGTATTTATAGGCGACACAGACCTTGATCTTCTCGATGCCATCGAGGATATCGAGTTTTGTGATCGCGATACCTGTAAGCCCGTTCACCCTCAGGGAGTGACGAAGCCCGACAAGATCGAGCCATCCGCATCTCCTCGGTCTGCCGGTCGTGGCGCCATATTCACCGCCTTTTTCCCTCAACCTCTCCCCTATCTCCCCCTCGATCTCCGAAGGGAAGGGGCCGCTTCCGACCCTTGTGGTATAGGCCTTCGCCACGCCGAGGACCCCTGTGATCCGTGTCGGACCTACACCCAATCCTATACAGGCGCCTCCTGCAATAGCACTGGAAGAAGTCACGAAGGGATAGGTGCCATGGTCCACATCGAGGAGTGTCCCCTGTGCACCCTCAAAGAGTACCTTCTTGTTGCCTTCGATCATCTCATTGATGACAATATCGGTATCGGCAACATGGGCAGCGAGTTTTTCCGCATACCCCATGTACCTGTCGAATACCTCCTCCAGCGGTACCGCATTTGCATTGAAACGCCGCTCGAGGATATAATTCACCTCCATGAGGTTTGTCTCGATCTTCTCCCTGAAGACTTTAGGGTCATAGAGGTCGGCAATTCTTATTCCCACCCTCGCCATTTTATCGACATAGGTCGGTCCTATCCCCCTTCCTGTGGTGCCGATCTTCTTCGCACCCCTCGCCTTTTCATGTTCCTGTTCGAGTGCCATATGGTAGGGCATGATGACGTGAGCACTTTTACTGATGATGAGGTTCCTGCCGATCTCGAGGCCTCTCTTCTTGAGAGACTCGATCTCTTCGATTAGGCATGAAGGGTCTATTACGACTCCGTTTCCTATGATGCAGAGCTTGCCTTTGTGGAGAATCCCGGAGGGAATAAGGTGAAGCACATACTTCTCGTCCTTTATGACGACCGTGTGCCCTGCGTTGTGGCCTCCCTGATACCTGGCGATTACATCTGCCTTTTCGGTTAGGACATCAACGATCTTGCCCTTCCCTTCATCTCCCCACTGTGCACCGACGATCACTATCGCAGGCATTGTCTCCCCTTATAAGAATTAAAAATGCTGTATTTTAACCAGTCAGTTATAAAAACTCTATCGACATGGACAAGGCGGATGTCCCGAAAAAGCCTTTATCGGCAATACGTTGAAATACCATAAACCACGTACCAAGCCTGACTGCATACCCTCACCCCAGGTGAGGCATGGCCGTGCAAGCCTGATGATTGCCTTTCGTCGCCTTATAAAGGCTTTGAGGAATGTCTGCCAAGTCCTTTTTGCAACGCTGAGGTTAATTCTGCATCGAGATTACAGGTTGACCACTTTTACAGAAAGGATATTCGGCAGACCCTTTATTTCTTCCAATTGCGACTGCGTCACCGGAGAGTCGATGTTGACCACCGATATCGCCAGTCCGCCGGGGGCTTCTCTCCCGAAGTGCATCCGGGCGATATTGATGTTGTTCCTGCCCATAAAGGAGCCGATATTCCCGATAACACCAGGCTTATCGTTGTTGTAAAGAAATAGCATATTACCTTCAGGGATGATCTCTACGTCGAAGTTATTGATCTTCACGATCCTCGGGTCTTTCCTGCTGAAGAGGGTGCCTGCAAGGTAATTCTCCTTTCCATCGGTCCTCACTCTCAGTATAATCATGCTCTGGTAATCCCCTGCATCGCTGCTCTTCGTCTCCCTCACCTTGATTCCACGTTCTTTTGCAATCACCGGGGCATTTACATAATTCACCGTCTCTTCGAGGATAGGAGTCAAGAACCCTTTCAGCAATGCGACATTGACAGGGGCTGTGCCTATCTCCGATGCCTCACCCCGGTATTCTGTCGTGATCTCAGTCACTGCACCCTCGAAGACCTGGGACGCAAAACTCCCGAGGAGTTCGGCGAGGTTCAGATACGGTCTTACTTTCAAGACCTGTTCGGAAGGTATAAAGGGGAAGTTTACGGCATGTCTGATGACCCCATGGACGAGATAATCGACTACCTGTTCCGCAATTGCGATCGCCACATTCTCCTGTGCCTCTTCGGTAGCTGCACCCAGATGGGGTGTGCAGACGACATTGTTGAGGGTCAGAAGGGGATTGTCCTCTACGGGTTCTTTCTCGAAGACATCGAGGGCAGCGGCTGCGACCTTCCCGGTTCCGAGAGCCTCGTAGAGGTCAGCTTCGTTGACGATTCCCCCCCTGGCAGAGTTTATGATCCTCACCCCATCCTTCATTATCTGGATCGTATTCTTATTGATGAGGTTCCTCGTCTCTGAAGTAATGGGAGTATGAATCGTGATGATATCGGAGCGGGCGAAGAGGCTTGTCAGGTCCACCTTCTCTATCCCTATCTCCTTTGCGTTCTCTTCGCTGAGGTAGGGATCATACCCTATGACATTCATTTCGAGGGCCATCGCCCTCTTTGCGACCTGCTTCCCTATACTCCCGATTCCTACGATGCCGAGGGTCTTGTTGTAGAGCTCCATTCCCATGAATCGCTTCTTCTCCCACTTCCCCGCCTTCATTGAGGCGGTAGCCTGGGGGATCTGCCGCGCCATGGCGAACATGAGGGCTATGGTATGCTCGGCAGTAGTTATGGTGTTGCCTCCTGGCGTATTCATCACCACAATACCCTTTTTTGTCGCAGAGGCCTTGTCCACATTGTCTAGTCCTGAGCCTGCCCTGCCTATCACTTTGAGGTTCGTTGCAGCCCCTACGATCTCGGAGGTTACTTTTGTCGCGCTCCTGATGATGAGGCCGTGGTATTCACCGATGCATTTCTTCAATTCCTCCGGAGGCATACCCGTCTTTACATCCACTTCCAGACCTGCCCTCTTGAGAATCTCTATTCCATTCGGAGAAAGGTTATCGCTCACAAGAACTTTCATATGTCCTCCTGAATATCACATCAACAGCTCTTCGGCAACCGCTACCCCGGTCCCGAGCTTAAGCTGATAGCCCATTGATTTCAAAACCATCTCCAGACCCGCGATCGCAGTGATGATGTCAAACCTATCTGTGTACCCGAGGTGCGCAATCCGGAATATCTTGCCCTTCGCCTTGTCTTGCCCTCCTGCAGCGGTGATACCGTACTTGACCCGGAGGTTCTTATAGATCTCCTGGCCGTCGAGCCCTTCAGGGGCCGTTATAGCAGTCACCGCGTTACTGTGGGATTCCCTCGAGAAGAGTTTAAGCCCGATCGACTTCACCGATTCCCTGGTGGCATGGGCAAGCCATCTGTGGCGCTCTATGGCATTCCCGAGCCCTTCCTTCTGCAGGAGTTTCAGGCACTCATTCAGCCCGATTATGAGCGTCACAGGAGAAGTGAAGTTCGTCTGGTTCTTTGCCAGATTTTCCCTCTCTTTCTTAAAGTTAAAATAGAATCTCGGGCATTTTGCCTTGTCGGTAAATCTCCAAGCCTTGTCGCTTATGCCGACAAAAGCAAGCCCCGGCGGGAGCATGAGCCCTTTCTGGGAACCCCCAATGAGCACATCAATTCCCCACTCATCCATTCTGAGGTCGTGGGCGACAAGGGCTGAAATGGCATCGACAATAAGAAGTGTCTCCTCGCGTTTCCTCACGAGGGAGGCTATTCCTTCTATATCGTGGTACACACCGGTAGAGGTCTCCGAGGCTTGCACAAAGACGCCCTTTATGGAGGGGTCTTGGTCCAGGGCCTTTTCGATGTCCGCAGGATCAACATGGTATCCCCAGTCGAGCTTGATTTCCGTCACATTGAGTCCGTAAGCGCTGCAGATCTTCGACCACCTCTCCCCGAATTTCCCTCCATTCACGACAAGTGCCTTGTCACCTGGACTGAAGAAGTTATTGACAGCGCCGACCATACCCCCGGTTCCTGAGGAACAAAGGATGAGGACATCATTCTTCGTCTGGTAAAGCCACTGGAGCCCCTTCTTTGCAGCATCGAGGATAGGGATGAAGTCCGGAGACCTGTGATGGAGAATAGGCATTGCCATTGCGAGGAGAGCCTCTGAAGGCACAGGGGTCGGGCCGGGAGCAAGAAGATAGCGCTTTAACATAAAAACCTCCAACCTCTCTGGTATGTGAGCTAAGTGAGGATTATTTATTATGGCCTCACCAGTTACGCCCAGGCATAACAAGTATTTAGGATATATTAAATATTGAATTTTGGTCAAGGGTAGAACACGCAGACTATAACACACATTTTCCCCTTGACATTTAGGTATTTCTACATTATCATATCCCAAAAAAAATTATCCCAGGAGGACGACCGTGCCCGAGGAATCGCTCTTAATGGATATTTTGGTTAATCCGCACCAGTTTCCTCACTATGTTTCGTATGCTATTCTCGCATCCCTTCTACTCATTGTTGTAGCGCTGTCAGTTCGGGGTTCTCTCGCTCTGGTTCCAAGGGGAACCCAGAACTTCATCGAGGTACTTGTTGAAGCACTCTATAAATTGGTGGATGATAATATCGGTCATGGATGGGGAAAACACTTTTTACCATTTATCGGAACCATTGCGCTTTACATCCTCACTTGCAACCTGATGGGCCTCATCCCGGGGTTCACCGCTCCCACGAGCAACATCAATACGACGGCATCAATGGCAGTGCCGGTTTTTCTTGCAACCCATTACTATGGGATCAAGGTACACGGTATAAAATACCTTAACCATTTTTTAGGCCCTATCCGCTCTATTGCAGCACTTCCCCTCATGATCCTTATGTTTTTTATCGAATTCATCGGTCACCTTGTGAGACCCGTAACGCTCTCAGTCAGGCTTTTCGGCAATATGGTGGCAAAACACTATATCATAGGTATCCTTGGATTAATGGTCCCTGCAGTGATACCTGTAGCGATATTAGGACTGGGTGTTCTCGTAAGTGTCATACAGGCATTCGTTTTTACGCTCCTCACGACACTCTATTTAGCGGGTGCCGTCGAAGAGGCGCATTAATAACATATGAAAGGAGGAGAATAACGATGAGAAGAACGCTGTCCATCATGATTTTGATTCTGACCATGCTCTGGATCTTCTCGCCAATTGCCTTTGCTGAAGAGGCAGCAGCCCCATCCCCGTATAACAAGTTGTATTATTATGCTATTGCAGCACTTGGATGTGGACTAGCCATAGGTATTGCCGCACTCGGCACAGGTATAGGTCAGGGAATTGGTCTGAGTAAGGCATGTGAAGGAGTTGCGAGAAATCCGGGAGCATCGGGAAAAATCACAACAACCCTTATCATTGGATTGGCGATGATAGAGTCCCTCGCCATATATGCCTTGGTTGTCGCGCTTATTATTCTTTTCGTGAATCCTTTCAAGGTTTAATTTTTTTTATTGAAAGAGGGCAGACCTACTGCCCTCTTTTGTATCCTATCCCTCAATAGGGATTCCCACCGAAGAAATCTTTAAAACGTTTCTTGAACGATTCCTCGGTAAAAGAGAAGTTCTGCGTCCCATAGGCTTCGATAGAATAAGCAGCACAAACCGAGCCCATACGTGAAGCACGGATGATATCCTGCTCCGGAAGTAAAAAACCCTTGATCAAGCCTGCCCTATACGCATCGCCTGCTCCTGTGGGGTCATGCACCGCAACAGGTGCGACCGCAGGGATTTCAATGCTTTTCCTTATCCCGTTTTCACGGAAGATGATAAGGGAACCGAATTCCCCCCTTGTCGTGATAAACACTTCGGTTTTACCGAGAATGTCATCAATAGCCAGTGATGTCTTTTCAAGGGTCATCTCCAATTCGTAATCATTACAAATGAAGACCTTAGAGCCCTCAATCATCTCAACCAATTCATCACCTCTCCACGCAGGCAAGGACTGCCCGGGGTCAAATATGTACTGGATACCTTTCTGTTTGTATATCCTGGAAAATATGTGCATGTCATTAAGGTTTCCAGGGGCGACGATGGCGATGGTCTCCGCAGGAACAAGTGAATCGAACTCAAAGGGTGCACTGTACTTCATCGCTCCGGGGTTAAAGGCTGTGATCTGATTATCAGACTGGTCAGTGGTGATATAGGCTCCTGCAGTAAGCTCCTCTTCAACGATAGAGATATGACTGGTATGAATACCATTTTTTTCCAGCCATTCTTTATAAGGTTGAAAATCTCTGCCTGCAGTGGCTATTATGACCGCTTTTTCACCAAGGAGGGAGAGTGTATAAGCGATATTGCCCGCAGTTCCCCCGAAATTCTCGCGCAACCCGTTGATCATGAAGCAGACATTGAGAATATGGATTTTGTCCGGAAAGATATGATCAGAAAATCTTCCGGGGAAATCCATGATCCTGTCATAGGCTAAAGAACCCGATATGAGGATGTTTATTCCTCTTTTACTGGTGTTCAAGTGCGTTTATTTCACCATGTAGGTATGCTTTTCGCTGAAGAAGTTCTCCCTTTTTCTGTTGGGTTGAATAAAGTTGTTGCTGGAGTGGTTCTAAATCATTCTGAAGCTGCATCATTTGGATCCTGTTATACTTGAAACGCCTTTTTGACATGGTGTCTATTGATTGCTGAGTCTTTTTTTCTTCTTCTTCCAAGGCCGTTAGATCGGAAGCCAAGGAGTCTATCTCGGCTCTCAGTTCACTAAGCCTTGCAGTGTTATCGGATGCAGGCGCCTTTTCTATTACCCCTTCTCCTGCCTTTATTTCTTGCTCTGCTGAAGACATAGGAACTTCTACACCTTCCTGTTTGGGGGCATGAATCGTACCTTCAATTGGTGCCTCAGAAGTTGCCGTCTCCTCGATCTTATGGATATCCCTCAATGGTATCCCAAGATTACCGTTATCAAGTTGAATGATGACTTCATTGCCTTTAGTTTCATACCCTCTCCCTGTCATCACAGAGCCGTTTTTAAGGTAGAACTTATATTCAGCCATCGAAGGGATTGGGAAAAGAAATATACATAATAATAGAAATAAATATCTCATATTTGCCTCTTTCTATAAAATAGTATTAAAACCACACACCCGAATATCCAATATGCTATACTATAACACATCATACTGGTAAGGAATAGAAATTGTCCTCCCCTAACCCCTACCGTCAAGGAGGAGGAATTACTCACTTGATATGAAAAAGAACCACTTGAATAGCATGAAAGTTATGATTTTGAGAAATAAAAAACATTATTGTCTAATATTTAGAGATTATTAAAGAAATTAACACTTATTTGAGAATATAGACATTTTTTTCAACATTAACCTTAATACATAAAATATTTATCTATTGACTATTTTATTAGAAAAAGTTACTATTATATAGATGATAAAAAATACTCTTTCTCATGCAAAGGTATGAGAAAGGGTTTGTATTCTCTGCAGACCTTAAAGTTTAGGCGAGCTGAGGGAACACTTCAATGAAAGGGATTCAGAGTGCAGATGTAGTGATGCATGCCCTTCCACAAAAATTTTGTGGAAGGGAAGCCTAAGCATCAACCGAGAAACCCACTTTGAGAAAGCCTCAGAGAGTTCAAGTCTTTAAGGTCTTGCAGGGAGTAAGTTCTTTGAAAACTATAAAGTAGGTCACGTCAATTCAAAATAGTCAGAAAAACTCATGAGAGTTTGATCCTGGCTCAGAACGAACGCTGGCGGCGTGCCTAACACATGCAAGTCGGACGGGGTCATTGGTGTAGCAATACAGTGATGGCTCAGTGG
>Ga0315295_10002504_pt1 | contig 15578 bp, 15 predicted proteins | sample YL17G14_0_MG_FD_204453 | JGI IMG/M metagenome (GOLD analysis project Ga0315295, IMG submission 204453) | Sediment microbial communities from Yellowstone Lake, YNP, Wyoming, USA - YL17G14_0 | ecosystem: Environmental > Aquatic > Freshwater > Lake > Sediment | place: USA: Wyoming | collected...
TGATCCGCGCCTCCGACGAGCGCGCCGCCAAGAAGGCGGCGGACCTTGGTCCCCAGATCATGCGCCAGATCGAGAAGGCCGTGCTGTTGCAGACCTTGGACCATCTTTGGCGCGAGCATCTCGTCACCCTCGAGCATCTGCGCCAGGTGGTCGGCCTCCGGGGCTATGGCCAGCGCGACCCGCTGAACGAGTATAAAGGCGAAAGCTTCACCCTGTTCGAGCACATGCTCGCGCGCCTGCGCGAGGCCGTGACGGGCCAGCTGATGCATGTGCAGCTCGCCCGGCAAGACGAGGTGCCACTGCTCGAAGCGACCGAGCTGCCCCCCATGGAAGCCCATCATCTCGATCCCCTTACCGGGGAGGACGAGTTCGCGCTGGAGGCCGCCAATGGCGGCGGCAATGGACGCGGCGGTGTTAAGCGCGCGCGCGCGCGAAAGCCGGCGGCGGGGTCCAACACTGCCGATCCGTCCAGTTGGGGCAAAGTGGCGCGAAACGCGCTCTGCCCCTGCGGGTCCGGCAAGAAATACAAGCACTGCCACGGCACGTTCAGCTAGGAGGCTGTCCGTCCCGGACGCGTCTCAAGGCTCCTGGGCGACCGATGGCGGGCAGCGACCCTCGGCCGGTTTGGCGCCGGTCTCCGCCCTCCCATCGGCAATGACATAGCGCCCGTCGCAGACGCTGACGCTTGGCGGCACGCGGGTGCGCTCGAAGGAATCATAGCCGCGTTTCAGATCCGCCCAGAAGCCGCTCCAGCGGTCTGACCCCCGCGCGGCGAGCTTCGCCTCGGTCATGCGGAACGGAAAGGCATGCACGGGAACGCGCTCCTCGCCCTTGTCGATCGCCGCGGTGACGATGCGCCAAAGCTCATCGATGACGGCGTTGGTCATGGCGTAGCAGCCGATCGAGGCGCAGCCGCCGTGAATCATGAGGAAGGAGCCGTTGCGGCCTTGCGCTTTGTCGAAGTCGTTGGGGAAGCCGAGATTGAAGGCGCGGTGCCAGCGACTGTTGGGATTAAGCTGCTCCTTCGTGACCGTATAGAAGCCTTCCGGCGCCTGAAGGTCGCCTTCGCTGATCTTCGGTCCGAGCCGCCCCGACCAGAGGCAGATCGGATAAGTCCCAAACAGCCGATAGCTGCTGTCCTTCTCCATCCACAGCTCGAGCTCGGATTCGAGCTTGAAGATGCGCAACACGACCGGCGCGCCGAGTTTCAAGCCCTGCGCCGCCAACCTTGCGTCTAGTCTGTCGAGTTCCGGCGTCCGCGGCAGTGGCCGCCCATCGCGGAAATACCGACGGTTTTCAAAACGCGTGAGCGCGATCGAAGCGCGGTCGAGCAGCTGCCGGCCCGCTGGGCTGAATATGGCGATGCCCCCGCCAATCAGCGCGAGGACGATGAGGAGCCCAAGGGCGTGCCGCAACATGGCCCCCATGATGGCGAGAACAGAGGCAATCGCGTGGCGGGACTAATGCCGCTTGGCTGGCGCCACGTTGGCCGGCGTCGCCGGACCGAGCGTGAAGGCCTGGTAGGTCGGCTTCTGCGGTCCAAAGGTCAAGCCGAACCAGCTGCCGAGCGGTTTGCCGATGGAGGCATGGAGGGAGGACGCCATGCCCGAATCTGCCGAGCTGCCAGTTTTCGCTGAAGCCTGCTGCTGCACCGGGCCGCGCGGCGCCGCCTGGACCGGAAGCCTCTCATAGGCTGGGCACGCGCCTGTCGGATCGGGTCTTACTCCACGATCGACGAAGGCCGCGTTGACGAGATATCGCTTGTCGCACACCTCGACCCGGGGCGGCTGGTGGGTGACCTCGAAATAGTCGTAGCCCTCTTTGAGGTTCCGCCAAAAGCCGTACCACTGATCGCTCTTGTGCTTGGTCATGTTCGCCGCCGTCATGCGGAACGGATAGGCCTGCACCTGGAACGCCGCCTGGCCGCCGGCAAGGGCCTCGCGCGCGAGGATGTAAATCTCCTCGACGACCCCGTCGGTCATGGCGTAGCAGCCGGCCGACTTGCAGTCGCCATGCACCATGATGTCGGCGCCGGTGCGGCCATAGGCGCGGTCATAAGCATTGGGGAAGCCAATATTGAAGGCGAGGTGATATTTGCTCGTCGGGTTCATCTGCGCCGCCGAGACGAGATAGAAGCCTTCGGGAGCCTGCCGGTCGCCTTGGTTGACCTTGGGTCCGAGCGTGCCCGACCAGTCGCAGATCGGATAGGTCTTGAAGTGGTAGTAACGCCCGTCGTCCTTCGCCTTCCAAATCTCAAGCTCCGACTCGGCCTTGAAGATGCGCACGAGGACAGGCGACTGCTCGGTCATACCCTTCTCAGCGAGAAGGGCCCGCGTCTGCGCTGAAAGTGGCTTGAGATAGGCTGGCGAAAATTGGCCACACCCGCCGAGCAGGCTGATGAAAATCAGCACGCTCGCCGCCATGACGACGTTCAACCAACCTGAGCGAAGCATACGCAGTGCCCCTTGTGCACCTCGTCCAAGATCGAACTCAACGGGTTAAGACGAAGTTAGCGCTGAAAAATCCCCCGCGCCAACGCTTCGGCGTCCCCCCGGTTAACTCCTATTATAACGGCAAGCAAGCCACAGTTGGACTAAAAAAATGGCGTTTTCCCAGCCGGAAACCCTTAGCCTGCCCGGCCGATTGCAATGAATTTCTCGCGCCGGGCCTTGCGAATGGCCTCTGGCGGCATGGCGTCGAACGCGGCCAAGGCCTTCCCGATCACTTCCCCGGCCGCCAGCACCACCCCGCGCCCATGCCGATGGGCGCCGCCGACCGGTTCAGGGATGATGCCGTCGATGATGCCGAGCTTGAGCAAATCCTGCGCCGTGATCTTCATATTCGTGGCCGCATCGACGGCCCGGCTCGAATCGCGCCAGAGGATCGAGGCGGCCGCCTCCGGCGATGCGACGGTGTAGATCGCGTGCTCGAGCATATAGACGCGGTTGGCGGATGCGATGGCCACAGCGCCGCCCGAGCCACCCTCGCCGATGATAACCGAGACGATCGGCACGCCAAGGCGCAAGCAGCAATCGGTGCACCGTGCGATGGCCTCGGCTTGGCCCCGTTCCTCGGCGCCGATGCCTGGGTAAGCCCCCGCGGTATCGACGAGGCTCACCACGGGAAGCGAGAATCGGTCCGCCATCTCCATGAGCCTGAGCGCCTTGCGGTAGCCCTCCGGCCGCGCCATGCCGAAATTGTGCTTGATCCGGCCTTCGGTATCGGAGCCTTTTTCATGGCCTATGATCATTGCCGAGCGCCCCTGGAGCCGTCCGATGCCGCCAATGATCGCCTCGTCCTCGCCGAAATACCGGTCGCCGGCGAGCGGCGTAAAATCCTCCACGAGTCCGTCGACATAATGATTGAAGTGCGGCCGTTCGGGGTGGCGGGCGACTTGCGTCTTCTGCCAGGGCGTGAGCTCCGAATAAGTCTCTTCCAGCGCTTCCCTGGCTTTCGCCTCGAGCTTGGCGAGTTCCTCGACGATGGGCACGGAGCGCTGCCCGGCGGCGAGCACCTTGAGCTCGGCAACCTTGCTTTCAAGCTCCGCAATCGGCTTTTCGAAATCGAGATAGGTACGCATTTGGCTAAAAAGGGACCCTCGAACCGTCTTGCATGGGCGGCTGCCGCGCCTGAAGGCGGCTGGAACGTGATCGTTAAGTGGCCTTGGGAAAGAACCCTGTCAACGGGCAACGCCCCCGGCCGCTCGGCGTCGAACCTAGCTCCGTTTGGATAAATGTAGCTGAGCCAAGGGGTGGTGCTGCTCGACAAGGCGCCGCAGCCGCTCCTCAATGACATGAGTATAGATCTGGGTCGTCGAGATGTCGGCGTGCCCCAAAAGCTGCTGCACCGTGCGCAAATCCGCGCCGCGCTCCAGCAAATGGCTGGCAAATGCATGGCGGAGCACATGCGGTGAGACGCGCGAGGGCTCGATGCCAGCGGCAAGCGCAAGCGCCTTCAGCTCCTGACCGAATCGCTGCCGGGTCAAATGTTGCGACCCGTCGCCTGAGGGAAACAACCAGGGCGAAGATGACTTGCCTCGAGCCTCCTCCGTATCGAGTGCCGCGAGGTGCGTCAGAAGTGCCTTCTGCGCGGCGTCGTTGATCGGAACGAGACGCTCGCGCCCCCCTTTGCCCTTGACGGTGATCACGCGGTCGTCACTGACCAGCACGCCGCGCGGCAGGCCAAGCAGCTCCGATACGCGCAAGCCCGTGGCATAGAGCGTCTCGAGCAGAGCATAGATGCGAAGCGCGCGCCGCTTGGCCGAACCGTCCCCAGCCTGCGCCACGCCTTGCGCCGCCGTCTCGAGCAGCGTCTCGACCTCGGCGAGGGACAGCACTTTCGGCAGCGGCCGGCCAAGCTTGGGGCTGTCGATGGCCGAGCAGGGATCGTCGCTGCGCAAGCCTTCCGCCAAGAGAAACCGGAAGAACTGACGCATGGCCGAAAGCTTGCGCGCCCGCGAGGTCGCAGCAAGTCCCTTGCGGCTGAGCTGGGCGAGGAAGGCGCGCACCGCGTCGGCCGTAGCGTCCTCGGACGTCATCCGCTTGGCGGCAAGGAAGGCCAGGAACTCGCTCAAATCGCGCGTATAGGCCTCGATGGTCTGCGCCGCGGCGCCGCGCTCGGCCATGAGCATGTCGAGGAAGAGCGCAAGCTCGGAGCTCGTTTCGCTCCCCGATCGGCCTTTGATGCCCAAGGCTTCAGACCTTTCCGCGTGGAGGCCAATGCGGGTAGAGCGCCTCGAGCGCGAGGCGCCGTGCTTCGGCGTTGAGACCTACGCGCTTCAACGCCCGCAAGCTATCGCCAAGCGCGATCAGATGGGCGCCTTGCGGGCCATTGGGTCCAAGCACCGAGGCGACCAGCAGCACTGTACGCCCCACCTCCCCGGCATCGGCGGACTCCTTCAATGCGGTGAGGACACCGGTCGCCGGCAGATAGCCATCCTCCGGCTGGGGCGTCTTGCCGGCAAGCTCCCACAACGGAATCGGCACATCCTCTCCGAGCGCGTCGAGGACCGTGACGAGCCGTTGCAGGAGGGCGCCGGGCAGCTGGGCCTTGCGCACGATCTCCACGCCGGCGTCGAGCGCAGGCCTGGCGCGCTCGCCGAACGGATCGGTTGCGCCAAGCAGCAATTGCCAGCTGCGCACCGGCTCGCCCCCGGCCTCGGTCCACTGCCAGGCGGCCTGATCCTCGCCGGCAAGTGCCGCGACGCGGACCCCAGTCTCGGCAAAGCTTGCCGCTTGCGGGGCTTCCGCAAGGCCCTCGCTTGCCTGCGCCAGGGCCTCGGCGATCGGCGTCTCAATCTTGGCGTCCTTGCCGCTCGCCAACAGCGCATCGATCGACTCGGCGCGGACCTTGTCGGATGACTGTCCTTCGAGCGTGGCGAACAGCTTGGCGCGAAGCGCCGCAGGCGACTGCGCCGATTTGGCAAGCTTCGGCGCCATTTCGCGATAGGCGCCGGCCAGCACCTCCCCATCGATAATGTTCAGCGCGGCGGCGCGCTCGGCGGCGGCGAGCCGGAGCTCTGCCGGCGCCTCCTTGTCGCGCGCCAGGAGAAAGAGAAGCTCTGGCGTTGCGCGCGCCGCGATCTCGGCGCTGCCACCTGATTGGCCGAGCTTGAGAAAGAGATAGTCGAGCACGTCGACATTTCTGGGAGGATTGGCTCCGTGCGAGGACGCCTTGGCCGGCCGGTCAATGACGGCGGCAGCGAGCCCCGCATCAACCCCACTGTCGCGCGCCAGCGTCAGCGCGAGGCTCGCGCCTTCCCTGTCGCCCTTGGCCGCGGCGCAATAGGCCGGAATAAGGAAGGCGGCGCGTTTGGCATCGCTGTCCGCCGGCACGGTCCCAAGCTCGATCGCGCAAGCCTCATCCTTGCGATCCGCGGTAAGCAGGGCCAGGGCATAGCGCGCCGCGGCGCCTGGCTCACCCCCTTGCGCCAGGCCGCCCAAGAGTTCGACCAGCTCCTCAACGCGGGCCGCCCGCTTAAGCGCCGCGATCTTGACCGCGGCCTCGCGGTCATCTCCCGGCGCACCGCTTGCCAGCGCCCGGGCAATGAGCTTGGCGAGCGCAGGTGATGGGGACGGCAGTGGCATTTGAGCGAGCAGCCGGTCCATCGCTGCCACATCGAGCCCGCGCCAAACGTCTAGGGGCAAAGCGCTACCCGACCCTTGCGGTGATGCCGATGGCGGCTGAGGCGGTGTTTGACTCCAATCCTCGGTGCCCGGCTGCGCGCCAGCTCCCGGGCGCCCATAGTCCTGGGGCGAAGCAGGCTCACCCTGGAGCACCGGCAGCTCGCGCCGCTCGACCTGGGCCAAGGCTGGCGCCCATCCCCATGCGACGGTCGCAAGCGCCGCGGCGAGCCCTAAGACGATACGCCTACTCGGTCCGCACCTTGACGTTACGCAAGGATTTGGAGATTTCCTTTGGCTCTGGCTGGAAATATTCTGCGAGCACATAGAGGCTTCCAGTGACGACACCGGCGATCACCCCTATGACCATCAAGAATCGGAAGAGTGTCGGCATCGAGGCGCTCGTTTCCTTAAGCGTCTTGTATTCGGGAACAGGGCGGCATTATGGCTTGAACCGTCAGCCGGCTTCCAGCCTTCCTCTATGATGGACGATTCGAAAGGCCGTTGTCAGCATTGGAAAATCATGGAACCGTGCGGCCCGCGGAACGCGCCGAAGCGGCTGCTCGGCGCGCCAACTTAGATGACTGAATGAGTCTACGGCTGGCTGAGCGCAAGAAAGAGCTGAAGCAGGAGCGGCTGGCACGTGTCCGCGAGGCCCTTGGATCGAGGTGCATCGTGCTGATCGGCCTCATGGGAGCCGGCAAGACGGCCGTCGGCAGGCGACTTGCCAACCGGCTCGGTCTCGCCTTCGTCGATACCGACAGCGAGATCGAGCTTGCCGCGGGCCAGACCGTGAGCGAAATATTCGCGGAGCATGGCGAGCCCTATTTCCGCCAGGGCGAAGCCAAGGTTGTTGCGCGCCTCTTGCAAGGGGATCCTAAGGTCCTCGCGACCGGCGGCGGCGCCTACATGGACGCCGGCACGCGGGCCACCATCAAGGCGAACGGGGTCTCGATATGGCTTAAGGCGGAATTGCCGGTGCTGCTGCATCGCGTGCGCCGCCGCGACAACCGACCGTTGCTGACCGCCGGCGACCCGGAAACGGTGATACGCAATTTGATGCAGGAGCGCTATCCCGTCTATGCCGAGGCCGACATCACCGTGGAGAGTCGCGACGTGCCCCATGAGGTGATTGTGTACGACGTCCTCGAGGCTCTGGCGCGCTGGCTAGGCGGCGAGACGACGCCAGACGCGACCGGTGGGCGTTAGTAAGGTGTGATGATGCGAGAGCAATTGGCTGCGTTGGCGCCCGAATTGGACGAGACCACCATCAAAGTGGGGTTGGCCGAGCGGAGCTATGACATCGTCATCGGCGAGCGCCTTCTCGATGGGAGCGGCTCTCGCATTGCCTCGGGTCTGCCCGGCGCGCGCTGTGCCGTGGTCAGCGATGCCACCGTGGCTGCACTTTATCTCGCGCGCCTAAAGGCGAGTCTCGAGGACCACGGACTGCACCTTGGCGAAGTGGTGGTTGCCCCCGGCGAAGCAAGCAAGAGCTTTCCGGTCCTGGCCAAGGTCTGCGAGCAGCTGCTCGATCTTGGCGTCGAGCGCGGCGACGCCGTGGTCGCCCTTGGCGGCGGCGTGGTGGGCGATCTCGCGGGCTTCGCAGCGAGCATCCTTCGCCGCGGCGTCCGCCTCGTGCAAATCCCGACGAGTTTGCTCGCCCAGGTCGACTCCTCCGTCGGCGGCAAGACCGGTATCGACACCACCCAAGGCAAGAACCTGATCGGCACGTTCCATCAGCCGAGCCTGGTGCTCGCCGACATCTCTGTCCTCACCACGCTGAGCTCTCGCGACTTCCGTTCGGGCTATGCCGAGGTGCTGAAATACGGGCTGCTCGGCGACGCCCCGTTCTTCGCCTGGCTCGAAGAGAGCTGGCCGCTGATCTTCTCCGGCGACAACCCTGAGCGCGCCCGGGCCATCGCCACCAGCTGTCGCGCCAAGGTGGCGATCGTCGAGGCCGATGAGCGCGAGGAGAGCGGGACCCGCGCCCTGCTCAATCTCGGCCATACCTTCGGTCATGCTTTGGAAGCCTATGCGGGCTATTCCGATAGGTTGCTGCACGGCGAGGCCATCGCCATCGGCATGCGGCTCGCCTTCACCTTCTCGGTCGAGCAGGGCTTTTGCCCGGAGAGCGACGCGTCCCGCGTCGAACGGCACCTTGCCGCCGTCGGACTGCCGCAACGGATCGCGAGCATTCCCGGCGAGACGCCGCGGCCGGAGCGGCTGCTTCAGCTTATGGCTCAGGACAAGAAGGTCAAAGCCGGCAAGCTTGCTTTGGTGCTGGTACGAGGCGTTGGACACGCCTTCGTGGAGCGCGATGTCGCCATGGACCGCCTGAGCGCTTTCCTGGCGCGGGAGTGCGAGAGCCGATGACCCTCAGCCTCGGAGTTACGCTCGGCGCGATCCTCGGCCTGCTGATCGTCTCAGCCTTCTTCTCAGGCTCAGAGACGGCGCTGACCGCGGCGTCCCGCGCGCGCATGCACGCGCTTGAGCAGGACGGCAACCGCCACGCCCGCATCGTCAACCGGCTCCTCTCGATCCGCGAAAGGCTGATCGGCGCCATCCTGCTTGGCAACAGCCTCGCCAACATTGCCGCCTCGGCGCTGGCGACGAGCCTCTTCCTCTCGCTTTTTGGCGAGGCTGGGGTGGCCTATGCCACCGTGCTAATGACTGTTGTCGTCGTGCTGTTCGCCGAGGTGCTGCCCAAGACCTACGCCATCGTCAACGCCGACAAGATGGCGCTCGTGCTGGCGCCCGCCGTCAGTTCCGTGGTGGCGGTGCTCGCGCCCGTCACCGCCACCATGCAGTTCCTGGTCCGCCACACCTTGCGGCTGTTCGGCGCCTTCGTCAGCGATGACGCCGAGGTGCTGTCGGCGCATGAGGAGCTGCGCGGCGCCATCGCGCTGCATCACAAGGAAGGCGGCGTGGTGAAGCTCGACCGGGACATGCTGGGCGGCGTGCTCGACCTGCGCGAGCTCACCGTCTCCGACATCATGGTGCACCGGACCACAATGGACGCCATCGACGTGGAGCTGCCCGCCGAGCAGATCGTCGATGCGGCGCTGAAAAGCTCCCATACCAGGCTGCCGCTGTGGCGGGGCGAGCGCGAGGAGATCGTGGGCGTGCTGCACGCCAAGACCTTGCTCCGCGCGTTACGCGAAGCGCGCAGCGATTTGAGCAAGCTCGACATCATGGCGTTGTCGACGCCCCCCTGGTTCGTGCCAGACACCACGACGCTCAAGGACCAGCTCAACGCCTTTCTCAAACGCAAGGCCCATTTCGCCATCGTGGTCGACGAGTATGGCGAGGTCATGGGCCTGGTCACGCTCGAGGACATCATCGAGGAGATCGTAGGCGACATCACCGACGAGACCGACATCGCCTCGATCGCCGCCAAGGTTCAACCGGACGGCTCCCTGATCGTCGATGGCTCGGTGCCGATCCGTGACGTCAATCGCATGATGGATTGGGATATTCCCGACGAGGAGGCGACGACCATCGCGGGCCTCGTCATCCACGGGGCGCAGACCATCCCCGATCCCGGCCAGCGCTTCACCTTTCACGGCTTCCGCTTCGAGGTGCTCCGCCGCCAGAGGAACCGCATCACCAGCCTGCGCGTGATCCCGCTCACCGCCACCCATCGAGCCAAGGGCAAGGGCGGCAAGACCGCGCAAGGGTCATGACGCTCGCGCGTGGTCCTCGGGGGTGAGCGCGGTTATGGCAAGCGCGTGCACGGACCTCTTGAGCTCATCGGCGAGTGCCGCATTGACCATGCGGTGACGCTCAAGCCGCGACTTCCCGGCAAATGCGGCGGAGACCACGACGACGCTGAAATGGCTCTCCCCGGTCCCGGGCGACGATCCATGGCCGGCGTGACGGTGTGAATCATTGACCACCTCGAGCTCGGTCGGCGCGAAGGCGCGGCGCAACTTTTCTCTGATCTCGTCTTCGACACGCATCGGGACTCTTCCTATGTTTTCACAGTCACGCGGCGCTATTGCGGGAGGTCCTGCTGCTCCATGCGAATGGTGAAGGCCGGGGCTGCGGCACGGATTGCATCGAAGCTTGAACGTCGCGAAGACCAGAAGCCCGCCGGCAGATTGGCAGCCTGCGCCAGCTCGATCATCAGGGGTGAAAATAATTGTTGTGGCCGGTCGTAACCGCATGAACCTTGAAGTATTCATCGCCTAGCGTGCCGAACGGAAAGCCAATCGTAGTCAGCGTCGCAGCGACCGATAACGCGGCGAGCAGGAGAGCGGCCAATGTGGCCCAAGCAATACGCCCATGCATGACCGCGCCCGGGCCGCCAACCCACCAATTGGTCCGTGAAGGACTTGTGACAGACGTTCTCAAAAACTTGCCGTCCCATCCACGCGGTCGCCGTGGATCCGGAGTAACAGACTTGGCCCCGCGATTCGAGATGCAAGCGATCGGCCGCTTGCCCTCGACATGCTCACTACCCATAATCGTTGAATGAAGCTCGACTCGAAATTCTTCGATCGCCTCCGCGTCAAGCCAGACTTGAGCCGGCTCATGCGCGACGCCTGCCCCTCCTGTGAGTGGCAAGGCTGCACCGAGCCCGGACTCTACCCCGCACCCAAGGGTCGAGGCCACGAAGGCGAGTACCACCGCTTTTGCCTCGAGCACGTGCGGCAATACAACAAGTCGTACAACTATTTCTCCGGCATGCCCGACGACGATGTGGCCAAGCATCAGAAGGACGATGTGGTCGGCCACCGCCCAACTTGGTTCGTGGGCGTGAATTCCTCGGCGCGCAACCGCTCGGCGAAATCTGAAGAGCGGCGCAACGGTTTCGCCCATCGCTTCACTACCCTTGACCCACTCGGGCTGTTTGGAGCCAAAACGGCAGCCGGACCGGACCAGCATGGCGAGCCGGGCCGCCCCGTGCGGAAGGCCGAACGGAAATGCCTGCGCCTCCTCAACCTCGAGGACAGCGCCACCAAGGCCGAGATCAAGACGCGCTTCAAGGACTTGGTTAAGCGCCACCACCCCGACCGCAATGGCGGCGACCGCCGCTCCGAGGACAAGTTGCGCGAAGTCATCCAAGCCTATAATTATCTGCGGCAGGCGGGGCTCGCTTGAGCGGCACGCCCTTGACCCCCGCTGTTCAGGGCTAAAGCTTCGGCAAGCCCGATGCAACGCGACTGACAGGCTCTTACATCCCATGACACTTGTAGCTGCTACTAACGGCGCCGGGCTGCCGGATATGACGGTTTCGGTGCGCCAGGTCTTCGCCATCGACACCGACCTTGAGGTCCCGGCCTATTCACGCCCTGACGAGCACGTGCCGGACGTCGATCCGGACTACCTGTTCAACAAGGAGGTGACGCTCGCCATCCTTGCCGGTTTCAAGCACAACCGCCGGGTGATAATTCAGGGCTATCACGGGACCGGCAAGTCCACCCATATCGAGCAGGTGGCGGCGCGGCTGAACTGGCCCTGCATGCGCATCAACCTCGACAGCCACGTGAGCCGCATCGACCTCGTCGGCAAAGATGCCATCGTCATCCGCGACGGGATGCAGATCACCGAGTTCAGGGAAGGCATTCTCCCTTACGCGCTGCAGACCAACACCGCGCTCGTCTTCGACGAATACGACGCCGGCCGCCCGGACGTGATGTTCGTGATCCAGCGCGTGCTCGAGGTCTCGGGCAAGCTCACGCTGCTCGATCAGTCGCGGGTGATCCGGCCGCACCCCTCCTTCCGCCTGTTCGCCACCACCAACACGATCGGGCTTGGCGACACGAGCGGCCTCTATCACGGGACCCAGCAGATCAACCAGGGCCAGATGGACCGCTGGTCGATCGTCGCGACGCTCAACTATTTGCCGCATGACGACGAGGTGAACATCGTCCTGGCCAAGGCCAAGAGCTGGAATACCGAATCCGGCCGCAAGGCGGTGAGCAACATGGTTCGCGTCGCGGAGCTCACCCGCAACGCCTTCATGAATGGTGACCTGTCCACGGTGATGAGCCCCCGCACGGTGATCACCTGGGCCGAGAACGCCGATATTTTCGGCGACATTGGCGTGGCCTTCGCCCTCAGCTTCCTCAACAAATGCGACGAGCTCGAGCGCGGCCTGATCGCCGAGTTCTATCAGCGCTGCTTTGGCGAGGACTTGCCGCAGTCGACCGCCAACGTGGCCTTGAGCTGACGATGAGGCTAGCCAAGCGGAAAGAGGCGCCACTCGATCCGTTCAAGCGCGCGCTCACCCTTGCCACTCGCTCCATCGCCTGCGACAGCGCTGTCGAGGTCGTCTTCACCAACGAGCCGGCCGGCCTCTCCGGTAAGACGGCGCGCTTGCCAGAGCCCTCACGCATCCCGACCAGGACCGAGATCGCGGTGATCCGTGGCCATGCCGACGCCGCAGCCCTTGCGGTCGCCTGTCATGACCCGCGCCTGCATGCCTCGCTTGCACCCTCCGGTGGCGACGCCCGCGCCGTGTTCGAGGCGATCGAGCAGGCCCGGGTCGAGGCCATCGGCGCCAAGCGCATGGAGGGTGTCGCGGCCAATCTCACGGCACGTCTCGAGCAGCGCTACGAACGAAGCCGTCTTGGCGAGGTGACCGACCGCTCCGAGGCGCCGCTCCCCGAAGCGCTTGCGCTCCTCTTGCGTGAGCGGCTCACCGGGCTTGCGCCGCCGGCCAAAGCGCGCGCGATCGTCAATCTCTGGCGCCCCTGGATTGAGGGTCGCGCGAAGTCGGTCCTCGACCGCATGACCGGCACGCTCTTCGACCAGCAGGCTTTCGGCCGGCTTGCCCGCGACCTGCTCGCCGCGCTGAACCTTGCCGACCAGCTCGACCAGAGCGCTGATCAAGGCCAGGAAGGTAAGGAGGGCGAGTCCGACCCGGCCTCCGCCGATAGCGAGGACGAGAACGCCGATGGCCGGGAACGCGCGGAGCTCGGCGCCGAAGCCCAAGCGGATCAGGATACGGCGAGCGATGAGGGCCAGGACGAGCAGGACGACGGCGCCGCCGATCGCCTCGATCGCGACGCCGATGCGCCCGATGGTTCGCGCCGCCCGGAAACCCGGCGCCCCAATCTTTCGGTTCTCGAGAACCCCGAAGCCTTCGGCTACAAGGTTTTCACTCGCACCTACGACGAGATCGTCAGCGCCGAAGAGCTCTGCGACGCAGACGAGCTCGAGCGCTTGCGCGCGTTTCTCGATAAGCAGCTGCAGGCGCTCCACGGCGCCGTGGCCCGGCTCGCCAACCGTCTGCAGCGGCGCCTGCTCGCGCAGCAGAACCGCGGCTGGGATTTCGATCTCGACGAGGGTCAGATTGACGCGGCGCGCCTCGCCCGCATCATCGTCGACCCCATGCATCCGCTTACCTTCAAGCAGGAGCGCGAGACCACATTTCGCGACACCGTGGTCACGCTGCTGCTCGACAATTCCGGCTCGATGCGCGGGCGCCCCATCATGGTGGCGGCCTGCTCGGCCGACATTCTCGCCCGCACGCTGGAGCGCTGCGGCGTGAAGGTCGAGATCCTGGGCTTCACCACCAGGGCCTGGAAAGGCGGTCACGCCCGCGAGCAATGGCTGAATGCCGGCAAGCCGGCCCTGCCCGGCCGGCTCAACGACCTCCGCCATATCATCTATAAATCCGCCGATGCCCCCTGGCGGAGATCACGCCGCAATCTCGGCCTGATGATGCGCGAAGGCCTGCTCAAGGAGAATATCGACGGCGAGGCGCTGGCCTGGGCGCATCAGCGGCTACTCGCGCGACCCGAGCAGCGGCGCATCCTGATGATGATCTCGGACGGCGCTCCGGTCGACGATTCGACGCTTTCGGTCAATTCCGGATCGTATCTCGAGCGTCATCTGCGCCAGGTGATCGAGGAGATCGAGACCCGCTCCTCCATCGAGCTGGTCGCCATCGGCATCGGCCACGACGTGACCCGCTACTATCGGCGGGCCGTGACCGTCACCGACGCCGAGGAGCTGGCCGGGGTCATGACCGAAAAGCTTGCCGAGCTGTTCGACAACGACCTCGCCCGGCGCCAAGTGCATCGCGCGGTCCCTCAAGCGGTGCGCGGTGCGCGGCGCAAGCTGCATTAGCGCGCCGGCGTGAGGGTCCTCTCGGTGAGAGTCTGGCGCAATCCCGGAAGCGTAGCCATTGCTGCGGCAGCGGTCCTCGTCATAGCTCCGGCCTTGGCGGACAAGCCGGCGAGCGTGCTCGGCCATGTCGAGCGCGTGGCCGTCACCGCGATTCCCATCGACTTCGACCGGGACAATCCGGGGCACAAGCAGTTCGGAAAGCTCATCTGGCGTGGTGGGGTCAATCTGTTCGGCAGGTCCTCTTATTTTGGCGGCTATTCGGCGCTCGCCCTCGACGCTTCCGGCAACGCGCTGCTTGCAATCTCCGATGCCGGAACGTGGCTCCGGGCAAATCTCGACCATGATGGACGGACGCTCAAAGGCCTGAGTGAGGCGACCATTGGCCCGATCCTCGGCAAGGACGGGAAGCCACTTGCCGAGGATCGGGAGCGCGATGCGGAAGGCATGGCGCTTCTCGACGGCGATCCCGCGAAAGGCACCGCCTATGTCTCCTTCGAGCGCGATCATCGCATCGAGCGCTACCCCATCACGCGCGATAGTTTCGGGCCACCTGACCGCGCGCTGCCCCTGCCCGCTGAGGCGAAGCGGATGGACGCCAATCGCGGGATCGAGGCGCTGGCGCCGATCCGCGTCGGCAGGCTCAAGGGAACGACGGTCGTCTTCTCCGAGCGCCTTTTGGACAAGAACGGCAATCTGCGGGGCTGGTTGATCGGAGGACCCACGCCAGGACCGATCACGCTCAAGAGCATAGGCGGGTTCGACATCACGGACGCGGCCGCGCTCCCCGATGGCGGCATCGTCCTGCTCGAGCGACGCTTCCGCTACAGTGAGGGGGTGCAGATGCGCATCCGCCGCATTGGCGCGAAGGATTTGCGGCCCGGCGCACTGATCGAGGGAGACATCCTGCTCGAGGCCAATGACAGCTACAATATCGACAATATGGAGGGTATCGCCGCCCACCGGTCAGCTGCCGGCGAGACGATCCTCACCTTAATGTCGGACGACAATTTCAGCCCTTTGCAGCGAACGCTGTTGATGCAGTTCGCCCTGCCGGACGGAAAGCCCGTGCTCACCAAGCCAAGCACCCGCTAAAGCATGGTCCCGAAAAGTTGCAGACTTTTCGGAAGAGATCATGCGTCAGAAAACGGCCCGGAAGCGGGACCGAAGCAATTTGCCTCTAAGTTGCGGCTTGGGCTTGCCCGACGTGCTTTTTGGCGATTTCGCGTTTGAGACGCTTGGCCTTGAGCGAAAGCTCGTCCTCCCTGGCTTTGGTGAGGTAGCCATCGAGGCCGCCGCGGTGCTCGACCGAGCGTAAGGCCGCCGCGCTGATGGTGAGACGCACGCGCTTCTTCAACGCTTCGCTCTCAAGCGTCACGC
>Ga0315295_10002505_pt1 | contig 15570 bp, 17 predicted proteins | sample YL17G14_0_MG_FD_204453 | JGI IMG/M metagenome (GOLD analysis project Ga0315295, IMG submission 204453) | Sediment microbial communities from Yellowstone Lake, YNP, Wyoming, USA - YL17G14_0 | ecosystem: Environmental > Aquatic > Freshwater > Lake > Sediment | place: USA: Wyoming | collected...
ACCACGACGTCGTCGGACCGCTCCGAGAGGGTGACCGTGACGTGACCCCGCGGAGGCGTGAACTTGATGGCATTGGAGAGGAGGTTCACGAACACACGCTCCAGCCGCTCCGCGTCGCACCAGGCGGTCGCCGGCTCCCGATCCGTCTGGAAGGAGAGGGTGACGTGCTTGCGGCTGGCCAGCACCTGGGTCTGCTCGACCAGCGCGCGGAGCTGGGAGACCAGGTCGTGCTCGCTCACCTCGAGGCGAAGCCGGCTCTCCTCCAGGCGGGACAGGTCGAGCAGGTCGTTGATGAGCTTCAGGAGCTTGAGCGCGCTCCGGTACATGGTCTGCAGCGAGCTGCGCTGGGCCTCGGTGAAGCCCCCCATCTCCCCCTCCAGCATCAGCTCGAGCGGCGTGACCACCATGGCGAGCGGGGTTCGCAGCTCGTGGGTCATGTTGGCGAAGAAGCGCGACTTGAACTCGTCGAGCCGCTGCAGCTCGGTGTGGGCCCTTTCCAGGTTCGCGGTGGTGGCCTCGAGCCGGACCCGCTGCTCGAGCTGCTCGCGCAGGGTCCCGAACAGCATCACCTGCCCCACGCCGGCGATGATCGCCGTGGCCGACAGGAAGGTGATGTTGGAGATGGCGACGTTGACGTCGCCCACGGCGCCGAGGAGCAGATTCACCAGGGGGAAGGTGAGCACGATGCCGACCAGCGTCACCGCGATCAGCCTGGGCGGCCAGACGAAGAGAAGCCCGGCGCTGAGCACGACCAGGATGAGCCCGGCGTAGTAGGGAGACCCGAGCCCGCCCAGGTAGGCGGTCATGACGCTGATGCCGGAGGCGGCGAGCCACCCGCACAGCACCGCCACCCCGTCCACGTAGGGGTCGAAGCGCGGGCTCCGCATCAGCACCAGGATGACGACCCCCACCACGCCGATGATGGCGCGCGTGCCCCAGAGCGCCGGCAGCGCCGATGCCGGCGCGAGCGCCCAGTCGAGCAGTCCGAAGGCCGGGTAGAGCGTGACCATGAAGATCGCGCCGATCCGCAGGGCGCGACGATTGCGCCGGAGCCGCCACTCGGCCCAGCGCGACTCGATCTCGGCCTGGGTGGTGGTCATCTACCCGTGAACGAGCTCGAAGAACGGGTTGACTCCGCTCTCCTCCTCGAGGATGCGGACCTGGGCGCCGGGCACCGCCGACCGGGCGATGTCGAGAAGCTCCTCGCGAGTCCGGTAGACGAGCGCCCAGTCCAGGTGAATCTGCAGGAGCATCCGGGAGGCGTGGTCGACCATGTTGGCGACGATGAGCTGGCCGCCCGGAGCGGCGGCGCCGGCCAGGTGGCGGGTCAGCACGACGGCCGTCCGGTGCTGCAGGTAGTCGAGCAGGCCGACGGAGTAGATGAGATCGAACTTGCCGAAGGGGGCGAACAGGCTGCCGTCCCGGAGCAGGCGCTTGATCGAGTCATGGAGGAAGAGCAGCCGGACGCTCCCCGGGAAGCGGGCCTCGACCGATGGGGTGAGCCGGCGGAAGGCGTGGGCCAGCGCGTTCTTGTCCTGCTCGAAGAGCACGACCTCGAGAGGTGCCGGCATCTCGTCGAGCTCCTGGAAGAGCTCGTGAAGCTCCTGGGCCGGCCCGGCGCCGATCGAGAGCACGCGCACCGGATCTGGCGATCCGGCGCGGCGGGAGAGAAGGGCCTTCAGCTGCCGCTTGACCAGGTCCTTCCGGAGGCGAACCGCCTTGGAGCACAGGGTCTCGGAGAACCCCAGCCCGACCGAGCGGGCGAAGAGCGTGGCCCCGTCGAAGAAGCGCTCGTAGGTGGCGTTCATCACCTCGTAGTCGCCCGGGTACCCGAAGGGCTTCTCGTAGGAGCGTCGCAGGCCTGGCGACTGCATGAGGTACTCCTGGAGGTGCCGCATGGCCCATTGCTTGGCCTGCTCGTTCTGGTGGCCGCCGGGCAGCTTGCGGACCTCGGCGTCGATGGCCTCGGTGAGCCGGACGAACTCGGGGACGAAACGCGTGCGCAGCGCCTTCTGCAACGACGCCAGCACCGGGCTGTGCGCGCCGTTCAGGCTGTGCCAGGGCAGCTGCTTCTCGAGCGCGTCGAGGGACTGGCGGCCGTCCTCGAGGAGAAGGCGCAGCTCGGCAACCCGGGCCTGGAAGCGCTCGCCGGAGGCGACCCCCCATGGCTTTTCCTGGACCCGCGCGCTGCCGGCGTCGACGGCCCAGGCGCGCAGCGTGCGCAGGCTGAGGATGTCGTCGATGTCGAGCAGGAAGTTGTCGAAGGAGAGTCCCACCACCATGGCGCTTCCGGTTTCCCGAACCGAGCCCACCCGGACCCGGCCGGCGAATGCCTGGTGCGAATCGAACCGAAGGACGGCGGGAAGCCACTTCCCCTTGCGGGCCGGCACGCCGTTTGGCCAGGAGACCGCCGCGCCGTTCTGGCTCACGTCCAGGACGTGGCACTCGCTGCGCGCTCCGTCCACCGTCACCGTGACCGTGCCGCGGAGCGGCGCGAGGTCCGCGGCCGTGTAGCGGTGGGGGCGGAAGAAGACGGCGCGCCCCTCGCCGCCCTCCAGGTCCTCGTACATCTGCGTCCGGGCGGTCACGTCGGAGAAGGCCGACGCCACCTCCTCGTGGGCGGGGGGGGCGTCCGGCTCGACCAGCTTGATGTTGCTCTTCTTGTCCATGGTGAGGTCGGAGGTGGATCAGGTCTTGGTCGTCTGCGCGCTGGCCGGAATGTGCAGCTCGAAGCGGGTGCCCTGGGGTCGGTCGACCAGGCGGATCTTGCCACCGTGCGACTCGACGATGAGCCGGGCCATGTATAGCCCCATCCCCAGCCCCTCGGAGTTCTTTCCGGTGGCGAAGGGCTGGAAGAGCCTGGGGCGCAGCTCCGGGTCCACGCCGGTGCCGTCGTCCTCCACGGCCAGCTCCAGGCCCCCGTCCGGAAGCGGGCTCGCGCTGATGCGGATCGCGGCGTCCTTCCCGGTGGCCCGCACCGCGTTCTGGATCAGGTTGACGAGCGCCTGCGAGAGCTTGAGCCGGTCGGCCTGGAGCGAGGGCAGGGACGGAGCGACGTCCACCACCAGCTTTCGCAGCCGGAAGTGCAGGTCCATGCGGGAGATGGTGACGGCGTCCCGCACCACGTCGGCTGGCTCGGTCGGCGCCCGCGCGATCTCGAGCTTTCCGGCGTGGGCGAAGTCCTGGAGCGTCTTCAGCGTCGCCAGGAGCTTCTCGACGTGGGCCAGGCCGAGCGTGAAGGTCTCGCGCAGCTCCGGAGAGGCCGAGTGCTGGGAGAGCTGGTACTCGGCCTCGCGCAGGCTGGTGACCATGTTCCCCAGGTCATGGGTCACGCCCGAGGCGAGCCGGCCGATGGTCCCGATCCGCTCGAGGTGGAGCATCATCTGCTGCTGCTTCTTCATCTCCTCGAAGGAGGAGCGCAGCATCTCCCCGCGCTCGGCGAGGAGGGTCACCATCCGCTCGATGATGCGCCGCTGCGAGACGTGGGCGCAGGCCTGGCTGATGGCCTCCAGGATGTCGGCGGCCTCCCAGGGCTTGCGCAGGAAACGGAAGGCGTTGGCCCGGTTGATGGCCGCCTCCAGCGCGTTCATGTCGGCGTAGCCGGTGAGGATGATGCCGGCCACGTCCGGCTTCAGCCGCCGCAGCCTCTCGAGCAGGTCCACGCCGGTCATGCCCGGCATCCGGTGGTCGGCCACCACCACGTCGAGCGGGATCTTCTCGGCGATGGCGAGCGCCTCCTCGCCGGTCCCGGCCTCGTGAATCGCCCAGCGTTCCTCGTCGTCGAGGAGGCCGCGCAGGACGGTCAGGTTGTTGGGCTCGTCGTCGACGAGGAGCAGCCCACCGGTGAGCTGGTTGCCCACGCCAAATCGCGCCACGAGCGCGGCCACTTCCCGTTCGTCGATCACGGATCCTCAGCGAAGATGAAAAATCTGTATGGAGTATAGGCGACCCTCCCCGGGGTCGGATATTTCCTGACCACTTCGGGCGATATCGTGGCCGGGCGCACCTGGTCGAGGAGCCGCTTCTCGATCCGCGCGTCGGGAGCGAGCCACATCTGGGCCACCGCGACGTGGTGGTGATGAGGATGGTGAGGACGCCGTCGCCCCCGCCGTCGCCCCGGACGGGCCGGCCCGGCCTAGCCCTGCATCGGGAAGAAGTGCTTCACCAGGAAGAACAACACGAGCGCCACCGCCAGCGTCACCGCGATCCTCACGTTGTTCTTCATCGCAGGCGCACACTAGTCCATCTCTCCAGGGCGAGAACGCCCCTGACAGGTGTCGAGTTTCCCACCAGGTCGCTGAGATTCGTGACAAGGCCCCCGGGGGCGGCGATCTCGCCAGGATCACGAGGGGTTGCCGCCGATCCAGCCAGGCTTTCCCGTCGGGATCCTCACCGACGAATATTCATACAGCCGGGCGAGCCATCCGCCGGGGCTCCCGTAATGCCTCGCCAATCCGCGACTTTTCGCCGCCACCCCCATCGCCTTCGATCTGGCTCGACTGTTGCGAAAGCACTCATCGGACGAAGCAAGGCTGAACGGAAGCGAAACGAAGCACACCGAGGGAGCCGCCATGATCGCCGCCACCGCATTCGCCATCGTTGGACTCGTCGTCGTCGCCTTCCTGAACCGGATCCCCTGAAGAGAACGCCATGCACTCGAACGAATTCCTCTCCGGATACTCCGCCAAGCTGATCGAATACGGCGTTGCCGTCGCCTACCTGCTCCTCTTCGTAGGCTTCTGGCGCTTCGTCCACGGTGGCGCGAAGGCCGTCGCGACGGTGGCCGCGAAGGCCCCCGAGCTCGCCAGGGCGGTGACCGCCGGCTGGTTCCAGGTCCCGGCCGACGTCGCCCTGCACCCCGGCCACACCTGGGCACGCATGGACGAGGACGGGACCGTGGCCGTGGGCCTCGACGACCTCGGGCACCGGATGGTCGGCGCCCTCGACGGGATCGAGCTGCCGGCGGCCGGCGGCATGGTGGAACAGGGCGCGGCGGCGGTGACGCTCGACGCCGGCGGCAAGCGAATCGGGCTGCTCTCGCCGGTGGACGGCGAGGTCGTGGCCTCGAACCCCGCGGCGCGGGACGGGTCCGAGCCGTACGGGCAGGGCTGGCTCTTCAAGGTCCGTCCCACGCGGTGGGCCCGCAACAAGGCGCAGCTCTTCTCCGGCCAGGCAGCGCGCGACTGGGTCGAGGAGCAGGGTCGCCTGCTGGCGATGCGGCTCGCCCCGGAGATGGCGCTCGCCCCGGCCATGCACGACGGCGGCGCGCCGGTTCCCGGCATGGCACGCGAGCTCGACGCCGAGCACTGGGACGACATCGCCCGAGAGTTCTTCCGCACGCAGGAGTGAGGAGACCGTCATGACCGCCATCATCGAGATGCTCACGGCAATCGGAGTCTTCGCAGCTGGCCTCGTGGCGCGACTCGGCATCGTGCTCGCGGTCATGATCGCCCTGATGGTGCCGGTCCTCCTGGCGGTGGGAGCGGCGAAGGCCTTCGGCGTAGCCCGGATGTGGGTCCAGGGCTACCGGTCGGCTGGCGGCCTGCGCTTCCGAAGCGGCCTCCAGTACGCCCCCGGCCACACCTGGGTGAAGGAGGAAGGCAAGGCGCTGCGCGTCGGTCTCGACGACCTGGCCCAGCGGATCCTGCCCTGGACGGTGGCGGTCGAGCTGCCATCGCCCGGCCAGATGGTGAAGGAAGGCGAGCCCGTGGCGACGCTCTCCTGCGGCGGTCGCGACGTGCGGGTCGCGGCCCCGGTGTCGGGGCGGGTGCTGGCGGTGAACGCGGACGTGATGCGCGAGCCCACGCTGGCCAAGAGCGAGAACTACGGCAACGGCTGGCTGTTCGCCATCGAGCCCGAGGGGCAGGCCTGGCGGAAGCTGCCGTTCGGCGAGCGGGCCCGCAGCTGGCTGCGTGCCGAGGGCGAGCGGCTCGAGATCTTCTACGAGACGCAGCTGGGAATGGCGGCGGCCGACGGTGGCGAGCTCATCGGCTCCCCGGACACGCTGCTCGATGACGCGCAATGGAAGGCGCTGGCGCACAGCTTCCTGCGCACCTGACCGGCCGCCCCGCCGGACGGATCGCGCCGCGCGGCCCTCGGAGGCGCGCGGCGCGGTTCGTTGGGGCCCGCCTGACCTCGATCATGGGCCGTCCCTGCCCCGGTGGTAGAAGCGGTTCATGCCCACGACCAACGAGAACCTCGCCGTCGCCTTCGCAGGAGAGAGCCAGGCCAACCGCAAGTACCTCGCCTTCGCCAGGGCTGCCGAGAGGGAGGGCTACTCCCAGATCGCGAGGCTCTTCCGCGCCGCCGCAGATGCGGAGACCATCCACGCCCTGGCCCACTTCCAGAACATGGGCGGGGTGGGCACCACCCTGGAGAATCTGAAGTCGGCGGTGGCCGGCGAGACCTACGAGTACACCGAGATGTACCCGCCCATGGTCGAGCAGGCGAAGCTGGAGGGGCACAGGGGCAAGCACATGCTCGCCTTCGCCAACGAGGCCGAGAAGGTCCACGCCCGGCTCTTCCGCGAGGCGCTCGAGGCCATGCAGGCCGGCAAGGATCTCTCGCAGATGGACGTCTACCTCTGTCCGGTCTGCGGCGACGTCGAGTTCGGACTGCCTCCGGAGAAGTGCCCGATCTGCGGCGCGCCGGCGAGCAAGTACCAGAAGATCGGCTAGCCCCCGATCGGGGCGCTAGCCGCGCGACAGATCGTACAGCAGGCTCGCGGCCACTTCCTGGAGGCCCGTCTCGAGCATGGCCGCCCCCTTGCCGGTGGCGAGGGTGTCCCGCATCGACTCGGGCGCCATCCCGATGGCGAGGTTCAGCCAGACCATCACCGCCGAGACGGCCGGCGTGGGCGGCGCCGCCTTCACCCTCGCCCGGCGCTTCTGCAGGCGCTTCGAGATCTTGTCCACCTGGGCGTCCGGATCGGTGCGGGGTCCCCGGGAGTCCTCCAGGGCCGAGGCGATGGCCTCGTGGATCCCGGCCAGGACGTCGGGGTTGGCCAGCGCACGCCCCAGCCGCTCCTCGGCGATCTCCTCGTCGACGGAGAGGGAATCGGCGTAGGTCGGCGCGAGGAGGATGGCGAGGTCCGTGCGTGTGAAGACGTGCGGGATGCGGCGGTCGATGTCGGTCACGGGAGGAGGATACCGCGTTAGGATGTCGTTCCCATGACCGTTCCCGTTCTCCCGCTCTGGATCGGCGGTAGGGAAGTCCACAGTGGCAGCGGACGCACCGGTGACGTCTTCGATCCGTCGACCGGTGAGGTGATCCGGCGCGCTCCCTTCGCGAACGCCGCGGAGGTGGGGCAAGCGGTCGCCGCGGCCCGCGCCGCGCTGCCTGGCTGGCGCGACGCCCCGCCGCTCCGCCGCGCCCGGATCCTGGCGCGCTTCCGTGAGCTCCTCGAGGCGAACCGGGACGAGCTGGCCCGCCTCATCAGCCAGGAGCACGGCAAGACCGTTCCCGACGCGGCCGGCTCGCTCCAGCGCGGCATCGAGGTGGTCGAGTTCGCCACCGGAGCGCCGCACCTCCTCAAGGGGGAGCGGGCCGAGGACGTCGCCCGCGGCGTCGATTCACACTCCGTGCTGCAGCCGGTGGGCGTGTGCGCCGGCATCACGCCGTTCAACTTCCCGGCCATGGTCCCGATGTGGATGTTCCCGGTGGCCATCGCCTGCGGGAACACCTTCGTCCTGAAGCCCTCGGAGAAGGTGCCCTCCACCGCGCTGCGGCTGGCGCGCCTCCTTCAGGAGGCCGGGCTGCCGGAGGGAGTGCTGAACGTCGTCCCGGGCGACGCCGAGGCCGTCGGCGCCATCCTCACCCACCCCGACGTGAACGCCGTGTCCTTCGTCGGCTCCACGCCGATCGCGCGCCACGTCTACGAGACCGCGGCGAGGACCGGCAAGCGGGTGCAGGCGCTCGGAGGGGCCAAGAACCACGCGGTGGTGCTCCCCGACGCCGAGCTGGAGTTCACCGCAGATGCGCTCATCGGCGCCGGCTACGGGTCGGCCGGCGAGAGGTGCATGGCCATCTCGGTGGTGGTCGCGGTCGGCGACGTCGCCGACCCGCTCGTCGCGCGGTTGCGCGACAAGGCCGCCGCCTTGAAGGTCGGTCCGGGCAGCCAGGCCGGCGTGGAGATGGGGCCGCTCGTCACCGCGGCACACCGGGAGCGCATCCGCGGGATGGTGGCAGCCGGCGTGGCCCAGGGCGCGAAGGTCGTGCTCGACGGACGCGAATCGAGGATCCCTGGGGCCGGCGGCGGCTTCTTCCTCGGTCCGACGCTGCTCGACCACGTCACGCCCGGAATGACCGTCTACCGGGAGGAGATCTTCGGTCCGGTGCTGGTGGTGGTGCGGGTGCGGACCCTCGAGGAGGCCATCGAGCTCGTGAACCAGAATCCCTACGGCAACGGCACCGCGATCTTCACCGGATCCGGGAAGGCTGCGCAGCAGTTCGAGCACGAGATCCAGGTGGGGATGGTGGGCGTGAACGTCGCCATCCCCGTCCCCATGGCCTTCTTCTCCTTCGGCGGATGGAAGCAGTCGCTCTTCGGCGACCTCCACGTCCACGGGATGGAAGGCGTGAAGTTCTACACGCGCACGAAGACGGTCACGAGCCGGTGGCCCGCGATCGAGGAGAAGAGCCGCATCACGCTGGCCATGCCCACGAGCGGCTAGCGGGCCACCTGGGCCAGGGTCACGCCCGCCACGATGAGCCCGATCCCGACCGCCTGGAAGAGACGGAATGGCTCGCCGAGGAGCGCCACGGCGAGCAGCGTCCCGAAGGCCGGCATGAGGTTCAGGAACACCCCCGCTCGGCTGGCGCCGGCCTGGACGACGCCGGCGTTCCAGAACGCGTAGGCGACGAGCGACGCGAAGACCCCCACGTAGAGGATGCTCCCGGCCGTGACCAGATCGAGGTGGACGCGAGGCCCCCGCGCGATCTCCCAGGCGTAGAAGGGGGCGATCCAGGCCGCCCCGATCATCGCCAGCGCGGTGAGGAAGACCATCGGCTCGACGCCGGACGGGCGACGGGACAGCAGCACGGTGTAGATGGACCAGGAGAGCACCGCCGCGAGGACCCAGAGGTCCCCGGGGTTGAATCGGAGCTCGAGCAACGCCCTGGCCCGCCCCTGCGAGAGGATCACCGCCACGCCGGCGAGGGAGAGGGCGACCGCGAGGAGCAACCGGGTGTTCGGCCGCCCCAGCCCCACCAGGAAGGAGAGGGCGACGATGAAGGCCGGCGCAGCCGCGTTGAGCAGGAGTGCGTTCGTGGCCGTGGTGTGCTGGAGCCCCAGGTAGAGGAAGAGGTTGAAGTTCCCGACGCCGAGGATGCCCAGCAGGACCAGGACCTTCCAGCCTGCCAGCAGCGTCGAGCGCTGGGCGACGAGGCGGCGGCCGTAGAGGGCGAGCAGGACCACGAGCGCCAGCATCCAGCGCCAGAAGGCGAGGCCGACCGGCGGGATGTGGCCCCGCATCGCGCGGCCCAGGACGACGTTGCCGGCCCAGAGGAGGGCCGCCCCGGAGAGGAGCAGGTTGGGGTGGCGGCGCACCGTCGCGAACATATCGCGCCGGGACGGTCGCCACTCGCGGGATCGTCACTTGTGCTGCACGGCCTCGTAGCGCCAGCGGCCCGTGCTGGCGCCCGCCTGCGCCCCGCGGGTCGATCGCCCACGGATCGCGTCTCTCACCTCGACGATCACGAGGGAGGCGAGGAGCAACACCGCCGCGGAACCGGTCAGGATGAACAGGATGAGCATGAAAGAAGATCGCCACGTCACCAAGGGTGATGTCATGGCCCGGTGTGGGGCGGCGTGGGTGAGGCGTGCCCGGCGTTCCGGACGCGCGGGTCAGGGAGGACCCGCCCAGGCAGACGACCGGCGCTCGAAATGAAGTAATCGTAGTGAATCCGGTGGCCTGGCCAGAAAGCGGCTGGCACGCCCATTGCTGCGTATGATCCGTCGAATGGCGACGTTCCTCACGAGCCAGCTCGACTACGTCTTCTTCGTCTACGGGCTGGCGCTCGCTCTTCTCGGAGCGGTCTGCCTCTCCATGAGCCGCGAGACCAGGTCGCGGGCCCCCTGGGGGCTGGTGGCCGGCTTCGCCTTCATCCACGGGGCCGTGGAGTGGCTCCAGATCGTGGCCCTGACGATGGGGGACTCACCGGCCTTCCTGCTCGTCCGGACGCTGCTGCTCGCGGCCAGCTTCGGGCTTCTCCTCGAGGCCGCTCGCCGCTCCCGTCACGCGACCCGGGAGAGGTTCTCGGGCGCCTGGATCTACGGAGCCGTCGGGGCCGGCGTCGCGGCGCTCGTGGCCATCGGCGGAAAGGCCTCGCTCGACTCCGCCGTCCGTCTGCTGCTCGCGGGTCCGGCCTCCCTCCTGGCGGCGGCCCTGCTGGCCTCGGCCTCCCGACGGGCGGCGCGCTCCCATTCGGTTCCCGGGTCGGCTCGAGCGCTCGCCTGGACGGCCGCATTCCTCGCCGCCTTCGGGATCGCCGCGGGCATCGTGATCCCTGCGGCACCCTTCCTTCCAGCCGCCTGGCCCACCGCCGAGGCGTTCTTGCGGACGACGGGTGTTCCCATCCAGCTCGTCCGCGGCACGTTGGTGGGCGGACTGGCCCTCGCCATCTGGGCCTACGCGCTCTCCCTCGACCGGCGGGGGCGCCTCCGCCGGAAGAGGTCGAGGACGTTCTGGCTCGTGACCTCCGCCATGTGCGCGGTCCTCGCCGCGGGCTGGATCTTCACCGATCGTCTCGGCAAGCTTCACGAGAAGGATGCGGCCGCGGCCGCCGAAGCCACGTCGGCCCAGATCCAGGACCACCTTCTCATGCAGATGGAGAGCGCCGAGGACGCCGCGCGCGTCCTGGCAGGGATCGTCGCCCGATTCCAGGTGGGGCGCCCGGGGCCCGGCGCGTCCCGGAAGGACGACGCGGTGGACGTGGTGGCGAGCGGGCAGGCCGGTCGGGTGGCCTACCTTCTCGATCCGGCCGGCGTCACCGTGGCGGCGTCGAACCGCGCCTCGCCGGACAGCTTCGTCGGCAAGAACTACTCCATTCGCCCGTACTTCCGCGACGCCATCGGCGGATCCCCCGGCCGGTTCGCCGGGCTCGGGCTCACCAGTCGAGCGCCGGGGTTCTACGCCAGCCAGCCGATCCGGGATGCCGTCGGTGGGATCTTCGGGGTGGCTGTCGTGAAGAAGACCCTCGCCGCCGGATCGCTCGGACCGAACGGGACCGACACCTCCTTCCTCGTCGCCACGGACGGAAGCATCGTCCTGGCCGGATCCTCGCGCTTCTCCGGCCGCCCGCTCTGGGTCCAGGAAGCACGGGTGGACTCGAAGGCGGCCGCCCAGGACCTGGCCCCCGTCCTCGACCACCCGGTGTCGGGAAACGACTGGGTGCTCCTCGACGGGGAGCGGTACATCGCGTCCCGGCGACCCATCCCCGGCTCCGACTGGTCGGTGGTCACGCTGAAGAAGGAAGCCGCACAAATCGTGAATCGGTTCCTGGGGATCGCGATCACCTTCCTCCTCAGCATCGTGATCGTCACCTACTTCGTGGCCGCCCAGCGCCAGTACGGAGCAGAGTCGCGGCTGGCGGAGCGGCACCGGGAAGCCGAGGGGCGGGCGCGCACGATGGCCCGGCGCGCCGACACCGACGCGCTCACCGGCATCCTCAACCGCGCCGGCTTCAACGAGGCCTTCTCGCGCGAGTTCTCCCGGGCGCGGCGCTACCACCAGCCGCTCTCCCTCGTGCTGCTCGACCTCGACCATTTCAAGAACGTGAACGACGGGCATGGCCACCCGGCCGGCGACAAGGTGCTCGAGGGCACCGCCAGGCTCCTCGAATCGCGCGTCCGCGAGTCGGACCTGGTGGCCCGCTGGGGCGGCGAGGAGTTCGCCATCCTCGCTCCCATGACCGAAGCCGAGGGTGCCGTCCTGCTCGCCGAGAAGATGCGGGGCCTCATGGAGGTCACCCAGTTCGGGCCGGTGGGAGCCGTGACCGGAAGCTTCGGCGTCGCCGAGATGCGCCCCGACGACACCGTCGAGGCGATGCTCCACCGCGTGGACGAGGCCCTCTACAGCGCGAAGGACTCCGGGCGCAACCAGGTGAGGAGTGCCGAGTCGGGGGTCCCGGGGGCCCCCGCCGCGGGCCCGGGAGCGGCGAAGCCGGCTTCCTCCAGGGCCAAGGTGAAGAATCTCTACAACGACACCGGATTCGGTCCGATCGACGCCGAGCACCGGGCCCTGTCCGAGGGGCTCGAGGCCTTCGGTCGGAAGGTGAACGGGGGAGATGCCGATGAGGTTCGCTCCAAGCTCGCCGACGTGATCGCCACCATGGCCGCGCACTTCGTCCACGAGGAGGAGTTGATGGCCGACTTCTCCTACCCACTCCTGGCGCGGCACAAGGAGGCGCATGCCCTCTTCATCGGCGATGCGCGGAGCTTCCAGGCGGAACTGATGGAGAACGGCGTCTCCCCGGGCTTCCGACGCTGGGCGGCGGGGCGCCTGCCCGAGTGGTTCCGCTACCATGTCCTCGCCCACGACATGGGCCTCGGGCAGTTCTTGAGCAAGGCGGGCGTGGCCGCGTGGAGAGGCGCCCCGCCCGTCCTGCCCCGATCGAGACCACGGGAGCGGACCGGGCCATGACCAGCTACGCGGGCGAGGCCGGAGCAGCCGGTTCCGGCCCGCGGCTCGTGCGGTGCTCCCGGAAGAGCGCGAACGCGCTCGTGTAGCCGTGCAGGTAGGTGGTCCCGCCCACCGGACCGATCTCGCCGTTGCAGAAGAAGCCGCCCAGCGCGGCCGGCCCGAGCTTCTCCTCGAAGAGGGAGGTGTCGTGGTCGGCCCGGCCGAAGAGGCCGGATCCCCGGCCGGTGCAGGAGAAGAGCAGCGCGCCGGCAGGGGGTTCGCGCCCGGCGCGCCGTCGCCCCTCCAGCATTCGCTTCAGATCCTCCTCGGCGGAGTGAGCGTCGCGGAGCACGAACTGCACCGCCTGCACGGGGTGGAGCACCTCGCCCACGGCGAGGGCGCCGCTCTTCTGGTCGGCCCCCACGATGTTCCGCACCAGAAGCTCCCCGGGGTCGTACTCGACCCGCTCCTCTCGCATGTCCAGGCCCAGGAACAGGGAGTGGCGCATCAGGTCGCGGTCGCGGGGGCCGAGCGACTCGTAGATCTCGCCCAGGACCCTGAGCGGCGGGCCGCGGTCGAGCTCCTGCAGGAGGCCGCCCTTGCACCGGGTGACCAGCATGGGCGGCCCGATGGGGCGGCAGCCCTGGGCGATGACGGTCTCCACCTCGACGTCGCCGGAGAGGGCCAGCGCGATCGCGCCGCTGCGGTGGACCTCGGTGCCGAGCAGCAGGCGGTGGTCGCCCGGTGAATCGCCGCCGCTCGCCAGGCCGCCGAACTTGGGGGCGCGCGGGTAGGCTCGGTCGAGCCCCAGGATGAGGGCGTGGGCGTCGATGGTGAAGGGGTCGGCGAGAAGCAGGAACTTGGGTTGGGCCTCCGGCGTCACGCCGGTGAGCGCCCGCCAGGCGCCCGCCCTCGCATCGGGTCCGGGGAGCGAGGTCATCTCCACGTGAACCCCGAAAAGCTCCACACCGGGCAGGAGCGCCCCGGTGAGGGACAGTGCAGGCCCTTCCTCGGCCTCGTGCGCGTCGCCGATGACGCCGCGGCCGGTGCATCCGGCGAGCAGCGCACCCGGGTATCGCCGCGCCGCCAGGCGGCCCAGGTCACCGAGGTCCTGGACGTGGTGCGGGGATGCGAAGACGAGGAGCAGACCGGGAGGGGAACCGTCCAGGCGTTCATCCAGCGAGCCGGCAGCCTCGGAGAAGGCCGCCGCGGCGTCCGGCTTCCTGGAAAGGGTCGAGCCCCACCGCATCGCCGGGGATCGATACTGGACCAGGATGGTCGGCGCACGAGGAAGGGGGCGGTGGTAGATACGGGGCATGCCCTTGCTCCAGGTGGCCCTGCTCCCCGGCTGTGACCCGGCGCGCTTTCTCCGCGTCGAGGCGGGCCTGCTCGCCCGTGGCCACGGCGAGCCGGTGCTGGTCGTGGCGAGCTTCGCGACCCCGGTCGTCCTGCTCGGCCGCCACCAGCGCGCGGCCGCTGCCGTGGACCCGGCAGCGGTCCGCGCGCACGGCCTGCCACTTCTACGGCGGGCCGGTGGCGGAAGGAGCCTCTTCGCGGCGAAGGGAACCGTGGGCGTCTTCCTCTACACGCCGCCCGGGGAGGTGCTCGTCGCACCCGCCTTCCCGGCCGATCGGATCACCAACCGCTACGTCCGCGGCCTGCTCTCGGCGCTGCGCAACCTGGGAGCCGAGCGCGCCGCCTACTTCGGCCGCGACTTCGTGTCCGCCGACAAGCGGCAGCTGGCCGTCGTGTCCCAGGAGGCGACGGCGGCGGGAGCGCTGGCCTTCGAGGCGTTCGTCCCGATGGAGCAGTCGCTGGCGCTCCCGGCTGCGCTGGCCAGGGGATCCACGCACTCCGATACCCGCGCCGGTGGGCCACCGGCGGCATCCCTCTCCGAGTTCAGCGGAGGGCCGGTTGCCTTCGACGCGCTGGCCGCCTCGCTCGCGGAAGGATGGGGCAAGCTCTCGGGCCGGGAGCCCACGCCCCTTGCCGGCGTGCTCCCGGAGGAGGCGTTGCCGCCCGCCGAGGAGGACGAGGTCGGGCTCTCGGGGAGCGGCCCCGTCGAGATCCCGATCGGGTTCCTGGAGGTGCTCACCGGCGTCTCCGCCGGTGGGCTCGTCGGGCCCAGGCTTCGCGGCGAGTTCATCGCCCCGGCCGAGACCGTCCGGGCCCTGGAGCTGGCGCTGGAGGGCGCGCCGCTCGACGAGGTCGAGATCGGGCGGCGAGTGGACGCGGCATTCCACGGGCCCGGCGCATTCCTGCACGGGGTCCGGGAGCTGGGGACGGTGGCGCTGGCGGTGATGGCCGCGGGCACCAACGCAGCGGCGGTCACCGGACTGGCCTGAGCGACGTCCCTCCTACGCCGTGGGCCGGTCGAGGCGATCCGCCTCGGTGACTCCGGCGGTCCAGGCGTCGGCCTGCGTCTTGTGCCAGACGGTGAGCTGGGTTCCGTCCAGCGCGACGTACCAGCGCCCTTCCAGCATCCACAGCCGGACCTCGTGGGTGCCCGCGCGGAAGGTCGTCGCCAGGACGGCCTGGCTTCCCGGGCGGCTGGCCGTCACGGGGCGATCACTTCCGCCATGACCCGGCGATCGAGGTCGTCGACCTGGGCGAGCAGCCCACGAACCTCCGCGGAGAAGCCCGAGCGAATGCGCGCGGCGCGCATCAGCGCGCTGCGGACGTCGGAGAGGCTGGCGTCGAGCGCCATCAGATGGGTGAGACGCATGTCGATGACCGGCTCGTCGCGCATGTGCAGAGCATACGCCTTCTGGAGATTTCCGGGTCCCCGGTACCCTGGGCGGGTGGATCCGGGCACCGTCGCCGCGGGCCCGCAGTTCGAACTTCACGTGGATCCGCCGGATGACGAGGACCTTCTCCTCGAGCTCGATCTCTCCCGTGACCCGGGCCACCAGCCGGTCTCCGGTTGCGGGAATCTGACGCGCCTCCAGCG
>Ga0315295_10002507_pt1 | contig 15557 bp, 13 predicted proteins | sample YL17G14_0_MG_FD_204453 | JGI IMG/M metagenome (GOLD analysis project Ga0315295, IMG submission 204453) | Sediment microbial communities from Yellowstone Lake, YNP, Wyoming, USA - YL17G14_0 | ecosystem: Environmental > Aquatic > Freshwater > Lake > Sediment | place: USA: Wyoming | collected...
CCTGGAGCCGTACATAGTGGGCCTGTGCGCGCGCCGGCGCCGGCTGGACTTCCCCCCCGTGCGGGCCTTTTGGGAGGCCGTGGCGGAGGCCGACTGACGGCAGAGAGGAAAAAAAGCGCGCGGGGCGCGATTTACAAACGGCCTGCGCCCCTTATACTGTGCCTCGGGGGTGTGCAATGCAATACGCGGGAGGCATCGATGTGGGCGGGACCCATACCAAGATCGGGCTGGTGGAGCGAAACGGCAGGATTCTGTCCCAGACCCGCATCCAGCCCGACGCCCGCGGCTCCTTCGATGGGCTTGCGAAGGCAATCGCCGAAGCCCTGCAGCGGCTGCACGCCGAAGCGGGAGGAAACCTGTCGTCGATCGGGATCGGGAACCCCGGGTTCACCGATCGGCGCACCGGGATGACTGTCGGGGGCGCGCCTAACGTCCCCTGCCTCCATGGCAACTCCCTTTCGGGGTATCTGGGCTCCCGCTTCGGCGTGCTCGCTAGGGCTGACAACGACGGAACCTGCGCGGCCGCCGCCGAGTTGGCCTGGGGGGCGGGCCGGGGCTACCCCAATTTCCTGCTCATCACCCTGGGCACGGGCATCGGCGGCGGGCTGGCGCTGGAGGGACGCGTCGTGCGCGGCGCGCGCGGCTTCGCCGGGGAGGTGGGACATTTCTGCGTACAGCAAGGCGGGTACGGATGCGTGTGCGGCGGGCGCGGCTGCCTCGAGCAGTACGCCTCCGCCAGCGCCATCCTGAGGCTGTACCAGGACCGCCGCCGCCAGCGCTGCCTGCCGCTGGATCCGTCCCTGAGCGCGGAAGGCGTGCTGGCCGCCGCCGCCGGCGGCGATGGGCTGGCCATGGCGGCGGCGAGCGAGGCGGCGCGGGCCATCGCCCAGGTGTTCGGCTCGGTCACCAACCTGCTCAACCTGGAAGCCTGCATCATCGGCGGGGGGCTTTCCCAGGCGGGGGACCTGCTTCTGCGCCTGGTGCGGGAGGCGATCCCCGACTACGTGTGGCCGCTTTTCGCGGAGAATCTGCGCGTGCTGTCCGCGGAGCTTCGCAACGACGCCGGCCTTCTCGGGGCGGCGGCCCTGGCCTGGGAGGCTCTGCCGGCCTGAGCTCAGCGGACCCCTGCCCGTGGCGCCCAGGGCTCCTACCCGCCCCCCGGCAGCGCCGCGTTCAAACCCTCCAGGCGGAAGTTGACCGCGTAGAAGTCGATCGCTTCCTCGATGCGCCGCTGGACGAACTCCGCGGCCTCCCCCGGGACCAACCGGCAGCTCTCCACGTTTCGGTAGAGCTTCGCTCGCGCTTCCCGGATCGCGGGGTCGGCGAACAGGTAGTGACCGCATACCCGCGCAATCAGCAGGCGGGAAGCCTCGTCCCCCTCCAGTTCCAGGCGCCCCCGTCCGGCTATCTCGGGGGTCAGCCACTTGTCCCAGGGAGCCCTGGCGAAGGTAAGCTCCCGCAAGCTCGCCGCCAGGCCCGAGAGCTGCGCTTCCTCGATCCAGCCTTCCCGCGCGAGCTTCTCCTCCAGCGCCGCCAGCGCCAGCAGGGCATCGGTCTCCACTAGACCGAACTCCGGGGCGACGTTCATGCCGGTGACGCCCAGCTCGGGGTGCAGCCGGCAGGTGGCCGCGCTCAGATAGTCGCCGTTGTGCTCCTTGAGCCCGACCCCGAAGCGCGTCGCGACGGCGGCGAGGCGGGCGGTCTGCTCTCGGTCGAAGCGGCCGACGTTGCGGTCCAGGCGGGTCAGCGTCCCGGTCTGGCCCACGATGCAGGTCGGGGACGGGAGACCGGCCCGGGCGAGCCCCGCGGTGACCTGCTCGAGGAAGGCGGCGAAGCTCTGCTCGGAGGTGATGCCTCCCCGGATGTCCTCGGCCCCGATCTCGTAGTCCACGAGCGGCAGGCCGAGGGCTGTGCGCCTGACCTCGCAATGGGCGATCAGCTCCAGGGTCCAGTCGGCCAGCTGCTCCTGGCTGAAAGGAAAGGGGCATTTGGTCGGGTCGATGTGCAGGTAGTTGAAACCGCTGCGCAGATCCGCTTCCAATGAAATCCGGGCTAACTCCATGGCCTCGCCGACGGCTAGGCGCGCTTTGAGCTCCTCGTCCCGCTGCCAGGGGCCGCCGTGATCCCGGCAGATGTAGAGAGGCCCTTGGTAGCCGATGCGTTCCTGCTTGGCCCGGATGAGGGCCACGAAACCGGCCTGGTCCAGGCCGCCCAGCAGGTAGCCCCCCCCGAAGCGGGAGGCGTCGACCTGGTTACGGGAGGCAATGAAGATCGGCGGAAAGCCGCGGCGCTTCGACACCGCGAGGGCCGCCTCCAGAACCGACTCGGAAACCGGTCCCACGCCCAGCAGGGTGAACCTGCGGCCGGCGGACCGGGAAGCGGTGACGATTTCCGCAAGGCGGGGTTGTGCGGGCAGCCTCGCGGAGGGCTCTTTCGTGCTGCCGTGGGCCACGGCTTACTTGTTCTGCATGAGCTTGCCGAAGCGATGCACCACGGCTAGCGCCGGGTCCAGAGGCACGTCCACACCCACCGTGCCCGGCGGGATGCTGACCGTGGCCAGCCGGCGGGGCTTTTTCCCCTGGAAGTGCGGCAGGTACTTGGCCTCCCCCTCGAACATGTCGATGGTCATGTCCCGGATCTCCTTCAGCGTCAGGACCGCGGAGGTCAGCGGGTCCATCGCAATCGCCGCGACCGCCAGCTCCGGGTCCCCCGCTAAGGCCGCCGCTACTCCCAGCTGCTGAACGGTGATGTTGCTCTGGTTCATGGCGGCCAGCGCCCCCGGCAGCCGCCCGACCTTCACCGGGTGCAGGCCCAGCCGGTCGGCGAACACTGGTACCTCCACGCAGGACTCCTGGGGGAGGTTGCTGATGAAACCCTCGTTCAGCACGTTGCCGTTGAAGCGGAACACCTTGCCTGCCTCCAGAGCTTCCAGGATATAGGAGCAGTACTCGACGCTGCGGGGGGCCAGGTTGCCGCTTTCGTACTGCAGGTAGTCGGTCTGTCCGTATTTGTCCTCCATCATACGCCCGAAAGCGTAGGAGAAGCCCGACTCCCCGCCCAGCCCCGGCTGGTCGCAGTACAGCTTCAGGGCCGCCTCATTCTTCCGGAACCACGACAGGTAATCGGACAGATGCCCGCTGCTCTCCGTGCAGAAGTACCCGAAGTGGCGGGCCACCTCAGCGCGCACCTTCTCGTTGACGTAATACTCCGGCCTTTCCAGGTTGGCGAGGATCACCGGGTACAGGTCCCGGCCGTCCTTCTCCAGCTTCAGGAACCAGGCCATATGGTTGATGCCGGCAGCCAGAAAATCGATCTCCTCTTTCCGCACGCCCGCGTAGCGGGAGATCAGGTCCAGGGTCGTCTGTACCCCGTGACAAAGCCCGACGAAACGGATCTTGCTGGCCAGGCCGATGGCCAGGCAGAGCATGGCCATGGGGTTGACGTAATTCAGCAGGAAGGCCTTGGGGCAGAGCTCTTCCATGTCCCGCATCAGCTCGGCCATGACCGGGATCGAGCGCAGGGCGCGGAACACGCCACCCGGGCCAACGCACTGCCCGACGCAGACGTCGACCCCGTACTTCTTAGGGATCTCATAGTCGATTTGGAAGGCGTCCATGCCGCCGACCTGGAAGGTGGTGATGACGTAATCGGCGCCCCTCAAGGCTTCCCGCCGGTCGGTCGTCGACCAGACCCGCGCGGACAGTCCGTGTTTGCCGATGAGGCGCCGGATGTAGCTTTCCACGCGCTGCAGCTTCGGCTGGTTGAGGTCCATCAGGGCGAACTCCGCGGAGCTCAAAGCTGGGGTAGCCAGCATGTCGTTTAGAAGCGTCGTGCTGAACACGATGCTTCCGGCTCCGATCAACGCGATCTTGGGCATCTCATTCTCCCTTCCCATCCGCCAGGCAGCTGCGGATCCATTTTTTCACTTCCTCCCGCACCGCCGCGCGCGCCGGCTTCATGACGTCCAGCGTGTAGGCGTTCTCCCCGAGCCGCTGGAGCTCCTCGCGCACCGTGTTCATGTAGGTGCAGTGAATGATGGTGCCGACGTTCACCTTGTTGATCCCCCCGCGGATGGCCCGGCGGATGTCCTGTTCTGGAATGCCGGTCCCCCCGTGCAACACCAGAGGCACGCTCACCGCCTCGTTGATTTCCCGCAGACGGTCGAAATGGATTTCCGGCTTGCCCTGGTAGAAGCCGTGCGCAGTGCCGATGCCCACCGCCAGGGAATCCACCCCGGTCTCCCGGACGAAGCGCAGAACCTCATCGACCCGGGCCAGAAAATCATCCCCCGTATAGACGCCTTCGACCCCGGCGCCCTTGATCCGGCCCACTTCCCCCTCAACCATGACCCCCCGGGCGTGGGCATAATCGGCCACCTGCTTCACCGTGGCGATGTTCACCTCCAGGGATCGCAGGGAGGCGTCGATCATCACGGAAGGATAGCCATTGTCCACCGCGGCGCGGCAGAGCGCGGGCTGGTTGGAGTGGTCCAGGTGATGGATGAGCGGGATGGAGGCTTTCTGCATCGCGGCCCTCCCGATCGCGCCGCACAACTCGATACCGATGTCCGTGGCGACCCGCTGGTTGGAGGAGATGAAGATCGGGGCGGCGAGCTCCTCGGCCGCCTCGACGATGGCCAGGAAGTCCCAGATGTCGGAATAGTTGAAAGCCGGAACGGCGAAGCCCTCGGCGTCAGCCCGGCGCAGCAGCTCGCTGACCCGCGCGAGGGGTGTCTGATGGCTCTTGCTCATTCGTTACCTTTCTCCATGAAGTTGAGCGCCTCGTCGAAGGTGGGAACGCCGGCGGTGGCCCCTACCTGCCTGATGTTCAGCGCGGCTACGGCGCAGGCCAGGCGGGCGCACCTCCGAGGCTCCCAGCCGCGCAACAGTCCTGTCAGGAACCCGGCCACAAAAGAGTCCCCGGCGCCGGTGGTGTCCACCGCGCGGGTGGGGAAAGCGCCCACGAAAAAGCCCTGCCCCGCGGCAGGCAGCACGAAGCAGCCGCGCTCCCCGAGCTTGATCACCACGTTGGCCACGCCCTGGTCCCGCAGGAAGGCGGCCATATTCTCGGGTTTCTCCCTGCCGGTGATCCAGGCCGCCTCCTTCTGGCTGGGTAGGAACCAGCTCAGGTGCGGCAGGCAGGGCGCGATCGTTGTCAGCCAGCGTCCCTCCGTGTCCCAAGTGACATCCATGGAGGTTAGTTTGCCCTGCCGGCGAGCGCCGCGGAAAAGTGCTGCCGCCCCTTGCCCGTCGAAGCGCGGCAGCAGGTAGGTCCCGCCCACGTGCACCACTGCCGCTTCCCCCACCAGGGCGGGGTCCACGTCCTCCAGGCGGAACAGGTCGTTGGCCCCCCCGTGGTAGAAGAAGGTTCGCTCCCCCTGGGAATTGATGGCCACGATCACGGAGCAGGTGCCGGCCTCGCTCGTGCGCTTCAGACCGCGGTGGTCGATCCCGGCCCCCTCGATGACCGACGCCAGAAAATCCCCCCAGTGGTCCTTCCCGATCAGACCGGCGAAGCCGACCCGGCAGCCCAGCCGGCGCAGTCCGATGGCGACGTTCAGGCAGTCCCCGCCGTTTTTCAGTTCAAGAAGCTCCACCCGCTGGGTGTCGCTGGCGAAGTCCAGACGGTTAACGGGGCGCACCAGGATGTCGGCGGCCAGCTGCCCGACGCAAAGCACCTCGCTCATGCCGGCTCGTCGGGGGTGAGGAACTCGATGCCGTAGTAGGCGCTCAACTCGCGCAGCTCCCGGGACAGGTCGCAGAAGGCCACGGCCAGGTGGTGGGGGAAGCCGTGCTCCCGCTTGAGGCGGTCCAGCTGGCGATAATTCTTCACGCGCACATCGGCCCCGGAGTACAGCAGGCCCTTGGCCGTCTCGGCCGAGCTTTCGCCGGTGAAGGCTAAAAGCTTGAGCCTGCCTTCCGGAGTCTTGGTGATGCACAGCCCGGTCTTCACCCCGTACTCGAACTGCCCGATGTGGGTCGGGCCGGAATCCACGCCCGCTTGGCGGCGGACCCCGTGCTCGATCAGCGCGTCGCTCACATTGAGCTTTCCGGCCAGGATCTTTTCCTTTATTTCCGGGGTGATCCCCTGCTTCTCTACGGCCTTCAGCACCTGCGGCGGGTTGGGCTCCATGAGGCCGGCGATGCCCACTCCGCAGTGGCCCAACTGGACGACCTTGCTCGCCGAAGTCCAGTTCACAAAATCCAGGTAGGCCGCCGGCCTGCCGGACAGGCGGGTGGCGATAGACTGCATGATGGCGATCGGCCAGTCCGACTCGCAACCGAAGGCGGTCACGTCGCGCTTGGCCATGGCCCACCCCAGCGGCAGGCAGGGGTGCGCCGGGATGGAAGGCCCCGGGATCTCCGGCCAGCACTTCAGCGAGGCGGAGGTGAACCCTTCGGCCCGGATGATGGCCCGCAGCGCGTGGTACAGGCGCGCACCGCTATACAGCACGTTCGGATCGCTGATCAGGTTCAGGCGCCCGGACTGCATCTCGCAGACTGTGGCCTGGATATCCGCTTCAGAGAAGGCGCTCTCACCCGCGGTGCCACGGGTGCGCATGCTGTCGTACACCTCCTTCACGCGCAGCAGCTCGACGGTCTCCAGGGTCACCCCGAAGGTCTTGAAGAACAGCAGCTGGTCGCCGGTGGCGGAGTGGAAGCCCGCCGGCGCGTCGCCGAAGCGTCCGTGGTACTCGCGGCGCAGCTCCTTGACCACACGGTACACGTTCAGCAGCATCCTCAGTTCGTTCTGGAACTCGGTTGACTCCGGGTCGCCTTCCAGGAAACGCGCGTAGCGCCCGATGTACTTGGCCACGTAGTTGTTCATGTCGCTGCCGCAGACGCTGTTGGTGGCCCACTCCACGCTGCCGATCGCCTGGTTGGGCTCCACGCCGGCCGCCACGATCACGGGGATGCCCCGGAGCGCGGGGTGCATGGCGATCACCGGGAATACGAAGCCGTTGGGGAAGGAGGAATTAAAAATCAAGGCCACGTCCAGCTGGGCGCGGGCGAACTCGTCGGCCACCGCCTGGGCCTGGTGATAGCCGAAGATCCGTCCGGCATGGATAAAGGAATCCTTGTGCACAGCCCCCTCGGAGCGCAGCCGCTCCAGCAGCTGCCCCATCACCCGTTCGCCGTACTCCTTGCCCGGTTCGCTGAAAACCCCGTTGGAGTTGAACACCATCCCCAGCTTGGGAGCCGCCTGCGCCGGATAGTTCAAAGGATACACATTCGTCTTTCCCATGTCGGCCTCGCTTTCTCTTTATCCACAGTGGGGCTGGGGGACCAGCTCCTCCGGAGGCAGCTCCCAGAGCGCGGCGGCCTCGCGGAAGAAGGAGTTCACTTCCTCGGGCCGGGTGCGGCTGTCCAGGGAGCCCAGGATGATCCGGCAGTCCCCCAGGCTCTCGCGCAGGCGGCGCAGGATGTCGCGCACCTCCTGCGGACCGCGGCCGATCACCTCCTCCGGGTTAAGAATGGGGGTAAGCGTCGTCGCGGGGAACAGCGCGCGCAGACGGCTAAAGTCCGAGGCGATCCCGAAATCCAGGTACTCCAGGGCTCCCAGCCCGGCGTAGGCCGCGGCGTAGGCGTCCACGTTCCAGCCGCAGTTATGCACCCCGAACAGGCTGAAGCTCCCGGCTAGCTTGCGGTCGTACGGCATGACGAACCGGCGGTAGTGCTCCTCCGAAATCATGTTGACCACGCAGTTGGAAGTGACGAAGTAGTCCTTCCGCACCCCGGTCTTGGCCTGGCGGTCGTACACCAGGCGGGCCAGGGCGATCATGGTATCGCAGACCGCCCCCAGCACGTGGTGCGCGCGCTCCGGCTCCTGGACCAGGTCCACGAAAAGCTGCTCGCCGCGCAGGCGGAAGGCCGTGTTCAGCACCCCCTGGTAGTTGAGCTCCCCGTCGACCTCGCCCCACTCCCGCTCGATGAGATCGATCTGGCGCAGTAGATCGGCCACCAGGGGATGGCCGGGCAAGTCCGGGAGCCGCAGCGCGGCGGCGGCCGCGTCGCCCAAGGGGGCCTTGCGGTTCTCGGGCCAGCCCTCAGGGTCAAAAAGGATCTCCTGCCCGAACAGGGCGGCGGCGAGGGCGCAGCCATCGATCTGGGAAAGGCCTCCCCGGATCGCTTCCGGGTCCCCGCCCAGGCGCAGCTCCGGGTACTCCTTGTTCAGCGCCCGGGCCATGGCCGCGAAGGACTCCCGGCGGTGCAGCGGGTCTCGGTGCCAGTCCTCGCCGTAGTCCAGGCCCATCCGCGCGGCAAACCAGTCGGGCGAGAAGCTGACGTGGATCTTCACCGGCCCGCCGCCGGAAGGGTTGCGGTTCCACACCAGAGCCCCGGCAAAGGGGATGTAAGGGAAGAGGCGGCCCAGACTCACTTGAAGGCTCCGGCCGTTATCCCCGTGATGAAGCTCTTGCGGAAGATCAGGAAGATGACGATCAGCGGCAGCGAGCTCATGAAGCAGGCGGCCATGATCTGCCCCCACTCCACCTCGCGCTGGGTACCGAACAGGCGGCTGATGTTCAGCGCCACGGTGTACATGTCCAGCTTGCTCACCGCGATCAGGGGCCACATGAAGTCGTTCCAGATGTCCATGAACACAATCATCCCGACCACCAGCAACCCCGCCTTCACCATGGGGATGGCGATCTCCCGGAAGATGCGGAAATCCCGGCAGCCGTCCACCCGGGCGGAGTCCAGTATGGCATCCGGGATGTAGCCGATGTACTGGCGCATGAGGAAAATCGTGAAGGCCAGCCCGAAGCCGTGCAGGAGCCGGGGCAGGATGAGGGCCTGGTAGCTGCTCACCCAGCGCAGCTTGGTCATCAGGATGAACAGGGGGATGTAGGTGACTTGGGGCGGCAGCATGATTGTGGCCAGCAGGGCCACGAACAGCGCGTTGCGCCCCGGGAACTTGTACTTGGCGAAAGCGAACCCCGCCAGGGAGGAGAGAAAAAGGGTCAGGACAATATAGGACACCGAGACGATGGTGCTGTTCAGGAGCGACCTGCCGAACGCCGACTTGCCGAACAGGCCGATATAATAGGTCAGCGTGAAACCCGCCTTGGGCAGCGAAAGGATCCTCATCGAGAAGATCTCGCTGTTGGTCTTGAAGGAGCCCATGAGCATGAAGAAGAAGGGAAAGATGAAGATCACCACTCCGATGGACAGCAGAATCGTGATCAGGATCCGCTTGCGCATGCCCGCCTCCCCTCAGGTCGCCGAGTAGGAGCGATCGCGCTCGGCCCAGATGCGCACCTGCAGCACCGAGGGGATGAGCACCAGAATGAAGGTCAGGAAGGCGATCGCCGAGCCGTAGTCCAGCTTGAAGAACTTGAAGGCCGAGCGGTAAAGGTACAGGACCAGGGTCAGGGAGGAGTAGCCGGGGCCTCCGTCGGTGAGGAAATACGGCTCGGTGAACATGTTGAAAGTCCCGATCGTGGACATGATGAACTGGAAGCCGACCACCGGCCGCAGCAGCGGGAGCGTGATGCGAATAAAAGTCCTGACGGCCCCGGCCCCGTCGATCTTGGCCGCGTCGTAGATTTCCGGCGAGATGCTCTGCAGGCCCGCCAGTGCGATTATCATGTTGTAGCCGGTCCACTTCCAGGTGACCAGGATGTCGATGGACAGCTTCGAGGTCTTCGGCGAGGTGAGCCAATGGACGGGCTGGAGGTGCACGGCCTTGAGCAGCAGGTTCACCAGGCCCAGCGAGTCGTCGAAGATCACGTAGAACACTATCGCAATCGATAGCACCGAGGTGACGTAGGGCAGAAGATAGGTGATCCGAAAGAAATCCTTGCCCTTCTGGGCCGGGTTGTTGAGGACCACCGCGATGATCACCGACAACAGGATCATGGCCGGCACGTTGATCAGGAAGATGTAGACCACGTTCCAGAGGGAGGTCCAGAACACGGGGTCGTTGAACAGCAGGTTATGGTAGTGCTTGAAGCCGACGAACTGCCAGGCCTTGGTCGAGTGCCACTTGTTCAGGCTCAGGATGAAGGAATAGATGATGGGATACAACCCGAACACCGTGAACAGCAGGTAGAAGGGGCTGATGAACAGATACGCCTGGCGGTATTGAGCGATCCGGTGCCAGAGACCTCTTCGTGCCATGGCCTAATTACACCCTTGATAATTTCCCGGCGCCCGCCGCCGCGGCGGCGGGGCCGGGAGCTTGTGGCTCAGCGAGAAGCTTCCTTCTGCGCTTCAGCCAGCGCCTTCTCGACGGTCTTTTCGCCCATGAAGATCTCGTTCATCTTGGCCTGCAGGATGCGCTGTACCTCGGTGTACCGCACCGGCTGCTTCCAGGCCGGAACCTGCGGCTCGATTTCAGCGAACACCGCGTTCAACTTCTGGTCCCCGGTGATCGGCCAGGTCATGTTCACGACGTCGGGGTTGGTCCAGGACGGGATCCAGGAGGGGAACTCCCCGTACTGGGCGTGAATGCGGTTACCTTCCATGGTCGTGCACTTCCAGTCGATGAACAGCATGGCCAGCTCCTGCTTGTCCTTGGGGGTCTGCTTGAACAGGCACAGCTCCGCGCCGCCCAGGTTGGAGGCCCGGGAGCCGCCCTTGGCGTAGGCCGGGAGCTTCTGGAAGCGGAAATTGCCGAACGCGGGGGAGCCTTCCTTGATGAAGTTGATCAGCACGTTGATATACCAGGCCGCGGAGGCCACCGAGGCGAGCTTGCTCTCGTCCATGAGCTGGTAATAGGCCGGGGAGCCCTGGCCCACGTTGGCGGCCACCTTCTCCTGAACCAAGGTGTTCATCAGGGCCATGGCCTGCTTGGACTCCTTGGTCTCCAGGGTGGGGTTGTCGTTCTTGTCGAAGTAGCTTCCGGCCAGCTGCTGGGTGAGCAGCGCGTGCAGACCGACCTCGCCGTGCATGGACAGGTCCATACCCCGGGCGGCTACGGAGATCGAGGTGATGTACACCCCGTCCCTGATGAGCTTGCGGGCCTGGACAAGGTACTCATCCCAGGTCTGGATCTCTTTGATCCCGTACTTGTCGAAGATGTCCTTGCGGTACCAAAGGCCTACCGGCGCGCTGTTGAAGGGCACGCCGAAAATCCGGCCGTCCTTATCCGAGTTCATCTCCAGCTTGTACTTGGGGAACTCGCCCTTGTGCTTGGCCAGGTAGTCGGTCATGTCGACCAGCCCGCCCTGCTCGATGAACTTCTGGACGTAGTCGCTCACGATGGTGGCGAAGTCCGGCGCGCCGGAGCCCGCCGCGATGGCGGCGAAGATCTTGTCGTGGGTTTCGGGGAAGGACATCGGCACCGTGGTGATTTTGACGTTGGGGTAGACCTTGTTGAACCCCGGCACGAGCCACTCGTCGATGCACTTGTTTGTCCAGGTCCAGTTGACCAGCTCCCCTTTGCGCTCCGTGGCCGGTCCCGTCGGGGCTTCCTGCTTGCCCCCGGCGAACAGCCCTCCGACCGCCAGCAGGCCGATCAACGCCAGGCAGAGAACGTGCTTCAGCTTCATGCGTCTTCCCCTTTTCTCTTACTGATTATCACGAGATATGAGATAATTTCTACACCATGCCTCCACGCTTGTCAAGTGCGCGAATCCAGCGGCGCTCCGCGCCCCGCTGCGGCGGCATCGGAAAAAACCCTTGACAATTCGAGAAAAGTGGCGGAAGATAGTGTAGATATCTCGGGATTCGAGATAAATCGTGGTTTAGGAGGGAGTTCATGAAGAGAATGCTGTTACTGGTCTGCCTGGTGCTCTGCCTTTCGGCCCTGGCCTTCGGGCAGGAGAAGGTGACGCTGAGCTGCTGGACCTGGACGGCGAAGTGCGTCGCCGACTGGCTGGCTCCCGCGTTCAGCAAGCTGCATCCGAACGTCAGGATCGAAGTCACCCCGATGTCCCACCCGGATACGCACAACAAGACCTTCGTGTCCATCGCCACGGGCAGCGGGACGCCGGATTTCCTGACGATCGACTCGGCCTACATCCAGAAGTTCATCGATCAGGGAGGGCTGGTGGACATGACGGGCTTCGTGACGCCGATCAAGGACAAGTTCCCCGCCTACAAGGTCGCCAATGATTCCGACGCGGAGGGCAACATTTTCGGCGTCCCCTTCGACTGCGGACCGGTCGGCGTATACTACCGCAAGGACATCTTCGACAAGTACAAGGTGAAGCTGCCCGAGACCTGGGATGAGTACATCGCCGCGGGCAAGCAGCTGAAGAAGAACGGCGTGTTCATCACATCAGTGTCCGTCGCCGCCGCGGCCATGGACCAGAGCATGCACGGCGAGGTCGGCCTCCACGGGCTGCTGACCCAGCAGCAGGCCGGCGCGTATTTCGACAAGAACCTCAAGCCTAGCCTCAACACCAAGGAATCGATCGCCGCCATGAAGCTGATCAAACGCATAGTCGATGAGGGGGTTGCCGCCAACGTGGCCCAGGGCTCGCCAGCCCAGTACGAGATGTTCACCAAGGGCCAGTTGGCCACGGTCGTTTCGGCCGCCTGGTACGTGAACGTCCTGTACAATTTCGTCGAGAAAGGCTCCCCCTCCTACGGGCAATGGAGGGTCGCCAAGCTGCCCGCCTTCGCCAAGGGCGGCGTGCGCGCCTCAAACCTCGGCGGCTCGGAGCTGGCCATCCCGCTGCTGACCCCCGACAATAAAAAGAAAGTCGCCATGCAGTTCATCGAGTTCAGCTGCGCGACCCTGGACGGGGCCAAGGTCCACGCCGACTACGGCGAGTTCCCGGCGTACCTGCCGTCCTACTCCTCCGACATCGTGCAGAACAAGACCTTCGACATGTTCCAGGACCAGAAGGTGTACAAGCTGTTCGCGGAAATCACTCCCACCGTCCCCACCTCCTGGAGGATCCCGCCGCAGTACACGGAAATCCAGACCATCCTGCAGGCCAAGATGAACGCCATCCTGACCAACAAGGTTTCGGTGGAAAAGGGTCTGGAGGAGGCCCAGAAAGAGGCGCTGTCGAAATAGGGGTATCGCTTGATCTTTGCCGGCCCCGCCGCGGGGCCGGCTTTTTTCTTGGAGCGGGGCGAAGCCCGGAGCAGGGCCCGGCGCTCAGCGCAGGATATGGCTCAGGCTGAAGATCTCTTGTAATGCTATGGCCACCGCGCCCAGCACGGGACCGTTCTCCAAACGCGAGATGCGCACGTCCCTGGAGGAGCCATGCCAGGCGTGCTTCTTCAGCGATTCCTGCAGGGCCGGCATGAAGAATTCATTGGCCTTGGAAACCTGGCCGCCGAGAATGATCCGCTCGGGGTTGAACAGGTTGATCAGGTTGCTCATCCCCACGCCCAGCAGCGTCCCCATCTGGCGGAAGATGGCGCGCGCCTGCCGGTCCCCCTGACGCGCGGCCTCGTAGAGCAGCTCGCCCGTGACCCTGCCGGCCTCCCCGCCGGCCTGGGCCAGGAGGCGCCGGCCCGCGGCCCGCCGCGCCTCCTCGGCGCCGATGCGGGCCAGGGCCAGACCGGAGGCGTAGACCTCCAGGCACCCCCGGCTGCCGCAGGCGCAAGGCGGGCCGTTCGGGTCGATGGTTGTGTGGCCGAACTCGCCGGAGAAGTTCTCCGCCCCGCGGTAGACCTGCCCGTGGATGACGATGCCCGCGCTGACCCCGCTTCCCAGCAACACGCAGATGAAATTGTCCAGCTCCCGGCCTAAACCGAAGAGCTTCTCGCTCAAGGCGAAGCAGTTGGAAACGTGGTCCACGAAGCAGGGCACGCCGAACTGCTTTTCGAACCGGGCCTTCAGCGGCACCTCTCGCCATTTGGGGTGGTGGGGCGCGTAGCGCCCGATCCCCCGGCGGTAGTCCACCGCCCCGGGGGCGGCGATGCCAATCCCGGCCAGGCTGCCTTCAGCCAGGCGGTTGCCCTCCACCATCCGCCGGGCCTCGCCCAGCAGTCCGTTCACCAGCGCCGCGCGCGAGCCCGCCGGGTCCAGGGGAAGCTGCTGCTGGTCGATGATCCGACCTTTGATGTCGACCAGCACTGAGCGCACCATTTGGGTGCCCATATCCAGCCCCAGTACGAAGTTCCGCCGGGTATTCAGGTCCAGCTTCACCGGCCAGCGCCCGACCCTCGTGGCCACCGCCCCCAGCTCCTCGATCACCCCGCGGGCCAGCAGCTCCTTGATGGAAGAGGTGATGGTGCCCCAGCTCAACTTCGTGCGGTGTTGGAGCTCCACCCGGCTGATTGGGCCACGCTCCCGGACCTGCCGCAGAACGGTGAGCTGGTTGTTCAGCTTCATGGTCTCGTGGTCGGAGATCCCGTGCAGCTCCCGCGCGCTCACCCCTGCCCCTCGATGGCGCGCAGCATTTCCAGATACTGGCAGAAGGCCTCGAAGCTGATGTCGGCCGGCACGTGGTGGTCCAGGCAGGGGAAATAGCCCCCCCCGTCCAGCAGCGCCGGGACCTTGCGCTCCAGCTCGGCGCGAATCGCCGCTTTCCCGCCGAACAGGACCCGCTTGTCGATCCCGCCGAACAGCGCCAGCTCGGGGAAGCGCCGACGCAGCTCCATGGGCTCCATGCCGGCGGCGATCTCTAGCGGCGTGAAGATGTTCACGCCCCCCTCGAGGAATAAGGGCAACAGGTCCCAGTTGTTGCCGTCGGAGTCCACCATGACCAGGTCCAGCCCGTGCCGGCTGCGCAGGTAGCCGAGCAGCTCCTGGTAGCGCGGCAGGAGGAAGCCGCGGAAATGCGCCGGGGACATGAGAGGCCCGTTCTTGTAGGCCATGTCCTCCCACAGAAACACGTAATCGAAGTCGATCAGCGGGCAGAGCCGGTCGGCCAGGGCGCAGTTGAAAAAGACCCAGTGCCCCAGCAGCCGGTGGATGAACTGCGGAGTGTCGTAGAGGGCGTAGCAGAGGTTTTCCGGACCGAACAGGTTGCGCAGGAACCCGTACGCCCCGCAGATCCCGAAGCGCAGCACGTAGGAGCGCCCGCGGGTCCGGGCGGCTACCGCCGGGGCCTCGGCGTAGCGCTCCGCCCGGTGCGGGTCCAGGCGCTCTCGGATCGCCGGCCAGTCGCTTTCGGACTTCAGGGGGTATTCCAGAAACTGGGGGACCGAGGTCCCGGTCTTGAGCTGGCGGGCCACGATTCCGTCGGCCTGCCGCCGTACGATATACTGCTCGGTCTCCTCAAGGGTGCGCTCCTCGAACGGCGGCCAATAGGCGTTGCTGATCACCCGGTCGGTGTGATAGGCGATTCCCGGCGGGGCGTTGTCCATGAACTGGTCGATGTCGAAGAACTGCCAGGGGCTCTGGTCCGCCGGCAGGCCTTCCGCCCGCCACCTGACCAGCGTCTCCTCCCAGAAGCCCATGGCCTCGAAGCGGGGCAATCCCCCGCCCCGCCGGAACAAGGCGGTCTGGCGAAAACACTCTCGCGCCGCAGGTCGAAGCATATTATCTCGAATCTCGTGATAATGGAGCTTAGCGGATGCGCCGAAGGTTGTCAAGCGAGGCGCGGTGCAATACAATGGCGGCATGCAAAAAAGAGCGCTGGGCAGGACGGGGCTGGAGCTCTCGCTCCTGGGCTTCGGAGGATTCCACCTAGTGGAGGTGACCCG
>Ga0315295_10002509_pt1 | contig 15554 bp, 28 predicted proteins | sample YL17G14_0_MG_FD_204453 | JGI IMG/M metagenome (GOLD analysis project Ga0315295, IMG submission 204453) | Sediment microbial communities from Yellowstone Lake, YNP, Wyoming, USA - YL17G14_0 | ecosystem: Environmental > Aquatic > Freshwater > Lake > Sediment | place: USA: Wyoming | collected...
ATGTATGCTTGTGTACTACAATGTACACACCTGTACATACATGCTGGTAGGGGGTGGGGGGGGTACTAGGGGGGGGAGGGGGGTTCAGATTTGTACATTGATGTACAGATCTGTACATTCCAGGGCACCGGGGTTTTTAGGTTCTTGGGATCCAGGGTGCCCTCATGGGTCAGGGATTTTTATGGATCTTCAGAACATAGAATTAAAGAGCTATAGGGCACCGTTTCATAAATCGGAGAAGATTAATAGGATTTAAAAATTGAATGGGGCACGCATCGCGGTTTGTTTGGCTATGTTTATATGCTGATATACCGATATGTATGTGGTGCCTTAGAAATAGGCACAAAGGTGAGAACATGAAACAAACCGGGAAAACAAACCATAAGAAGGCACGAAAAGCAATAAGGGCACATATACGGGTATGTATTACCCATAAACGGTATTTTGATATATACCGTGCCCTTTCACTAACAGAGTATAATATGGGCATGATTACCCGCGCGGATGTGCTTTTATCACTCGAATGTGGATCCGCTCTTAATAGGGTGAGATAATTGCCGGAATCACCCAATATAACGAATGGCGATATCCCCCGGAGATCTCGCCGGGGGAATCCGTTTCAATGCTCAATCTGTCATCGTTTATTGTCACGGGAGAGGGCACGGGCATACCGTATCATTGATTCTTGGGGGCACCTTGAAAGGGTGGATCTTTCACTTCATGATCCTGTCACAAATCCCTTAATGATCGTCTGTAATGACTGTATAACAGAGAGACGCCGGATCGTTGTTTGTCACGTTTGTAATAGGGAGATCTCCCGGGGGAGTACCGATCAGGATGCCCGGGGGATTGTTGTTTGTGCCGGGTGCCGATCTCAGTTTGTCTCCTGTGGTAATTGTGGATGCTTTCACGATAGGAGTACGGAGCGATCACGAATGGGATTATGCCCCCTTTGCTATGATGAGAGGGCACCACAATATATGATCCGGGGGCACGACTATAAACCGGCGCCGGTATTCCATCCCGATTATGAGGAAGGTACTAGATACGCCGGTGTTGAGATTGAAATGGATAGAGTACCGGGAGAAACCATAAGCCTTAAAAAGTTCTGTACCGGCGTAAAAAACTATGATGGGCACCTATTATATTTAAAACATGATGGATCCTTATCGCCGGATGGGGTGGAGATAGTATCGCATCCTATGACGCCGGATTTTCATAAGTCCGGCGTATGGTATGACGTATTGAACTCAGCTAGATCCGCCGGGTATCATTCCCATGATACTCAATCGTGCGGATTACATGTACATATCAATAAGGATTCCCTGAGTCTTTACGGGGAAGAAAGAGAGCGGATAATAGGGAAAATAACGTACCTCATCCACCGGTTTCAACCACAGATCTATAGGTTTTCACGCCGGGATGTATCGCGATGGGCAAAGTTCATATCATGGAATATCGCCGGGGATTATTTCGATGAGTACCTACAATATAAACTCGTTAATCACTCCGATAGGTATATGGCGCTTAATTTGCAGAATCCGCGAACTATAGAGTTTAGGATGTTCCGGGGTACCTTAAATCACGATACTCTCATGGCATCGATAGAACTGTGTGATCTTCTCTGTGATGTCGGGATGATGCCTTTTTCACGGGTGAGAAATGTATCATGGGGGGATATCAAGAATATCGCCGGGGGATATGATTATCTTCCGGCGTATCTGTTAAAAAGAGGTGTTAATTAATGTGCATCATAGTCGTGAAACCTAAAGATCAGGGATTCCCCGCCATGAAGATCTTAAAAAATTGCTTCCGCCGGAATGGCGATGGCGCCGGGTATATGTTTGTATCCGGTGAATGGGTGATCATACGAAAAGGATTCATGAGCTTCACAAGCCTTAAACATGAATTAAATGCCCTAAAGAGAGAGATCACGGTAAAGGATCACAATCTGGTATTTCACTTTAGGATGCGTACCCATGGCGATATATTACCGGGGAATACGCATCCATTCCCGATCACCCGTGATCTTAAATTCCTTACCGGTACCTCCGTAAAATGTAAAATAGGTATCTGTCATAATGGTATAATTCCAAAGATCACCGCCGGAACTAAGGGCATATCGGATACCATGGAATACGTTAAGATGTTATCAAATAAATCACCCGATACGGTTGTACCGGCGGTACAATCATCCAATGGGGGGAAGTTCGTTATCCTCTCCCCGACAGACTGTTTATTAATAGGGCATTTCACGGAGGAGAAGGGCATCATGTACTCCAATGATTCATATAAGGGATATTCGTTTGATTACGCCGGTGATGGCGAGTATATCACCGTTTATGGCGGTTATGGTGCCCAAGATTCCACGGTACGGGTTTGCTCCGTATGTGGGTATTTTGCATATACCAATTATGGTAATAAGGATGCGCCGATTTGTGCGATGTGCCATCATAAAAAAACACCTGTGATCGAGTATCACAGAACCGGATTTTCATTCCGGGGACGGGATTATTAACTTTTTTAAAATCACTCTATAACCGTCAAAAAGGGCACCCGGTTAAAGGTGCCCTCCCCCTCTTGTCATGGTATGCCCCGGGTGCTCTCATGGTGCCCCGGGTGCCTCATGGTATGGTATGGGGCATTATACCGGGGATGGTGCCCCACATGTGATCCGGGGATAATAGGATCCCGTACTGCAGTACCCGGGAAATCCTAGACCCCGGGATCACCGCCGGGGATATCTTCTTCCTTGGGGTGCCCTATTCCTGAGATGCTGGGAATGGGTGGATCATGTACCCGGGAAAAATGCCCCATACCATAAGGGCACGGGTACGGGGAGAGATACCGGGGGGCATGTGATAGATTCACCCATGCCCCTAATGAGAGGGGCACCGGTGCCCCAATTTGGGGCACGGTACGCCATCCTTTTTCCGGGATGGTGAGATATGCCCTATACGTGCCCCTTTCCCCCATTGGTGCCCCTAATTGAGATGGGGGCACCGGGTACCCGATCATGGGTACCCTATGGGGCACCGTGCCCCATGCCGCCGGGAATGTCGAGTGATCCCTGGAAAGGGATCCCTATTCTCTCGCCGGGGAATGACCTTTCCTTAGCAGTACGGTATCATTCCCGGGGAATGGTGCCCATTATACTGAGTATCGCCGGGGCACCGCCATCTTTAAGAACTCCAGACGCAATAAGGGTAATGGTACCCCTATTTCCAGTGCATCCAGATGAAGAGGGGGATGTGGGGGGATGGTTTCCAGTCGAGCCTCGGTCCAGGATTGCCCCTTTTCTGAACCGCGCTTTTTAAAAAGATATTCGGGGAGCTCATGAGCTCCGCCAGCCTTATTATGCTATAACACATAGATCCTTTTGCCTGGTGCCTGTCTGGGACCCTACGCTCCAGGAATAAGATGCCCCTATTCCACCGCCGGAGGAATAGGGGGGAGAGATGTGGTCCAGGTCCCCCAACTGGGGTGCCAAACCTGGTGTTGTGGTGCCTATTCCACCGCCTGATGGCGGGGATGGGGAACCCCGGTCTTCCTGGTAGAAGTGCCTGGCTACCAGGTTCCTATTCGGAGACGCGCCGGTGAGACGGCGGATGCCCGTGCACCTGGGCGGCTCCATTCCTATTCTCCACCTGAAGCCGCGAGCTCATGAGTTGGGCACATTTATTGCATATTAGCGCTTATACACATCTACATATATGCCACACCTGAACCATACGCGGAACCTGCTTATTGAAGCACTCGGTATCGATCTGGTCGAGTGGAATAGAATCTTTGCGATGCACATTGCTCCAATCGTGAAGACTCCCGCCCCCCTGTCCAAGAAGATCGAGAAGATCGTGCACCTGCACAATAGCGGCATCCTGAATGCCCTCGAGTTTGCCTTTGTTATGTACACGCTCGGGGCGGCTGAGAAGGTAGCAGCAATGGAGTTTCTATGAGCGAGCGAACGAGTAGAACAACCGTCATCCTTGAAGAGCCTATTCGGATCGCTCTGGGGCACATGGCGGTTGATCAGAAGAAAACCAAAACCCAGATCTTCAACGCGGTCTTATCAAAAGAATTGAGGAGGGCGGGCTATCTATAGCCTTAATTTCCCGTCACCTTTCTACACACCTTGCAGATATACCCGGCTGGTATCCACCTCCTTCGCCCCGCCTTCATCATCTGTTGGTAGGTGCGAACCATCTTCCTGCCGCAGCAAATCGGGGATGACATTTCCATCAGTCCCGGCACGGGTTCACCCACCGGCCCGATCTTGAATAGGCGGCTTCTTGGTGAGCGCCTCTTGAATGCTCTTCCAGGTTTGCAGCAGTTCCCCTATTGCCGAGCTCTGCAGCCGCATCTCATTGAGGATCGCGGTCAGCAATTCATCAGTATCCGGGGTATGAATGGGCGGCTTAACCGACTGGGTGATCACCGAACGATCCGGCTCCACAAACTTACTTCTCAGGTGTGCCCTGAGGAGACGCCGAAGGACTCTTGGCCCCTTGTCGATCATCCATGTGGATCGCGCCTCCGCGAGAGTGGGGACCGTTTCAAACCAGATGGCCCGCCTCTTTACATTTGAGGGTTCATCCAGTACATTAATCAACACCCGTATCGCGGGCGCCGGAAGGTGAGCATCGAGAATGTGGAGATAGATCGATCTCATCTGGGATCGATATTGAAGAAACCGCCGCACCTCTCTTCCGGCTAGGGTTGCTACCCGTGCTTTATCGGAGGCTCGTTCTGGGTTCTCGAGTAGGGACTCGATAGCTATTTCAAGCATACGCTCATTGCTCATCTTCAACCACCGGGGTGATCCCTTGGTCTTCGAGTTCTTTCATCCGTGCCTCGTCTTTTGCCTCCTCATCATCCACTATACGGACTTTATCCGTGACATGGAAGATGTAGAATAGGCCGGGGTCGTACAGGTCTTTCCCGTCCACCACCCGCTTGAAGAGGGTCTTATAGCCGAGATAGATTACATCCCCCCGCTTGAGATCCTTGGGAAAATTGTGAACCCGCTTGCTTACTCCGAATCCCTGCGCTTCAAGTGCGAAGCTCTCCGGGGTGTATTCGCTACCGACCCACATCACCCATCCGCGTTCCTGTCGCGGATCGCAAGCGGCTTTATCGCATTGCTCCATCCAGAGGCACACAAGAAACTTCTCCTTTCCTGACGCCCGGATAATCTCGGGAATCACTCGCTTGGGGTTAATCTTCTTGATTCCCCGGAAGAAGGAGATCATGGGGTTATCACAAGTGGGGCAGTTGGGGATAGGGTGGGGCAGCATGGGGCACGGTATCGAAACCCCCTTTCCCTCTAAATAGGAGCCGCCCTTTACACGGGTGCCACATCCCCGCTCGATTTTCATGACGTGCCGTACTGTCATGGCATGTCCTCCCAGGCGGGGGGTATTGCGATCTCAATTCCCCGCTTGCCATCGGTCAGGAGTATCCGGCTGTGCTTGCTGGCCTCCTCAAGTAAATCACTGAGTACCTCTTTCGGTAAGTACACGGTGCAAAACTGGCGGGGGATGACCTTGGGAAGTGCCATGCTTAACCCCCCAGTTTGTTTTTGGAGAGCAGATCAACCGCCATTTTGTCAAACTCCAGCCCGGTCTTGGCTTTGCCCTTGGACCATCCCCGGTGCTTGTCACAGAGATCGATCCTCATGTGCCTAACGACGCCGGATCGCCATCTGGCGTGTGCGAAGATGCCCTCCGCCGCACACACATCGCAGGCCGTGGTTTTCATGGATCCTCCTGCCGATCCCGCGTGTTCATCGGTGGGCACTCGTAGTTCGGGGGTACCCTGCAATGCTCCCCGTCCCAGTAGTCGCAGAAAGTACAGTATTCCAGCGAGCCGAATAGGGGGTATTCCCGGGGCATCAGTACTCCCCGGGGAGCATCATAATCTGGGCCGGGTGCCCGGACGCCTCATCGCCCACCCACCCGGCGGTAACGTAAAACTTCCATGTACCTACCGGGAAGTCGGTACTGTCGATCTTCTGAACAACAAACGGCTTCCTGCCTGTATCCTCTCGAGCCTCAACCCGGGCGGATCCATCTGCATCCACCCGCAGCGTCCACACCTGAAACTTCTTGCCCCGGTGCTTTCCCTGATAAGAGGCAACGATATCCACTAGCCAGTGGGCACCCGCTTTCTCCGCCACTTCCGCAACCCCATCGGTAGCGAGGAGGGGCATAAAAGAGAGTTTGTGGTACCCAAGCGTTCCCGTGGACCCCCGGATGATATCCTGCAGGGTCTCAACTTTACAGTGTGCTTCCATTTCTTTCTCACCTACCCAGACGTTCTGGGTATCCTATGCTATATCAGTATAGAGCAATAAACCTATCGTTTTGCTATATCATGAAATGCTTATATCGAATAGGCACCTTACTACAATATGCCCCAGGATCGAGGACGGGGATGTGGGCGTTCTCACCTCCACATCCCCGTGAGATCCGATCTCCTGGGCGCTTTCCTCGGGTATAAATCCTTTCGGTTGTAGCGTGGCGAGTCTTTATCAGCTCATGAGCTCATGAGCATGTAATGGTACGGTGGGTGAAGGTTAGAAAATACGCCATGGGATCTGCCAAGCGTCCCGTTCAACAGGTGAAGGGACATGCGGTAAAGACCCATTGGCGGCGTGCTCCACGGCGTTAGTCGGGGAGGAACCGCTTACAGGATGTACAGAACCAGCCGACGCTTTTCCAACCCCGTTTTTTACTCCCCACCATAATCTGAAGCCAGAGCCGCCGCATTCGCCGCCCACAGCACATCACGGGGTCAGCGGTTGCTTTTCTCATCCCTATTCAACTCCTCTACCGCTTCCGCAGATATCTTCGCATCCTCTCGGTTGATCTCCTTCTGGATGGCCTTTGCTGCCTGGGCGATCTCTGACATCATATCCAACAGGATCCGCTCAACCTCCAAGAGATCCGCAACGTCACCGGTATTTGAATAGGAAAGCAGTTCGTGGGCGGCCCACCGGCATTTGACATTGAGCAGGTCTATAGCCTCAGCCGCCCTCGAGAGGACGGGCTCTTCCATATCAATCAGAAACTCTATCCTGGGCATATCGCAACTCCACATTTAGTCATGTTCTTGAGGGCGTCTGTTGTTCCCACACCGGCCACCGTAATGTGTGGCAAGGCCATGATGAGCCAGATCACATAGATAAGGAGACTGATGAGGATGGCAAGCACCATCAGAATAAATAGTTTGGAATAGGGGGTCATGCCGATCAGAAGTAGTCGGTGTCGCCCTCGTCCGGGTAGAAGCGATGGGAGATTTCGTCCATCACGTCTTCAGCTTCATCCCAGAGTTCTTCGGCTTCGTCTCTTGGTTCGTCTGCCATTTATTTCCCTCCAACTGATCATGAGCCGCCATCGGCGGCTCGGTGTGTGGCGTTCTGCCACAATAGTGTAATTGACACTATCATGATATATACTTATCTACAGCTCGATGACGAGGTAGAGAAACAGTGCCCCTGGGATGGTAACGATGAGGGCTTGCGTCCATAACCCTGCGGCGGCGACACCCCCATCATAAACGGCGAGGGCAAAGACCAGCCAGCAGAGTAGGATCTTCAGCGGCAGCGCAAGTTTCTTCGAGAGTTTAGACATTCTTCACCTCCTCTTTTTTCTCATTGAGCAGGTCCTCGAGCATCTCCTTCGCGGCGGGTGCCGTGGGGTTCACGGCCTTGCCCGTGAGATCCTTCTCCTCTTTCGTCTTTGGATCCACCTCAATGATCTCTTTCACGGGCTGCATCTCATCCTTAAAGTTGTTCCCACACCAGCCGCACCTCCAGTCCTTCAACCGGAGGCGGTAACGGGTCTGAACCGAGCCGCACGCCGGACAATAGGGCCGCTTCCTGAATAGGGATCTTATGACCATAGTAACCAGATCCAGAGTGCCAATATCACGTCGCCAATTATGAGACAGATGAGAAGGAACCGCACCACGCGGCGCTTGCTAGCTGGATCTTTGAACCGCGCCGCCCACTTCCTCATACGGGTCGTCCTCTCCTCGTCGAGCCGCGCCATGATCACCCCCACATCCCCCCCCACCATATCCATATTCTACTTTTATATAGGTTGGTGACCGATATTATACTTGCCTCCAGGTCGCGTTCAGGGGATCAAGCTGGAACTTGGTGGGGCGAGGGACCACATCTTCGCCACACTTCATCCTCTCACGTTTCGTCTGCACTGGCCCCTGGAGGCAAACTTGCTCTGCACATCTCTGTTCTTCAATGTACAGATCTGTACATTTATGCCCACATTGGTCTGGATTCCCCATTCAAAAGCCGTAAATAGGGGGAAAGCCTATTATGGATTACCAATAAATACACTGATGCGGTTTGCCGCCGCACCGCCCGGGTGATCAACCGGGCGGTTGTCTTCTTGCGGTGACTGCAGCGGGGGCGGCAGATTGTGAAAACACATATCGTAACACTCACCCTTCGGGACGACCTTCCATGACTCCTGAGGAATTGGAAGCTGCAACACGACCCGCCCCAATTCCCTATTCTGGCGAACCACGCGACGAGCTAAGCCAGGAGAAGATCCACGAGATTGCGGATGAGAGCCTCTTCAAGATTGCCCGGTTCAATGAGGAGCGGGAGATTGCGGGGAAATCCTATGAAGAGATTGCTAAAGATCTCAAGGACGAAGAGGATAGGAAACGACACGAGCAACGGATCCTATTCAATAAACTTGACGGACTGAATTGCACCCATTTTGGTAATGCTGACCGTTTTATTGTTCGCTGTGGGGATGGGGTCAGGTATTGCCCACCGTTCGACTGGTGGTATAAGTGGCAGGAGAGCGAGGGACGCTGGGAGAGGGACGAGCGAGGGGCGGTTTCTGAATTGGGGAAGGCCGTCGTCCTGAGGATCTATGACGAGGCTTCTAAAGCACCCACCGATGATCGCAGAAAGGCACTCGCGTCCTGGGCGATCAAGTGCGAAACCCCGGGGTCGGTAAGCCAGATGCTCGAGGTGGCTAGATCGAGCCCGAGCCTTGTGGTGATGCCGGATCTATTCGATCAGGATCCGCTTCTGATTAACCTGCAAAACGGGTGCTATGATTTATCGCAGTCGCGGTTCCTACCGCACGATAAATCGCGCTTCTTTTCAATGGTGCTTCCTTTCAAATATGACCCCGCTGCCAAGTGCCCCCTATTCCTGGCCTTTCTTAATAGGATGTTTAAGTCGAGCGCGGAGAGGGATAGAATCCTTGCGTTCCTGCAACGGGCCATTGGCTATACCCTAACTGGCGACACATCAGAACGCGCCATCTTCCTCATGTATGGCATGGGATCGAATGGGAAGACAGTTCTTATTCGGGTTCTTGAAGCCCTATTCGGAGATTATGGGGCGTCTGTGGCGTCCGTGTCTTTCACGACGGCAATGAGTACGAACGTCAGGAACGACCTTGCCCGGTTGAAGGGAAAGCGGTTCGTCTGGGCCAGTGAAAACTCATCAGACACTGTGCTCGACGAGGAGAACATTAAGCGCTGGTCTGGTGGGGATTCCGTCGTCTGCAGGTTCCTATTCAAAGAGGAGTTTACCTATCGCCCCAACTTCAAGATATGGTGGATCTTCAACCACAAACCGAAGATCAGGGACGTTACCGACAGCATCTGGGATCGCATTCATCTCGTCCCGTGCGAGGAGCGGATCCCCCTAGAAGAGCAGGATAAGAAACTCTCCGATAAGATTGTCGCCTCAGAGCTGCCCGGGGTCTTCAACTGGGCTCTCGGCGGTTACAAGAGGTTCCAAGCTGATGGGCTTCAGGCACCCACCACCGTGAAACAGGCAACGGTGGAATACCGCCATTCCGAAGACCCCCTCCATGCGTTCCTTGAAGAATGTTTTGTGACAAATCCCAATAGTGAGATCTTGGCTGCTGATGATTGGCGCACCCCTTTCAAAGAGATTTACGAGATTTACAAAATATGGTCGCTGGACCAAGGATATTCAAAACCATGGAGTAAGAAGAAGCTTGGGAGTCATCTGGGCGAGAAATACAAGGAATATCGCGGTTCGCACGGTACCGAGCGCGGTTACGTTGGATTGCGCCCCAGGAGATACTCGGATATTAACGATGCTATATCAAAATAGGGGTGACAGATGGGGGGTGACAAATGGGTGACAGATTGGAACAAATTTACCAATGTACCACGCGACCGGGTACCTCAGCTGCACTTAGGGAAAACATGGGTTAAACCTGTCACCTGTCACCCCAAATCTGTCACCTCCACCACTAATAATCACAAAACCCGAAAAGAATCGCGCAAGTTAATCGCAGAGATTAACACGATTCTACATTCACCTTCCGCATAAGGAAGGGCTATAAACCATTAAAGCATATTAACAGGTTGTATGGAAAACGAGAATCTACCAGCAAAACTGGACTTCACACAGGATCAGATCCAGTTGATCAAGAACACTCTTGCGAAAGGGTGCACCGATCTAGAGTTTGCCATGTTCATAAACCTCTCCAAGCGGTACCAGCTTGACCCGTTCAGGAACCAGATCTGGGTGGTGAAATACGGCGGCGGGGCCGCACGGGTCTTCACCGGGCGCGACGGCTTCCTAGAGATCGCCCATCGCAGCGGTAAGTTCGACGGGATGGAATCGGGGTACCGCGAGGAAGGATACCCCCTCCATCTCGTCGGCTGGGCGAAGGTGTACCGGAAGGACATGGCTCACCCGTTCGCAGTCGAGGTGGGTATAGAGGAGTACCGGAAGGATACCCCAGCCTGGAAGGACATGCCAAAAACCATGATCCAGAAGGTAGCTGAGTCCCAGGCACTCCGCAAAGCATTCTCGGCGTTCGGCCTCTACTCCCCGGAGGAGTTTGGTGAGAAAGACGGTGAGAAGCCGCCGATGAAAGACGTGACACCCGATGTACCCGGCGGGGTTGGGGCAGCAGTGACGGCAGGAGCCCCGGTGATCGATGCGGATGCGAAGCAGGCGGATCCGAAGAAGAAGCGCCAGGTAAAGATCGCTGGGAAATGGGTGGATGAAGATCGGGCCGACCTCTGCGGCAGAGGTTGAACCGAATGGCACTTATTCCCGCACCCCCGTTTCACCCGGATATGAAGAAGGCACTCCTCGAGGGCCGGAAGAGCTGCGCTTCGCGGAACAAGAGGCTTGGGGAGATCGGAGACTGCTTTGTAATTGACAAGGTGGTATTCCGGTTTGTTGATATCCGGCCAGAGAAGTTCGGTACCATTGCCTACCGGTTCTACCGGTGTGAGGGGTTCGCCACCGCCAGCGAGTTTATGAGCTTCTGGATGCGCCTCCATCGCGGGGCGCTGCCGCTGCCCGACTCCCTTAAATGGCTGCACATCTTAGAACGAGTGACTCCATGAACGACGACGAACTCAGGCAGATCACCGTGAAGCTGCCAACCCCAATCTACAAAGAGTTCAGGAAGAAGTGCGTCGATGAGGAGACCACAATGAACGACGAGGTAAACCGCATGGTTCAGGAGTATGTGGGGGAGTAAATCACGACCACCACGAACCACCGCCTCCGACTTCTCTGTACCGCCCTTTACCTCAAGGTGGGGCGGGCACCCTTCCTTCACAGCGAGGTAAAGGATCTCGTGCGATCCCCCATCCAGCTTCACGCGATGAAAAGACGGGGATATTCAAAAGAAGTTCGGACGGTGCGTGTTGTTATGGGCTCCATCCCCTATTCTACCCGGGTCTGGCAGATGACCGACCGGGCGAGGCGAGTTGCAGAAGCAGAGATGTAGCGTGCTCACCCACCTCTCCCTATTCACAGGAATAGGCGGCATTGATCTAGCCGCAGAATGGGCGGGCTTCAAAACAATAGGACAGGTAGAAATAGATGAGTACTGCAATACAATCCTTGAGAAACACTGGCCCAACATACCACGGTGGAAGGACGTGAAGGATGTCACAGCGCGATCTTTCTGGGAGAAAACCCAAGAACGCCGCCCGATCCTGCTCACCGGGGGATTCCCTTGTCAGCCAGTCAGTTGCGCCGGAAAGCGAGAAGGCCCGGCAGATGACCGCTGGCTCTGGCCTGAGATGCTTAGGATTGTGCGGGAGCTCCGACCCCCTTGGGTTGTTGGAGAGAATGTTGTTGGAATCCTCATGGAAATCGACAATGTTCTTGCTGACCTGGAGCATCAGGAATACGAATGCAGGGCGTTCGTTATTCCAGCTCTCGCGGTGGGGGCGTGGCACCAGCGCGAGCGGGTCTTCATTGTTGCCCACGCCGGATACAATGCCGGAAGCCCCAAATCAGAGCTGCAACCGGCAATACCCAAAGAATCTCCTACAGGCAGCGAAGGATCATTATACCCCCCCCCTCCTCCCAACACCACGGCAACGGGACTGGAAGGGGCAGTCCCAGAGGGGGATCCATGCCCAGGGAGACAGTCTGGCGAATATAGACCAGGGGGATGGGACGCCGATTGCTGGGCATCTGAACCCGGAATGGGTAGAGTGGCTGATGGGACTCCCAACCGGGTGGACCGTCTGCGATGCCTCGGGAACGCCGTCGTCCCACAGCAAATCTTTCCCATCCTCAGAGCCATTGCCGAGATCGAGGGAATGTACAAATGTGTACATTGACGTACATAAAATGACAACAGAGCACATTATTGTACATGGAAGCGTTCACCAGGGTCTCGCCAGCCTGCCGGATGAATCGGTGCAGTGCATAGTGACAAGCCCGCCGTATTGGGGTTTGCGGGCATACGGAACGGAGCCGCAGGTCTGGGGGGGGGATCCCGCGTGCCAGCACGATTGGAAAGAAACCCACCCTGCAGGGTATCGCAGCAGCGACACGAATCCGGGGCCGCTCCAATCTGATGGCAACAAGAACCGCGAACGGCTCATATCTAGCGTGTGCTCAACGTGCGATGCTTGGCGCGGGGAGCTGGGGCTGGAACCAACCCCGGAGATGTACGTGCAACACCTCGTAGAGATCTTCCGGGAAGTTCGCAGGGTTTTAAGAAAGGATGGGGTTGTCTGGCTGAACATCGGAGACAGTTACGCCACCAACGGCATTTATATTGGGGATTATAAAAGACGGCATCCTGAACATCACGACTTTCACACCGACAACTCGGAGCGATACCCCCAGAAGCAAAAGGGGTTCCGTGGCGGGGAGTACAACATAAAGCCCAAGGATCTCGTGGGGATCCCATGGCGGCTGGCCTTTGCATTGCAGGAGGACGGCTGGTGGCTCCGCCGCGACGTTATCTGGAACAAGCCAAATCCCATGCCCGAATCAACGCGGGATCGCCCCACCTCATCACACGAGTATGTCTTCCTTCTGACGAAGCGGGCGACATATTTCTACGATCAGGACGCGATACGGGAAGAACCCGTCTCTACTGAGAAAGCCACCTGGGATGGGTACGGTGGTAAGAGCTGGCACGACCACAAGGACGATATGGGAAAGGGACAGTCGCAACTAAAGTCGATGCCCAACGTATCGCATCCGGCTGGTCGTAATAAGCGCTCCGTCTGGACAATCACCACTCAACCATATTTGGGCGCTCACTTCGCTACATTCCCAACGGCATTGGTGGAGCCCTGCATCAAGGCTGGCACCAGTGAAAGGGGCTGCTGCCCGAAGTGCGGTGCGCCGTGGGTGCGGGTGGTGGAAAAGGGCGAGCCGGACGATGACTGGAAGGCATCCTGTGGAGCGGACTCAACCGGGGAGTACCATGGAGAGTCCGAGAAATTCAGGAAGCAGGACGCTCTTGGAAAGGCGACATATACGGGCTTCAATGCCCGGTATAAGGCGAAGCAACAGAACGCCTCGGATGTGAAGCGCCGGATCCTCGAGGGGATGCGGGAGCGGATAAGCACCTGGGAGCCGGGCTGCGACTGCATCATCGAGGGTCCTATGGGGGCGGCGGAGCCGGTGCCCTGCGTGGTGCTGGATCCATTCGCGGGGAGCGGCACGGTGGCGAAGGTCGCCCGGGATCTCGGGCGGTTCTCGGTAAGTATTGAGCTGAATCCAGAGTATGTGGAGATGATCAAGAAGCGGATGCGATTCTATGAGCAGCTCACACCGGTAGTGGAGGTAATATCGTTAAAGGGAGGGGTGAACTATGAATAAGACAAAGATTGAATGGACAAATTATACTTGGAATCCGATAACTGGGTGTCTCCACGATTTCGCGCTGATGGAGGCCGAGGAAGGGATCAGGAACCCACATCCGCAGGGCGAGCGGGACTATATCATTGATGGGGTCTCCCCTTAGGTTATGGATCATGAAAACAGAGACGGAGATAATAGAGAAGATCCAGAAACTCCGAGAAATGGAAAAGGAAAATCCAGATATGAGTTTTGCAGAGCTTACCGGGTTGTATGCGAGCATATCAGCGTTGGAATGGGTTTTAAGATGGGGAAGTGAGAGATATTGACACTCGTTAAACGGGAAGGGTGAGAGAGATGACCGGGATAACAGATTGTTGGGAGTGCCGGAAGTGCATGAAGGATCATCGAGCACATGGAGATCCCGAAACTGTTTTGTGCTTCGCTGGGTCGGATTTTGTAATAGGAAACCGACACCATTCCCCATGTGAGGTAGGCACTCGTAGGGGGAACGGTCAGCTATGAACGAAGATAAACCATTCTGTTGTAGGTGCAAAGAAGATTTCCCGGTTGCGCAGGAACCCACGAGGTGGCAGATGGGGAAGATGCGTCCGTTGAAGAAAGCTCCCGCATGGATCAAGAAGAAGCTGAGGGAGTGGATCGATAGTGAACTTCACGGTGAAGGATATCTCTGCGGTAATTGTTTTTTCGATCTGGAAGATGAGCATGAGATGGAGGGCTAGGAGGAATGGACATGTTGTTTGAGGTGAGGTATTTGAAAGAGAATCCAAAAGAATTCGAGGCATGGATCGATGGGAACCTGATGAAAACCTTCCCGACAAAGCGCGAAGCGCAAAAATACTTGAAAGATTGGCGCGATTTAGGGTGCGAACCATAGGGGGAAAGGTAAGCTATGAGCGATGATGTGAATCAGGGGAATGAAGGAATAACCGAAGAGGAGCTAAACTGGTATTGCTTTGGAGAATACCTTAAATCTGGTGGGCGAGTGCGATTGCGCCCTCTGATCTCTAGGGGGAATGGTAAGCTATGAAGGCAATTTTACCTCTCACATATAAACCGAAGATTCAGGCCGTGATAGATGGAAAGTGCAAGCAGACCATCAGAGCCGGGAGGATAATATATTCAGAGATAGCGTTCCACGGGTGGGAAGGAAAGCCATATCATTCAAAGTGGAGCTTCAGGACCGAATATTTCCAAGTAATCCTTCAGGAACCGATCATCATCTATCCACACGGGATCTTCTGGTCCTGGGCAGGCATCACCCGCGAATGGGCCGATCCGGTATTAGATGATGTTGCCTGGTTTGATGGAATCAATCCACCGACAGGGACTGAGTTAAAGAAGGTTCTGTGTAAGATGCACAAGATCCCACCCGAGGGTATCGAAGCGCAGATCATAAGATGGGATTAAGAGCGGGTGTTAATTGAAG
>Ga0315295_10002510_pt1 | contig 15544 bp, 12 predicted proteins | sample YL17G14_0_MG_FD_204453 | JGI IMG/M metagenome (GOLD analysis project Ga0315295, IMG submission 204453) | Sediment microbial communities from Yellowstone Lake, YNP, Wyoming, USA - YL17G14_0 | ecosystem: Environmental > Aquatic > Freshwater > Lake > Sediment | place: USA: Wyoming | collected...
CCAGAAAAGGGGGATTCCTGCTTTACTGACCAGTACGGAGGAGACCACCGCACCGATCATCACGAATTCCCCCACGGCGAGGTTGATCACCCGGGTAGCATTGAAAGTGACCACGAGGACCAGGCCGACAAGCCCGTATATACTTCCCAGGCCCAGGCCAACAAATCCAAGAAGCAGCACGTTGTCCATATAAACTTTTTCTTTATGGTGAACGTCTCAAATAAGGCACCCTTAGCCCTGGGTCCAGGGCGAGTCCCCACCGGCCCTTTCCCCCCTCCCTTTCTCCCTCCCTGCCAGGGAATAAAAGGAGAAGGGAAGGGGAAGGTGTCAGGGTGTCAGGCTGAAATAGCGGGTCTTTTAGTACTTCACGTATTTGCCGCCCTTGATCATCATGGGCAAGAAGTCCTCAGCATGAATCAGGATGTGGGACCCTGGTTTCCAACCCGGAGATTTTCTGGGTTGGGGGCATACTAAGCTGACCCCCGCAGAATATTTTTCCATGGCATCTCTTAAATTCTTTCTCTCCAGTGGCTCACCCTTTTCTATCATTGTCTTCAGCACATGGACCAGGACATTCGTGGCATCCCATGTCTCCATGAAGTACCCCGGATCGGGAGGGGTTGACCCATACTTGGCCTTGAATTTATCGATGATCGCTAAGACCTGGGGATCATTTGGGTCGCAGACGAATCCTGCCTTCCATCCCTCTAAGAGCTCAGGTCCAACGATCTTCGCCGCCGGGTACATGGTTGTGGAGGTTCCATACATGACCGGTTTCCATTTGAGTGCGGCAAACCCTCTGGCCACCGCTGCCGTATCTTTTGTTAAAAGGATGCCGACTATGGCCTCGGGATTGATGGTTTTCATTTTGGAGGTTTCCGCGGTCGCTTCAGCTGCGCCCATCTCAACGGGGACGTCCCCGACCACGTTCAGCCCGTAGTCCTTCGCATATTTATACATGATGTCCTTTCCATCTCGTCCCCAGGCATAGTTTACCCACATGACCCCGATCTTTTTGAAGCCGTCCCTCTTGGCCAAATACAGCCAGGCCTTGCAGAGCCCATCGTTGTTTGATCCCGAGGCGAAATACCATTTCCCCAACTCTCCCTCGTGGAGTTTCACGGAATAGGCATGGCCAAAGACCGGAACCTCCTCTTCGGAGGCGATCTTCATGAGGGCCAGGCCGGCCCCGGATGTGCTGGTCCCGGAGATGAGAAGGACCTTGTCCACGTTAATATATCTTTTTGCCAGGGAGGCCGCACGATCTGGAGAGGCCTGCTCATCTCCGATCTGGTAATCGATCTTGTGACCGAGGATACCGCCCTTCTCGTTGATCTCGTCAAAGATCATCTTCTGGGCATCGACCTGGGACCTTCCTGCTTCGGCATGGGCGCCCGTAAGGTCCCTGATCAGGCCGATCTTGATCGGTTCCTTGCAGGTCCCGGTTGAAGGACTCATGGTCACGATAAAGATGGCCGTCAAAAACAAGATTCCCGAAATCCTCCATAAACGTTTCATAACTCCTCCTTTCTTTCCATCGAATTTGATAGAAAATAGCCCCTTCACCCTTCCTTTCCCCGTCTTCGGGGGAGAGGAGAGCAGTCTGAATTTTCATGGTTCGTCGGGGTTCACCTTAGCCGGACATGAAAAATATGGAGAAAATCGTCCTCAAATCCCCGCCATCCCCGCTTTGCAAACGGGTGGTGGGGGGATTTTCATCGTGCGCGGTTATCCAGCTTAGGCGACAATGACATCCTATTGAAGGTTCTCTTTTTCCTTTGCAAGGATCGTATATTGATGGTCTCGTAAAAAATCGTCACTCCGGTGAAAACCGGAGTCCAGAGAATTTATAACTATTTGAAAAAACTGGATTCCGGCTCCCCGCTTTCGCTGGGACAAGCTTCGCCGGAATGACAGAAAACCGAAATTTGAGACTTTTTACGATTTCATCATATAGTGATAAGCACTGGCTTTTAAGTTGGAGCATTTTACGAAAGTGGGGGTAGGGTGTCAAGGAAAATCGACCACAGGAAAATCCACACCCCACTTAACCAAATGAATCCCGCGATATTTAGTTAAATTGTTCCCTCAGAATGCGCTTCAGTATCTTTCCCGTTGGACTCCGGGGTATAGAATCGGTGAAGACCACTCTCTTGGGGATTTTGAATCTACCAATTTTACCCTGGCACCATTCAATAAGTTCATCTTCCGTGAGCGTTTCAGCACCTTTGATAACCACGATAGCCTTGACGGCCTCTCCCCATTTCTCATGGGGGTAACCGATTACGGCAACATCGGCTATCTTTGGATTATGCAGGAGAGAACTCTCTATCTCGGCGGGGTATATGTTCTCTCCCCCGGATATTATCATATCCTTCTTTCGATCCATGATATAGAGAAATCCATCCTCGTCCATCCGGGCGATGTCGCCTGTGTAGAGCCACCCATTCCTGATAGCCGCTGCTGTATCCTCCGGCCTATTCCAGTATCCCTTCATTATGTTGGGTGCACGGAGCAGCACCTCGCCATTTTCACCGGGTTTAACGTCACGGCCATCCAGATCAACAAGTCGTACCTCCGTGTGGAAGAATGGCTTCCCGCATGAGCCTACCTTGGAAAGGGCGTTCTCCTGGTCGAGGACAGTGGCTGTGTTGCACTCCGTCAGACCGTAAAGCTGACGAACCTCAATACCCTTTTCGAAGTATTCCTGGAGCAGGGTTACTGGCACCGGGGCGGCATAGACCAGTATGACCCTGACGGAGTTCCAGTCGTACTTTTCGAAATCAGGCACAAGTTTCAGAAAGGCGAGTAGCTGCGGGACGGACCCGAACCCGCTTACCTTCTCTTCCTGGATGAGTTCAAGAAAGCGTTTTGGATCCAGGCTCCTGAGAAGCACGGCTTTTCCTCCACTGTGTACAAGCCATGAAGGGCCAGCCAGGGCACCGATATGGAACAGGGGGAGGGCTATCAAGCTGATGGTGCCTACATCCAGGCCGAGGGTCGAGGAAAGATTAACCGAGCTCCAGTAGTAGTAGTTGTGTGTGAGCTCGGCCCCCTTGGGCTGGCCTGTGGTACCGGAGGTATAGAGAATGGTCAGGGTGTCATCATCGCCACCGGTAATCTCTGGCTCTGCATGTGAAGCGCCGGAAAGTAGGGCCTCATAAGAAACGGCCCATTCCGGCGGCTGATCAGAAATGGCCACGAGCTTCTCGACGGGTTTCTCATTACGGATAGGTTCCACAAGTTTGGTGAATTCTTTACCGAATAGAAAAACCCGAGCGTCGCAGTCTGAAAGGATAAACTGTACTTCAGGGCCGGCCAGCCTGTAGTTGATGGGTACAAGGATGGCACCAATCTTCCCGAGTCCAAAGTAAATATCGTAATACTCCGGCTCGTTGAGCGCCAGGAGTCCCACCCGGTCGCCACGGCGAACGCCGAGATCCAGCATGGCATTGGCCAGCCTGTTAGATCGTTCGTTAAGCTCTTGATAGGTTCTCCGTACATTTTCGCAGACAAGGCCTTCCCTTTTGGGAGTAAGAACAGCACGTTTCGCAAGAAATTCTCCGATGTTTATTCCCATAAACGAACCTCCTTTCGTAATGCAGATGTTCAAAGAAAAACGGATCGACTGAACCGATAACTACTGATAAGAGGTCACTTTTAGGTGAGGGGAATATACGAGAAGGGGGGTAGTATGTCAAGGAAAATCGACACAAGATATGACAGTGACCTCCTCATAGGTTCGGGCGTCAACAAGGCAAGAAGCTTTAACAGGCAAGCCGAAACCATCGCAGGAAGGGATTTCGCCCCCAAGAGCGGGTAGTCGACCCCTCCAAGGGAAAGGGGACGTCCTCCAGTTTTGTGGGCGTTGCGAGTGTTGGGAATTCCCCTGACTCGCTATTGCTGAGGTGCCGAAATTGAAGTGCGATCCCCAGCCCGGGGGACCAAGCCGTTTCGCTTGGCATCCTGAGGCGGTGGACTTCCCGTGGATTAGGCGGGAAGAAACACCCCGCCTCCTCCGGCGGAGACAAACCTGAATCTTTTGGCCGGCTTTTGATCCCAGCCGAGGCTGTCGGCGCGAACCGGCTTGGTCCCCCGGGCCGAAACAGAGGTGGTTATAAAGGGCGCAACCAGGAAGAAATTGATTACGCGAATTTCTGCGGCTAAGCACTGGGCCAGAAGGCTGGGGAAGGGGATCATAGTTGAAATCTTTCAGAAGGGATATAAATCTGAAAAATCCGCACAGCGCGTAATGGTGGGCATGAATAAACCCAACTCTTGAGCCCGGGATAATAGCTCCCGATAATCTCCAGACTCCGCCTTTTCTCTGATCCTTTCCAGGTCTTCCGGGGGAGGGATTTTTTTTAAGCTGCAGTATCCCCACTCCACGACCAAATCGGTTTGGAAGCTATTCTCGAAATGCTGACAATAACTGCAGTGGGGCGAGGCCAAGTCGTGCATAACCGTCTTCGAGCTCATCGCCCCCAGTCCCGCTCTTTCCCCGAATCAAATGGGGGAGGGGACCGGGGTTGAAAGAGCCGCTATGATTTGATTTCCCCCAGCAAAACCCGGGCGATTCTTCGGATACTCTCCCGGGCTAGCCCTCCCTCCAACACCTTACCTTCTAAACAAGCTTGGGCGATTTGCTCATCATAGGGGATCACGCCAAGGACCTTTATCTTTCTTTTGTCCAGCTCTTCGTGCATTCTATGATCTATGGCCGGCGAAGGAATCTTATTGATCACTCCACCGATCACTTTCACTCCACTGGCTTGGGCTAATAAATTTATTTTAGCCGCTAAAGCAACGGATTCGAAGGAAGGTTCTACCAGAATCAACAGGGTATCGATGTATTTCTCGACCCCGCGGCCGAAATGCTCGACCCCTGCTTCCATATCTACCAGAACAATTTCCCTCTCTTTTAGAACCAGTCGGCTGAGGAAGGCTTTTAACGCCTCTGCCATAGGGCAGGCACAACCTTCAAAAGCTCCGGTTATTTTCCCGACGGATGCTAATTTCAAAGCATCTGTTCCCATCAGGTATCTGTCGGGAATGTCCTGGAGATAAATCCTCTCCTTGCCCAGGGTCTGGGTTGGGACGTCCGTTTCTCCGGTTAATTCCATCACCCGCCGGGGCCCTCCAAACAGATCGATCAAATCGCGGGGTCCATGATGAAAGCCCAGCATCCGGTAAAGCCCGGGGTTCGATTCATCGGAATCAACGATCAAGACATGGTAATCCATTTCCTGTAAGACTTTGGCTAGCAGAACCGTCAAAACGCTCTTGCCGGTTCCGCCTTTTCCGGCGATGGAGACCTTCTGCATGTCCCTTATTTCCCGCTACCTTTTCCCATTTCTAACCCCCGCTCTACGGGCAGCCAACCGGGATCTTCCCTCCGCCGCTCATCCTGACCACGTCAGGGCAGCTTCGGCCCTTCCTTGTACACTCCTCCGGCAATGTGGGCCCCCATCAGCGCTCGGTCGATCCCGCCCTGGGGAACGAATTCCGGAGGACGCAGGAGTTTCATGGCGATCGCTTTGGGCTCGCACTTAAGGACGCATACCCCGCAGCCGAAACATTTTTCTTCATCGATTTGCGCTTTGTTATCCTTCATGGTAATAGCTTCGAAACCGCATCGAGGGAGGCACAAGGCGCACCCGTTGCAGAGTTTTTCGTCCACATAGGCATTCCACCTGGTCCGCAGCCATCTTCCGCTGGTGGGGATCTTAAAACGTTTGAAATTTTCCCAATCCACGCAGCAATCCGGGCAACAGTTACAAATGGGATTCCCCTGCAAGCTTTGAGAATTCCAGGCCTGGTGAACTAAGCCATGGCCTTCGACTTCGTAGAGAAGCTCTAGAGCTTCATCTTTGGAAAGTTCTCTTCCGCTGCCCCTCACGATAGCGTACTCCGCCCCCCGTCCAAACTGCAGACAATAGAGCCGGTCAGCAAATTTGCAGTCCAGACCAACGCCCAGGTGGCGAGAACGGCAGGCGCATCCTGCCATAGCGATCGTGGTAGCCGCTTTCACAATTTCTCGAATATCCTCCCAGGGCTCGAACTTGGTATCGGGAGGGAAGGCTTTGATCGCCGGTAAGATTCTCTGAATGGGAACCCCGGTCTGAAGGAACCACAGGGCATGGTCGCGGTCATATCCGCTCCGATAAAAGGCCTGCCATTTCTGGGCCAGTTCCGGTTCCTTCTTGGGGTCCCACCGCAGGTCGGCCAACATGGCATCGTGCAATTGCGGCAGAGAGCGGGCAAACCTGGCTCCGTCCATCTTGGAAAAATCTTTGGGGAAAATCAATCCCCGGTTGAACATATCCCGCAAATTCCCATCCACTTCTTCTTCGGTCAGGCCAAATTTCCTGGCCAACTCCTGATGGGAAGCGGGGAGAGATGCGGCGAGCTGAGCTTGAACGGGGGTTAGTAAAAATTGCAGCAGGCTGATGAGTTCCTTTGATTCCGGGTAACGCATCATCTCCGCCAATTTCAAATAAGCATCCCTGGCTTCCATACTGGCCTCCTTCCTCTGAAGTTCGTATTTTCAAAATCTAACCACAGAGAACGCGGAGAAGCAACCCAATTTCAAGGAGTTTAGAAAACGGTTATTTTCTCCCCTCCGTGTCCTCTGAATTCTTAACCTCTCGATCCCTTCCTTTCGGCGATCAGCAAATTCAACGGCTTTCCCCGCCCAATGGGGGAAGAACTTGCCCTGTGGACTAATCACGGTTCCTCCCCAGGGCGGGGGTAAATAGTTTGGTTCTCCCTCTCCTTCATCCCCTCCCACAGAGGCTGTGTCGTAACCCCTTTCTGTCATTGCGAGCGACCGAAGGGAGCGTGGCAATCTAATCATTTTCAATAGGTTATGAGATTCGATCGTTTCACTCCCTCGCAATGACGTTGCGACACAGCCTCACAAGGGGAGGGGAAAAGTCGGGGCTTGGGATCGGCGCTTCGTTAATACCCTTTCTGCTTCCTGACTTCTTCAATGCGCGGTGGCTTTTTGACAATATTCATCTGGTATTTCATCTCATCGATGTTGGTCGTCCACCACACGGCCATTATGTCGGCCTTATCCGGCTTATCAGAGGGGTGGAAGAGAGAGATAAAGCCCCGGTTGTCCATACGGCCGAGGGGAGATACTTTGATACCCCCCAATACGCCCCGGTAATCAAAGGTTCTGGCCGTTTGCATGATTTTGTCGGTATCCGTTACGGTGCCTGCCCTTTTCATGAGTTCAACTGCCCAATAAACATAGTCATAGCCAGCATCATCGACCCCTCCCACCCGGGCTTTTTCGCCATATTCTTTAATATATTCCCGGTTAAACCTTTCCCTCTTTTGCGGGTCGAGGCGCATGAGCTCGATCAATTCCGGTGTTAATTTCGTCCAGGGAGTTAGGTAACTGAGTTCCACATGCCCTTCAACGGCAGGCCCCCCGATCCGGAAAAACTCAACGCTGGAAATGTTGTTGCTCTCCCCGATCGTCTGCACGGGCCACCCAATCTCCAATCTCTGTTTGACAACCAGAGCTCCGTTGCCGGGGTTCGTGGCTACAAAAAGGGCATCCGGATTCTTGGTTTTCAACCTCATTAGGATGGTGAAGAAATCCGTTTCACCCGTCTCAAAGGTCTCTTTGCCCAAGACCTTGCACCCCAGGGCTTCGAATGCCGGGGCCTGGTAGTCATACATGGATCGAGCCGTGGCCATATTTTCTACGATAAAGGCTACGGTTTTTATACCCATTTCATTGACAAAGAAGGGGGGAAGGAACTTGGCCCTGAATTCAGCGCTGGTGGTCCCATTGAGGGTGTAAGTGATGCCCGGCCGAATGATCTCTTTGGCGCTGGAGTAATTGATCTGGATAACTTTTCTGGGCTGGGCGATGGCCTGGACGGCTATGGTGGCGGCGCTGTACATGGGCCCGATCATGATCTTGATGTCGTGCTCATCCATCAGGCGAGTCGCGCAGGCAACGGCGACTTTCGCGTCGGTACGAATATCGCATTCATTCAGATCGACCAAGTATTTTTGGCCGGCCACAACAAACCCACCATCCTCATTGATATGTTTCTGCGCGAGCAGGGCCCCATTCCTCGTAGTAGAGACCATAGGCGCCAGTGGGCCGCTGAAGGATCCGACGAGCCCCATTTTCAGCTTCTTTGCGGCTTGCGCTCCGCAAGGGGAGTTTCCCAAGCCCAAAAGGAATATTCCAACCAATAAAACGATTGAAATTTTTTTCATTCTACAACTCCTTTCTAAGATTTTAAGAGAGTAGAGAAACGCAAACCCAAGACCATCAGCCGGAAAGAGTTCCTTTGGAGTTATCTACAGAAACCCAATGAAAAGGGTCTATTCAACAAGAATCCAGGAATCGTTCTGGCGAAGGTCGATGGTCGCGAAGAACACAGGTCGGCTGGGGGAGGACGGATTCTTTGAACCACGTTCTTTTTCAAAGCTGCGTGTTTCATGCAAACCCCCTCCCCAACCCTTCCCTCGAGCGCGAGGGAAAGGGTGGGGGACGAATCTAGAGAATCTGAGATAAATCGGCAGTCTCGAGAAACCTCGCCATTTGCTCGCGATGGTAAACTGGATCTCCCAGGGCTACTTCATTGGCCTTGGCCCGCTTCAGATAAAAATGGATGTCATGCTCCCAGCTGAAACCGGTTCCTCCCAATACCTGGATGGCGCTCGTAGCAACCCCCTTAAATACCTCCGTGCAGTACGCCTTGGCGGCTGAGGCTGCCAACGCTGCATCTCTGGGGTCCCCGTGATCTTGAGCCCAGGCCGCCCAGTACAAAAGCGAGCGGGCACTTTCCACTTCCAGGAACATCTGGGCGCAGCGATGCTTGATTGCCTGGAAGCCCCCGATGGGTTGATCGAACTGGACACGAACCTTGGCATATTCCACCGCCATTTCCATCGAGCGCTGGGCACCGCCGATGGACTCGGCGCAAAGCCCAACCTGAGCCCGCTGCAGGGCCTTGAGCAAAGGCTTCCATCCTTTATTGGGCTCACCCAGAATTCCCTCCTTGCCGACTCTCACCCCTTTGAATTCCACCGCGCAGAGTTTGCGGGTGCCGTCCATGCCCGGGAGCGGAGAAATCGAAACGCCTTTGGCGCTGGAATCCACCAGGAAGAGAGTAATCCCCTGTTCCGGGTCATTTCCCGCCGCGGTGCGGGCTGCGCAGACCAGAAAATTAGAGGCCTGAGCATCGGGCACGAAGAGCTTGGTCCCATTCAATACGAATTCACCTTTATTCGACTTAGCCTTCATCTGAATATAGGCCGGGTCTGCTCCTCCCTCGGGCTCATAGAGCGCCAGAGTCCCCCGCGTCTCTCCGGTCGCGATTCCGGAAAGGTACCGTTCTCTCTGAGCATCGTTGCCGAGTTCGATCAGCGCCTCAGCAGCGAGCAGAACCGTGGAAAAAAATGGGCCTGGGAACACAGCCCGACCCATCTCCTCCAGAACAATGGTCAGATCGACCAGGCCCATCCCCATCCCCCCGTAGGCCTCGGGGATGCGCATTCCCATCCATCCCAATTCGGCCATCTTGGCCCAGATCTCCTTGGTAAAGCCCTGGGGGTCCTCCGCCATGGCGTGGACGTAGTTCATGGAACATTCTTTTTCCAAAAATCGGCGGGCCTGATTGGCAATCTGTTTTTGATCTTCGTTGAAGCTGGAATCCATAATCTTACTTCCCCTCCCTTCTGGCGGCTCGAGATAAATCTTTGGGCAGACCCAGCACGCGCTCGCCAATGATATTGCGCTGGATTTCTGAGGTTCCAGCTTCAATGGTGTTGCCTTTGGATCTCAAGTACATGTATTGCCAGATCCCGTCCTGAATGGACCAGGGAGACCCCATCTGGATTTGGCTATAGGGCCCTTGCATCTGCATAGCGGCCTCGCAGATCCTCTGGTTGGACTCACTCCACAAAAGCTTGCCGATGGACCCTTCCGGGCCCGGGATGCCCCCTTTCAGCAAGTGGGATATGTTCCGGAATCCGTGGTAATTCAACACCAGGACTTCCAGGAATGCCTGAGCAAGCTGCTGCCGGACGAGAGGATCCTGGAGGATCGGTTTTCCGGAGCGTTTCGTCTGCCGGACCATCTCCAGGAGCGTGCGTATATTTCTCATGTACGCTCCGGCCATCGTCGCATCGCCGATCACTCGCTCGAACATCAGGGTCGTGATGGCAATCTGCCATCCCTGCCCCTCTTTGCCGACCAAATTCTGCACGGGTACCTGCACATCTTCCATGAAGACTTCGTTGAACTCAAACTCTCCGGTGATCTGCTTGATGGGTTTTATCTGTACTCCGGGGGATTTCATGTCCACGAGCAGGTAACTCAGCCCCTTATGCTTCGCAACATTGGGGTCTGTGCGGACCAGCAGGATGCAATAATCCGACACCTGGGCCATGCTGGTCCAGGTCTTTTGCCCGTTGAGGATATAAAAATCCCCCTTCCTCACAGCCTGGGTTGAAACGTTGGCCACATCCGAGCCCGCATTGGGTTCACTGAATCCCTGGCACCAGATATGGGTTCCATCCAGGATCCTGGGTAAGTACTCTCGCTTCTGCTCCTCGGTCCCACAGGTCAGGATCGTGGGAGCCGCCATCCCATGGGTGATGACCCCCGGTCCTTTCAATTCCAGGCAGGTGGAGGCAATCGTCTTCATGACGATGAATTCCTCCATGAGGGTTTTCCCCTGACCGCCGTATTCCTTGGGATAGTGCAGCCCAGCGTAGCCGGCGTCGAAGAGTTTTTTCTGGAAAACACGATAACTCTGGCCCCATTCCTCGATCGATTTCACCATCTGCGCCCGGGAGGACCCTCTTTCCCCCTCTGGAATATTCTTCTGCAGCCAGGAAACAAACTTCTTGCGGAACTCCTCCATTTCTGGAGTCAATCGAAAATCCATCTGGACCTCCTTTCTTCCTTTCGAGACTTCGGTCTTTTTGGGTTTTCAGGGAGAAATCTCCTGAAAACATCTCTGGTCTGGCCGTCAACGGCAAGTGGCAATTCATTCACTTTTCCCGCGTTCCCCCAGAATCTTTCTGGGAAACCGCAAAACCCCCGCCCCCTTTATGGGCGCTCCAGTACCGATCTTTAAGAAGACGCTTGAAGAGTTTGCCCGTCGGGTGCCGGGGAAGCTCTTTTTCAAAATCAACGGTCTTGGGACATTTAAACTTGGCCAGATGCTGCTGGCAGAAAGCAATCAGCTCCTGTTCCATCTGCGGACCCGCATCAGCCATGTTGGCGGGCTGCACCACCGCTTTCACTTCTTCCCCGAATTCTTCGTTGGGAATTCCGAATACAGCCACGTCCGCCACCTTCGGGTGCATAATGAGGATGTTTTCGATCTCCTGAGGATAGATGTTCACGCCCCCTGAGATGATCATATCTGCCTTGCGGTCGGTCAGGTAAACATAGCCCTCCGGGTCTACAAAACCGATGTCTCCGACCGTCGACCATCCCTTGGAATTCCGCGCCGCCGCCGTTTTTTCGGGATCGTTGTGATATTCAAAGGTCGGGCCGTTGGCAAAATAGATCTGGCCGATCTGCCCAACGGGGAGTTCTTTTTCCCCATCCTCATCCATGATGTGGACTTCGCCCACGAGAGCCCGCCCCACGGAACCCTTGTGCTTCAGCCAGTCCTGGGAGTTAATCTCGACGAATCCGTTGCCTTCGGTGGAGGAATAGTATTCATAGATGACGGGACCCCACCATTGGATCATCTGCTCCTTTACCGGAATAGGACAGGGCGCGGCGGCATGGATGGCGACCCGCAGGCTGGATAAGTCAGACCGTTTGCTCTCCTGCTCCGTAAGCTTCAACATCCGGATGAACATGGTAGGAACCCATTGGCTATGGGTTGCTCGATACTTTTCAATCAGGAAAAGGGCTTCCAGCGGATCGAAGTGTTCCTCCACGATCACCGTGCCCCCCGCTCGCAAAACCCACATGCAAAATCGCAGTGGGGCCGCGTGGTAAAGGGGTGCCGGCGAAAGGTAAACCGTGCCGGCATTGATTCCGTATTTCGCAATCACGGCCTGGGCTGCCGGATGGGTCGTTCCGATGGGGCTGCCCAGAAGCGGAGGAACCACTCCTTTCGGCCGTCCTGTCGTGCCGGAAGAGTAGAGGATATCCTGGCCTTCGAGCTCATCCGTAATCGGAGTGGTCGGATATTTGGCCGCCCTCCCCTCGTAGGAGTCAAAACCCGGGAGCGTGCCACTGGCCATGAGCCGGGTATGCACGTTGGGCATACGGTTGCGAAGCTCCGCCGCAAGGTCGCCTTTCGCCTGGGAAGTCAGGAAAACTTTCGCGCCGCAGTCTTTGACGATATATTCTATCTCCGGTACGGCAAGGCGGTAACTGATCGGCGTGTAATAGAGCCCGGCCCGCTGGGCGGCCCAGGTGAGTTCCAAAAAGCGGGGGTGGTTTTCCATGAAGATGGCGATATGATCCCCGGTGCGGAGGCCTAAATCCCGGAAGAGGTGGGCACAGCGATTCGCCCGTTCCTCCAGCTGCCGGTAGGTCACCCGTTCTCCACCCGGCTCCATGATGTAAGCAAGTTTTTCTGGAGTCTGAAGAGCATGCGTTCTGGGATGCAACATTATTTTTCCTCCTTGACTTTATTCCGGTGTTGTCAAAACCTGACTGCAGAGGACATAGCGCGGCAGAGCCGCAACCAAAAAAATCACCCCCTCCCTCCCCTCCCCCCTCGAGGGGGAGGGAGAGGGTGGGGGGGAAAAAATTCTTAACAAAATTTAGAGAAACTGAACATTGATGATCTCGTAAAAAGTCTTTTGGGTCGTCTCCCCGGCGAAAGCCGGGGTCCAGAACGCCTTGAAATAACTGGATTCCGGCTTTCGCCGGAATGACAGAAATACGTCTTTTTAGACTTTTTACGAGGTCGTCAACATTAGTAGTACAGAGATTAGGGTCAAGGATCAAGGAACAAGGATCAAAAACTTTTTTCTCTGGTCTTCCGCCCTTTTCCTGCTTCTTGGGATTCTCCTATATTCTCCCCGGCCCCTCACAGGCCGAGGTAAGCCTTCCGGACCTGCTCATTGTTCAAGAGCTCTTCGCCAGTGCCTTGGAGGACAATTTTCCCCACTTCAAGGACATACCCCCGGCTGGCCATCTGCAAAGCCATGTTCACGTTCTGCTCCACCAGCAAAATGGTCACCCCGCGGGAATTGATCTCCCGGATGATCCCGCCGATCGCTTCAACCAGAAGAGGCGCCAGACCCAGGGAAGGCTCATCCAGCAAAAATAACCTGGGCCGGGACATCACCCCCCGGGCAATCGCCAGCATCTGCTGTTCTCCACCGCTCAGAGTCCCGGCCAGTTGCCCTCTCCTCTCTTTCAAAATCGGAAAAAGCTCGTAGACCTGTGCCAGATCGGCACCTATCTCCTTCTTATCCCTGCGCACATAAGCACCCATCTCCAGGTTATCCACTACGGTCATCAGAGGAAAAATCGCCCTGCCTTCGGGAACCTGTGAGATCCCCATTTTAACAATCAACTCCGGGGGCAGACCCCTAATCCCTTGACCCAGGAACTCGATCTCGCCCCCAAAAGGAATCACAAACCCGGAAATCGCCCACAATAGAGTTGTCTTCCCGGCTCCGTTGGCGCCCACCAGGGTGACGATCTCCCCCGCGGAAACCTCCAGGGAAACACCTTTCAGGACGTGTAGCCCCCCGTAGCGAGTATCAACTCTTTTCAGGCTTAGCACCGTACTCCCTCCCTAAATAGGCCTTGATGACTTCTGGATTGCGGCTGATCTCCGCGGGCGTCCCCTCGGCAATCTTCGCCCCGTAATTCAAAACCACGATGCGCTCGCAGATCTCCATGATGACCTTCATGTTGTGCTCAACCAGCAAGATGGTAATCCCCCCATCCCGCACCCGCTGAATGAAGGCCATGACCTCCAGGGTTTCGTGGGGATTCATCCCGGCGATGGGTTCGTCCAGAAGGATCAACTCCGGCTCGGTGGCCAGGGCCATGCCCATCCCCACCAGGCTCCGGTGGGCAAACGGCAAAGATCCTACGGGCATATCTTTCTTATCCACCAAGCCGATCCGCTCCAAGAACTGCATCGCTTTGCGCTGCGTCTCCTCCAGTTCCCGGACCGCACTCGCGTTGCGCAGAATCGCCCCCAGAAGATGGCTCTGAGTGCGACAGTGCCGACCCCGCATGACATTTTCGAGCACGCTCAAATTGGCGAAAACCCGACTCCCCTGAAAGGTCCGGCCAATTCCCTTTCTCGTTACGACATGAGGCGGCAGGTTGGTAATCTCTTCTCCCTTAAAATAGATCTGCCCCCCATTACAGGGATAAACCCCGCTCATCAAATTAATGATGGTGCTCTTCCCCGAACCGTTGGGTCCGATCAGGCCCAGGATCTCTCCCCGTTCAACTTGAAAAGCCACTTCGTGAACGGCCCGCAAGCCCCCGAAGTTTTTGGTCAAATCCCGAATCTCCAGCAAACTCATGATGCCTTGCCCTCGCTCACGGCCTCTGTTCTGCCTGAGGCTTTCTTCCTCGACAGCGCCTGGAGGCCCCCCATGATGCCCACGGGAGCAAAAATCATAACCACGATCAAAATTATCCCAAAGATTAAATAATAATAATCCTTCACCGGCCGCAACACCTCGGGCATGAACAATAAGACCAAAGAGCCGAGAATCGGACCGATGATCGTGCCCAACCCTCCAATCACCACGATAGCAATCAAGGTCATGGAAATGGCGACCGTAAAATCCGCCGGGTTGATGAAATGCATGTAGTGAGCATAAAGCGACCCGGCAATCCCGGCCAGGAAAGTAGAAATGACAAAGGAAAGAATCTTATATTGCATCACATTCACCCCGGTACTGGCCGCCAGGTCCTCATCTTCCCGGATGGAGATGAAAGCCTTGCCCACCCGGGAGTTCACAATCCGGTCCACCAGAAAAAGGGCAAAGAGAGTAAAAATCATCACCAGGTATGTATAGGGAAGCTTGGCGGCAAAATTGATCCCCCACAGGGCCGGCGAGGGAATATCCGTCAATCCATCCTGGCCGTTGGTCAAACTCTTCCAGTTCACGAATACCATCTTCACCAACTCCCCGAAGGCAAAGGTCACGATGGCAAAGGAAATCCCCTTTAACCGCAGAGATGGGTACCCGATGAGGAGACCGGACACCGCGCCCGCAGCCCCGGCCAGCGGCAAAGCTGCCCAGAAGGGAAAATTCAGCTTTATCATCAGAAGAGTGGAAACATAAGCCCCGATTCCGAAGAAGGCGGCATGCCCGATGGAAGCCTGCCCGGTAAAACCCATCAGCAGGTTGATCCCGGAACCCAGAATGGTAAAGATCCCCAGCATGATCAGAACGTGCAGGTAAAAATTGCCGGCCTTCAGGCCGCCAAGCACCAGGGGAAGGAGAACCATGACGGCGATGATTATATAATATCCACGCTGCAGGCCTGCTTTTTCCATCCTATCCCCTCCCGAACAGGCCCTGCGGCCTCAAAGACAAGACCAAG
>Ga0315295_10002511_pt1 | contig 15536 bp, 23 predicted proteins | sample YL17G14_0_MG_FD_204453 | JGI IMG/M metagenome (GOLD analysis project Ga0315295, IMG submission 204453) | Sediment microbial communities from Yellowstone Lake, YNP, Wyoming, USA - YL17G14_0 | ecosystem: Environmental > Aquatic > Freshwater > Lake > Sediment | place: USA: Wyoming | collected...
CGCTGTGCCCGTGCCCATCCTTCGGGTACGCCGCGGTCACGTCTCGGTGCTGGCAAAGCCCCCGTCCGCCCGCCGCAAGCTCTGCCACGGTGAGCCACACCATCGGCACGTTGTACTGCTTGCACTTAGCAGCGACGAGGCGTGCGACAAGGCGGAGCATCCGTTGCCCGTACGGGTCGAGCCACTCGTCGCGCGTCTGCTTCGCGTAGCCCGCCTGCTCGATGCCGAGCGAGCGCCCGTTCACGCCTGGCGCGTGGAACGCGACGTTCTTGTCGAGCACGCACTGCACGATGCTGTCGTCGTCCACCACGTAGTGCGCGCTGGCAGGCTTCACCGGCGCCTTGAAGTACGCCGCGACCGCCTCCGCGCTTGAATGAAACTCCCCGACCTCGGCGGAGTGCAGCACGATCACGTCGATCGCGGCGCGCTCCGCCCAGCCGTAGTGGCGCGCCTGGACAAAGGCGATGGGCGGCAGCGCGTTCGGGTCCACCAGTGGAGGCACCGGATCGATGAACAGCGTCGGGTCGATGAGCGCGCGCGTCGCCGCCTCGACCACGCCGTCCGCAGGAAGGCCGCGCTGCACGTCGAAAGCCAACGTGGCCCGCTCTGTCATCGGGCCGAATTGCCCGTCTACCGTGAGCGGCCAGCGGTCCTGCCAACCGACGGGGCGCGGCATGGTGCGGAGCACCGCCTGCCACGCCGCCACGTCCTGGCCGGCGAGGCCGCGTTTCAGATCACGCCAGAGCGCCGGGGCAGGCTTGATCATCGTCATGCCCCGTCAGGGTACGACCTGTCCGCCGCACGGCGCAAGTTTTCGGCCGGGGCGGCTACTTCGCGACCCAGCCGAGGTTTCCGCCGTTGGTTTCCTTCACATAGAAGCACGTCCCGGCACCTCCGTCGGTTTGCGACCACAGGTCACCCTTGTTCCCCGTGACCGCTCCGTTCGGGTCGCCCACTCCACTCGACCAGAGCGCGCCGGTCGCTAGGTTCGCCGGCAGCGTCGATGGACCACCAGCACGCAGGCCGCGCAGCGTCTGCGTCTCGCCCTCGCTCGTGACAAGCTGCACCACACGCTTACCGTTGATCGGCCCGGCAAGCGGGACGAGCGCCACCTCGTACTCGGTCGGGAGGTAGTTGTTGTTCGGCGGGGCTAGCGGCACGAAGCCAGGCGGAACTTGGATCGAGACGGTGGCCGCCAACGGGATGTCGATGTTGTTCGGCGCGACACCGATCGCCGTGATCCGGTAAAGAAGGTCGCCAGCGAGACATCCAACGAACGCTGCCGGTGTTGCCGGGGGCTGCCCGATGACGAGGCCGCGACTCTTGAATCCGGTGGCGCCTGGCCCCGCATTGTGCGCGCCGAACTGGTTTACGCGAAGCTGCGCGCGGTTCGCGGTGAGCGTCGAATACTGGATACCGGCGTTCGAGTTTACAGCGTCGCCGGTGACGCCGATCCCCATGTAGACCTTGCCGGTGGCGTCCTGCATCACCACGGCGGTGCCAGAAATGTCCGGCAGCCGGAACGGTCGCGAAACCGTCGCCGTGGTAACGATGGTCTGCGTGGTTCCGGTTGCTTGCCCGGAAAGTTCGACGTTCAGGAACTTCGTAGGGTCGAGATTGTCGTTGATCGCGAAGATGGCGTCAGACACCGGGTAGCCGGGGCCGGGCGCCACCGGCAGCCGCTTGAGCCACCGCCCCGGACCAGTCGTCGGAGCGATGACGAGGTTCCCATCGGGCACCGCCGCGCTCACGCGATCAAGTTGGTACTCGCTCGCGTTCTCGATGCAGTAGCACCACGCCCCGTCCGCAAGCGGCGTCGTGTTGATCCCCTGCACGCTCGCGCCGGGGTCGCCGACGCGCGTGAGGCGCGGGCTGAGCGTGAGAAGGCTCGGGGGGAAGCACTGAAGGGGCTGCGTCATGCCCCGTCAGGGTACGACCTGGCCGTCGCACGGCGCAAGTTTTCGGCCCGGGCGTCTACTTCGCGCACCGCGGAGACGCTCCAGCGGCAAACGCTGCACGGATCACCTTTGTCGTGTCCGCACCGTGAGCCTTCACCAGCGCCAGCTTCGCCTCGGAGTACGTCACGGGGATCAGCCCCTTGGACGCATACCAGAGCAGGTTGATCGGCCACTCGCGCGCGAACTGCTCGGTAGTGCTTTCCTGCCACCCGTCAGGCAACACCCACGTGTCCGCGCCGGACGAAAGCATGAAGAAGTGGTCGAGAGTACAGGGCGAGTGGGCCTTCACCGCCGCCAGCGTCATCGTGAACTGCATCGTTTCGCTCATCACGGGGGGATGGGCAGGAGTGTTCCGCTGCCCGGCTGCGTAACGCTAGACCCGGCAACCTCGCTGGCCTTGAGCCACGAGCCGGGGGCAAACGGGAAGCTATCTGTTCCGTAGATCGAGATGAACGCGAGATTCGCGTTGTTGTAGGGAACCGCGATCGTCGCCTTGGTTGCGCCCACGGGGATCTCGACAGACGAGAGGCTGCGGTAGGTCTGAAAGCCGGTGGCCATTGAGCCGCCCGCGACGCTGTTCGAGATGATCTGGAAGTCGGCGGGGAACACCGGAGCAGCAGCGAAGCTCACCGCAGCGACAAACGAGAATTCGTGTGCGATGGCGTCCGTGTTGTTCGCGTTCAGGTTGATGTCAACTTCGAGAAAGTTCCCGGGGGTGACGCTGGGGAACACGACCCGAAGCGGCGTGGCACCAATGTCCATCGGAATCTCGGTGTCGAACGGGGCGACGGTCGGGTCGAGCGTGCGCGACTTCTCGTTCTGCGCATATCCGACCCGAATGATGCCTGCCCCACCGGCGGCCAGCGGGAACCAGCGCCCCGGTCCTGCCTTCGGAGCGATGCCTCCCGCCGTGAGCGCCTTCTGAAGCTGGTAGACGGTGTTCGGCGTGCCCTGCACAACGCAGAGCGACCCGTCGGCGAGCTTGCTGGTGTTCACGCCCTCCAGCGAGCTACCCGGATCGCCGCCGGTGACGGTCAGGCGAGGGGACAGCAGCAGGTCGGCGGGGTCGTAGTTCTGGAAATTGGGCATGATGTTTTTACCTGCAAGGAATCAGACCAGGGGCTTCTGCGGCAAACTGAGGGTTTCGAGAGCGGCGGACGACCCGGCCAGCGCCCCCAGCAGAGCGTTATCAACGGTTGCCTGATGGAAGGCGCCATAATCAAACACCGGGACAGGCAAGGTGCTGAGCGGGCCGAGGCCCGTAAACAGGTGAAACATGAACAAGCCGAGGCCAGCGAGCGGTGGCGGTGGCGGCGAGACAGCGATGGGAACTTTCACAAGGTTCAACTGAAAGCCAGGCGGGAAGGGCCACACAATTCCGAACGATGTCGGCGTCCCGACACCGCCGCCGTAATCGGTGAGAGCACCTGGCGTGAAGTGCAACCGCACGTCAGCCGAGTCTCCGACGATGCGGTAGTTACCAAAAAATGTGCCGTCAGCTAGATCGGCGAATACGGTGTTCCATCCCCAGGTGTCGGTCACGACGTAGGTGCCCGCGGTGAATAAAATGGAGATCCCAGTACCCGGCACGACGTAGACCCCCGCTCCTGCCGGGACCGTGATGCCGGTGATCGTGGGCGCGAGGGTGCTGGTGAGGCTGAAGATCGCGGTGCCCTCGATGCCGCCCGTCGTGATGACGACACCGTAGGTGGCAGGCGTTGTGCTGACCGGCGTGCCGAACGCATTCACCGTCCCTGTCGATGTGTTCCCGCCGCCAGAGGTGTAGGTATCGAAGGGCCAGCACACGAACGGTGGCGTCCACTCGCCTGTAGCTGTCCAGTCGGACACAAGCGGCGCAGTGACCGTCAGAGGGAACCAGCGCCCCGGTCCCGCCTTCGGAGCGATGCCGCCCGCCGTGAGCGCCTTCTGAAGCTGGTAGACGGTGTTCGGCGTGCCCTGCACAACGCAGAGCGACCCGTCGGCGAGCTTGCTGGTGTTCACGCCCTCCAGCGAGCTACCAGGGTCGCCCCCGGTGACCGTCAATCGGGGTGACAGCAGCAGGTCGGCCGGGTCGTAGTTCTGGAAGTTCGCCATGCCCCGTCAGGGTACGGCGGAGCCGTTGCCTGGCGCAAGTTTCCGGCCGGCGCTGCCTAAACCGGCAAGCCAGCGGAATCGACCCACTGCGTGCTATCCCACCAGATCGGAACCGGCGGAACCTCGTCGGTGTCGAAGTACATGCAGCCCACCGACGGGCCGCCGCCACCCTGGAAGGTCGGTCGGTACGCCTGCGGACCCATGCCGCCCCCGATGCCCGTTGGCTGGTTGACGTTCGTGCCGGCGTTGTTCGGGTGGTAGCCCGTCCAGAAGCCCAGCGGGAACGCCATCGTGCCGTCGTGGATCCAGCGTACATTCGCAGCCGGGTCACTGCCGATCCAGTTTGGGGGCTGGAACGTATCGAGCGAAAGGCCACCCGACAGCACGTTCACGTTCAGGACGGCTCCCGCGAGCGCGACCACCGTGGGGTAGCCTCCGTCCGCCTGCGCGGTGCCCATCTGGTTGAACACGACGTAGTATTCCTGTCCCGTGCCCGGGACGGTGAGCACCGCGTCGGTGGCCGAGCCGAGGTTCTTTAGCTCGGCGCCATCGTCCACCACGAACACCACTGAAATGCTGGGGTCGGCCGTGGTGAACGTGAGCGCCTGCGGATCGCCCGCCTGCTTGCTGGCCTGGAGACGAAGCCCGCCCGCGATGCGCGCGAGGTTGAGCAACGTCGCGCCGCGACGGATCTGGATCTGGATTGCGTCGTGCGGACCGCGCGGGGCAACGAACTGTGACCCCTTCATGTCCCACACGACCGGCGTGGCCGGAGGCGGACCAGGCTGGACGACGTAGACCGGAGCGGGGAACTGCACACTCGGGGGTTGCGGGCAGTAGATCGTCGTCGGCCCCGTGTTCGACGACACGACCGCCATGACCTCGTCCCAGGTCCGCACGTCGCCGAGCCCGTCCGGGCGCCACACGAGCACGCCGGTGTTCTGCGCGGGCAGGCGACGGAACCACCGTCCCGGCCCAGACAGCGGAGCGATCACGTTCACGCCGTCCGCGATCGTTGTGCTGTCCTGCCTGTCTAGCTGGTACTCGAATCCGTTTTCCTGACAGTAGACGAGCGCACCGTCGGCGAGCGGCGTCGTGGCCAGCCCCGCAACGCTGCTGCTTGGGTCACCCGCGCGGGTAAGCACCGGGGAGAGGATCAGTAGGCTGGCAGGAAACGCTTGCTTGTTCATTGGAAGATGGCCTCGGTTTCCGCGATCATCGCGGGAGTCTGGTTGAACACGACGCCGAGCATGACCATGGCGGCGGTGAACGCCACCACGTCCTCCGTGGGGCTCGACTGGTAGTCGTCGGGCATGTGCGTCGGTAGCTCTCCGGCCTGGATAGCACGCTTGTGTTCGAGCGCTGCCGAGCCGATGACGTAGAACCCGATGGTTCCACACATACCCAGCATGAAGGCGCCGAACGGATTCATCAGATGCCCGTCTGGCCGATGGCGAGCGCCATGTTTACCCGCCTCCCAGACTGACCAGCGCGATGGCCATGTACGTCGGCCCCACGCCGCCGCCCGCCACGACCACCTTGTTCACAAGGTTGATCGGCGTGATGGCGTTGAGTGCGGCCAACCTCTCCGTGAGCAGGAGGCGCGCCTCGATCGGATTGCCCGCCACAGCGGCGACCACGTCAGCGACGGTCGGGTCCACCGTAACCGTGTCGTCACCGCGAACCAGCCATGCCTCCCAGAGCGGACCGGCTCCTGCTCCGGCCACTTGCAGATCCGCGATCGTCTGCGGCGAAGCCGCGATGGCCGCCTTCAGACGTGTGACCATTTCGGCTGCGTCTCCGGCCTGGACGGCCTGAATGTCGAAGGAGGGCGGGGTGGGCGAATAGGTTGTAGCGATGAGTGCCATGGAAGGTTCTTTCGTTCAGGTGAGATGTACGTTGACCGGAAGCAGAGAGAAGCCTGACGGCTCGGGCAGGCGCATTCCACAGCGCGCAACGTCCTGCGGGACGGCGAGCGTCCGACCACCCTGGCACCACAGCGTGCCCGGCGTGAGCTTCGTGGCCGCGCGTAGCCCGCGCGTGGCAAGCCAGCTTGCCGGCTCGATTGCGACCGAGGCCAGCGCGCCGCCCGCGAGACGCTGGATCTGCGACACCGCGAGGCTCACGTGGTCGGTCTGGCCGATCAGGTCCCCGGCCCGCACGACCTGGCCGGGGGCGAGAGTGGGCGCGAGCGCTCCTAAGTAGCTCACGATGACCGGCTCGTGCCGGCTCGTCAGTTCGACGCGGTCCGGTGCCACGCGCGTAGCCGTGCCACTCACGAGGGCGTACACCGGGGCGACCCCCGACGTGCTGCGGATGCCCAGCGTCGGCGTGCAGCCCGCGCCCCCGGGGCAGTCCGTGACCTGGCCCTGGTCGAACACCGCGCGCACGGGTCGGACCAGCGCCCGGTAGGCTGCGAAGCCTCCGATGACCGACCAGACCGCGACCGCGACGGGGGAGCCCATGCGCCCGCAGGCTACATGGGCCTCCAAGGCAAGGCAAAAATTCGGTACTCAGCCGAGCCGGACCAGCAATCGCGCGACGCCAGGATGCAGCGGCGCGGGCAGCGCCCCGACGGCGAACCAGCCCGCTGCCGTGTGCTCCGCGTTCAGGCGCGGCCGAAACTCCCGCGGCACCTGGCCCCCGAACGTCCAGTAGACCAGCCCCTCCGGGCTCCGGGTCACGTCGAGCGAGGCCCGCTCCATGTCCACCGGGCCCTGGTGGCCCGTCTCCTCCGCAAGCTCACGCAGCGCCGCGTACGGGGGCGCCGCATCGGTCGGCTCGACCATGCCGCCGGGGAGCGCCCACGTGCCGTCGTCGCTCCGCCGGAGCAGCAGGATGCGCCCGGTCGGGGCGACGAGCAGGATGCCGGCGGCGTAGCGCATGTCACTCGTCGTCGTCCGCCTTGGGGTCATCATCCGTGTCGTCATCGTCCGCCTCGTCGTCTCCCTCCGGCGAGGTATCCTCGTAGAGCTTTTCTAGCTCTGCGACCTCCGCAAGCGTGGCCTTCCGCGCGGTCACGATCAGCGTGGGCGCTCCTCTGAAGTCCCGCAGGCGCAAATGGTACTCGCTGTCCGAGTCCAGGCTCGCGAGCGCCTCCACGATTTCGCTGTCCGGTTCGTCGAGCCCCACGAGCAGCGGCACGTCCTCCGGGCCGCCCAGTGACTTTTCCAGCGCTTGCAGTCTTGTCATCGGGTTCTTGGTCATGGTGTTCCCTTCCGGTTCTTCACCGCAGCCCCTGCGGCCGGGCCTTGCCACGGTCGAACGCTTGCAGCTTGCACGGGCCCGTGTAGCCGATGCGGCGGCCTGTCACTAGCTCCGCGATGGCGTCGGCGACGAATTCAATCACGTCGTCGTCGCGCTTGTGCCACTCCGCTACCCACTTCACCCAGTGGTCGTCGCTGTCGAAGGCGGAGCGGTCGCGACGCACCGCTACGCGCTCGGGGCCGAGCACGAATTCGCCCGGGTACAGGAAGTCGGTCGCGTGTCCGAATTCGTGCGCCACGATCGCCGCCACCGTGTTCTCCGGTAGCTCGACCATTTCCGGCGCCAGCATGATCACGATGCCGTCGTCGCGCGTCCCCGCGAAGTGCCGCGGGGAATCGTGCATCGACGGCGCGACGTAAAGCTGCACGCGCTTGGCCGCGGCAAGCCCCGCATCCACGAACGCTTCGCGCATCACCAGGAAGTAGGGCTCCAAGATCAGCAACGCCTCCTCGGGCGTCACGCTGGTCGTCGTGTCGGCGCACTCAGTCACGCGCCACTGGGCTCCCGCTACCGCCGGTACTGCTGCGCCGCGGCCTGGACCTGGCGAACCGCGTTCGCCACGTACTCCGGGGGCACGTGACCCGCCTGCGTGCCAGCGCGCAGGTGGCGCCCTGCCTCGTCGGGCGTGAGCATCACGAGGGTGTCACGGCGCTGACACTGGCAGCACGGCACGTTCGGATGGAGCGCCCCGTGGCGCTGCGAGTAGGCCCACGGTGGGCTGTGCGGGGTGCCGGGAGGCGGCTGTCCCTGGCTCACGAAGATGCACTCGTCCCAGGACACCACGACGTGCTGCCGCTGCCCGCAGGTGTCGCACACGATCTCGAAACGCACGCCGTCGGGCTGGTAGCCCGTCCGCGAGGCGTAGTGGTCGTCGGCCCCTGCTCCGCCGAGCGCGCCGGCACCGAACTGGGCAAGGTCAATGTCGTTGAATTCGTCCGCCATGAAATGTTCCTTTCGTCGTCCCGGCCGGAGGATAGCTTAGCGCCTGGCCGGAACGCTACTTTTCGGGGTTGACCTTCCGCAAGGCCGCTGTCGAGATACCTTGCACCGGGGTCCGGTCCGGGTCGGACCCAGAGGTCAGCGCCTGGAGCCGCAGCCTCGCTATCCGTAGGTCAAGCTGCATCCGGCTCAGATCCTCGATGAATTCCCGTAGCTCGTCGAGCTTCGTGAGCAAACCAGCGCGATCTAGGCCCGCGATGAGCTTCTCGGCCTTGGCCAGCGCATCGATCGCTTCCGCGACGCTGTCCATCGCCGACACCGCCGGCTTTTCCTAGACCGCTTTCGCGCGGCGCGTGACCAGCCGGGGCGGGGGCGTGTTGCGCAACGAACGCAGCGCCCCAATCATCGCGTCGAGCGCCTCACTAGCCGAGCGCTCAACCTGAAGCTGCTCCTCCATGGCTCGGATGATTTTGGCTTTGATTGGTGTCCCCGAGATACCCCGCACCGGCGCGAATGAGGGCGGCTCAGACAGCGCGAACGTCACCGGCTTCCTTGACTGCGGTACCATGCTTCTATCGCTCCTGTCGCGTGGCCAACCTTCTCAGTGAGCGCAGTGACCGCTGCGCTGGTCTGCTGGGTGTACGAACTGAATTCCTCGTCCGACACGGACCGAGCAACGCGGTCCTCCATGCGCTTCACCGCATCGCGGACTTCCGCCAAGTCCCTCTGCACGCCGTCGAGTCGCTGCCGCAGCAACGCCAGGCTCTCGTCCTCCGCGATTTCCTTCTTCACCCGCTGCGGCAGCGTCGCCAGACTCGCCACAACGCCTGCCGCTGCTGCGCCGAGCAGCTTTCCGATTTCTTCTATGGACATGGAGGAAGATGGTCATGCCCGTCAGCTTGGGTTGGACCCGGCGAACACGTAGATGCCGAGGTCAGGGAACGGCTTGTGGCTCGTCTGAGGGGGCGTGGGGAAGGCGTTGGTGCCGTACAGGTTCGAGAACTGCGCGTCGTACGACGCGAAATCCCATTTGTCGGATCCGGGAGCAGCGGCCAGGCTGTTGTTCCGGTAGCAGGCGATCATCAATTCGTCACCCTTGGCGACCGTGTAGTAAGGCCGGAACAACGAGTACGGGGCCAGGTTCGATACCGCTGGATCGATGATGCCCTGCTGAAACGCGCCGAGCGGATTGAACCCATTCGGCGGCGGCGGCGCAGTCGGAGGCAACGGGAACGCATTGGCGAAGTTCGGCGCCGCGTTCGGTGGCAGCAGTGGTAGCCCCGCCGTCACGAGCACCTCCGCCGTGTCGCTTGGCACGTCGATGGTTTCGGTGCGCAGGTTCCCTTGAGAAGCTCCCGGCTGGGTGATGATGCCCGGGGTTGGGGGTACCGACAACGCCGGCTCGGGCTGCTGGTACACCACCGTCTCGGTCGCTGCCGGCAGCACGAATCGATCGGGCGACGACGGGGCAAGATACGAGTCGGGAGCACCCACCGCTTCCTTGGACAGGTGGTACGGGAGGCGGCGGCGCTGAAAGTCGCCCACGTTCCGCAGCCGCCAAATCAGCACGTACTTGTAGTCGAAGATTGGGATCCCCTCGGCCGCGCCGACCACTGCGGGGAACCAGAGCGCCATCTTGGCTCCCATCGGCACCGGGAGCCCCTTGAGCAGGTAAGGCGAGAACCCCGGCTTGCCCGCGTCGTCGTCGAGCGTGCCGGGGAACACGATCGGCGTGAAGATCGAGTGCCCCTGGTAGCGAGCCTCGAAACCCTCGAACGGGCGCAGCACGGAGGCCACGGTGAACTGTGCGTCTGCAAGTACGTTCTGACTCACGGTGTCTCTCCAGTGCTTTTCGCGTAGACCCTGTACGCAAGGTATCCCCCGAGCAACGCCCCGAACAGCGCGAGCGAAGCGCTCGTGCCCGCGTCTTGTCGTACGTTCGGATCGGGGTCGCTCCACCCGCGCGTGGCGCGCAGCGTGTTGCGCGCAGCGCCGACGAGCAGGAGCCCGGCTCCCGCGCCCATGGGCCCGCCCAGCCAGAACCCGGTGCCGGTGCCGGCGGTCGCCAGGACCAGACCCACGCCCGCGCCACGCCGCGCCGCGCGGTACGCTTCGGGCGGCGCCGCGGGCAAGGGCAGCAGCGTGGGCGCCGCGACCATGGCAGACGGAGGCGCCGACGCCGGATCAAGTCCGAAGGCCGTCAACGGAGAGGGCGCGAAGTCATCCATGCCGACCTACAGCATACCGAACGGCCCCCCAGGTGGAAAGTTTCGCGCTTTCAGCGCTGGCGGACCGACGGATCGGGGGGTGTCGGGGGCTCCAACGAGGCAACCCGCACCGCAGGTTTTCTGATCAGGGCGGCCGGCATGGGCACGTCTTTGCCGTCACGCAAGCTGTTCACGACGGTTTCGTGGCCGGCGATGGCGAGAAAGGCGGACACGAGCCCGCCGAGCACCGCGTCACGCCAGGGCGTGCCGGTCGATGCGGCCTGGAGCACACCGCTCACCACCCCGAGCCCCACCGCGAGCACGGGGCGCCAGCGCGCGGGGATCGCAAATGGCGGGAACCGCGTGTCCTCCTTCAGTAGACGCACGAGCAGGCCGATGACCAGGGCGGAGAGGGCGACCCACTGGTGCTTGGCGATCAGGTCGAGGTAGGGCTGTGCGTCCATGCCCCGAGGCTACGCGACTCGCGGCGACCGTCAAGTTTTCGGGACGGCGGTCAACGGGAAGGAAAGTAAGCCCAGCAGATCAGTGCCAGCGTGCGGCGCGTGGGCGCCCCATCCACAAACGCTGGCTCACCGTGAGCACGCATCTGCGCGACGTGGCGCTTCACGAATCCATCGCGCTTGCGCTGCCAGTGTTCCGAGAGGCGCATCGGGTCGCCGCCCGCCGCCTTGTACGCAGCGATGAATCCGCCACGTCCGCGCGCCACTTCCGACACGCCGAGCGCTTTCGCGTAGGGCACGAAACTCACCACGTCACGCAAGCTCATGTACGGGTAGGCCACCGCTCACTGATGCTCCGCGCACACCGTCGTGACCCAGCCCCCGCGCTTGCTCGGCCCGCCCGGAGCCCCGCACTGCTCGCAGAGCCGGTAACTCTGCTCCTCTGCGATGCGGATCAGGGCAAACACTTGCTCTGGCGCCCCTTCCTCGACGTAGAAGCGCAGACCCCCGAACTTGCTCTTGCACTGCGCGCACCGCACGGTCGGGTGCTCGACGGAGAGGACCGCGCACAGCACCTTCACGAGCGTCTCCCAGCCGGGAGGGCAGTCCGACAGGCCAAGGTCCGTGCCCGCGAACAGCGTCGGGTACGCCGCGGCAAGGCGATCGATGGGCATCATACTCACTCCTTGACCAGCACGCTCACGCCGACCTTGCCGACCGCGTGCTTCTCGACAAGCAACAGAAACGAGCCCCACACGGGAAACTGTGCGCCTACTTTGTGGCCACCTGGAGGGTCGAGTTCAGTCGCGAGCGTTCGAGCGTCCTCCTTCACATTCGGCGGTATCTCGGCAGGGGCCGCGCGCCGGTAGCCCTTCACCGGGCTCCGGTCCGGGCGCTGCGCGATACCGGCCATCCACTTGTCAGCACGCGCCCAGTCGCGCTCCCCTGGCCGACAGTTGCCGCCGCTCGCGTAGGCAGCAAAGACCTTTGCGACCTTGTTCCGGTCGGCTCGCTGGCCGTACCAGACGCCGCACTGCCGTGCCTGCGCGACCCAAATCCGAGCGGTCGCGTTCGCGCACATCTGCGTCGCGCCTTCGTCCGTGCCAACGAGCCTTTCCCATTCCGACTGCGGAACCAGCAGCGAGACATGGATCTGGCCCATGCACTTCGCGCGCCCCTTGTCTTGCGTCCACTTCGGGTGTTGCACACCAGCATGGACGCGCTGATCGAACAACGTCTCCGCGTGCCACAACGTCAGCATCGCAAGCCCTAGTTCGGTCGTCGTCCAGCCCTGCCCGTTCGCGTAGGGCTTCGTGGCTCGCGCGAGCGCAGCGGCCATACCACCAAGGCGAGACTGGTAACCCTCTCGGGTTTCGTCGGGCGCCGCGGAGTGCTCCAGCTTGCTCGCCGTCGCATAGAGCCAGCGCTCAAGTCCGCTTGGGCCATCGGCCGAGGCGACGGGCACCCCAAGAACGAGCGCCAGCGAAACTAGCAGGGCAACGAATCGTTTGCTCATAAGACATCTCCAGTGGTTGCGGACCCCATCACAGCGCCGCGCGGTGCGGCAACGACGTAACGCACTAGCTTACGTCGGCTCGATCCAGTCCGGGTACGACTCGGCGGCACCGCGCTGGTTCGGTGTCATGCCACCGCCGGTGATCGAACCGAAGATCCCATCCGCAACATCTTCCTTTGACATTTCCACTCCACCGAGCACGGCGGTCGCCGTTGATAGCTTTTTGCCGAGCATGATGCCGATCGGCACGTCGATCGTGCCAGGCGCATCGAAGTACGTGATCGTGACCTTGTTCTTCTGCCCGAGACGGTGCGCGCGGTCCTCGGCCTGCTGCAAGTGCGCGGGGCTCCAGGTACGCTCGATGAAGAACACGTCCTGCGCGCGCGTCAGGTTCAACGACTCGCGCGCAGCCCCGATCGACAACACCAGAATGTCGTAGTAGTCACGCTGCTCCGGCGGCGCGCTGAGCGGTAGCCCGGTCTGGAATCGATCGATCGCGTCGATGCGCTGATTGTCGCTCATGCCGCCAATGATCGCTCCCACGCGGTAGTTCAGCGCCTTCAGGGCGCTGATCAACGTATGCTGCACGTCCACGTGCTTCGCGAAGATCAGTAACGGCAGGTGCGTGCTCTCCCAGTGCTGCTGCACCTCCTCTATGAACGCCTCGACCTTGCCTATACCGGTCAAGTGGGTCAGCGTGCTCATTTTAACGAGCACCTTGGCCTTCTCGGCGCGCTCCATCGCTTCCCAGCCGCCTTGCTCGCGAATGTAGCCCAGCACGTCCGCAGCCGCCGCCTCGTATTGCTTGGCCGTCGCGTCGTCGAGCGAAATCAGCTTCGTGCGCCGCCACTTCTCCGGCAGGTCAAGAAGCTCCTTGGTCTTGCGGAGCATCGACCGACCGTTGATCCGCTCGTGAAGCGCAAGCAGGTTGCTGGCGCCCTCGTAGGTTCGGACGTTCTTACTGCCCGTCCACTGGTCCTTCGGATCGCAGTACAATTCTCCGAAAAGTTTGAACTTCGGAAACTCATTCGGCGCGACGAGGTGAAGCTGCCCGAACATTTCGCAGGGGCTTTTGTTGTCCATGGGCGTGCCGCTCATGCAGATACGGCGCGGAATGTTCTGCGCAATCGTCCACACCGTCACGGCGCGGGCGCTGCCGGTCGGCACGGTGCGCCATTCCCCGGTCTTGTCGTTCTTCCGCGGTCCGAGCCGGAAGTTTTTGATGTAGTGGCTCTCGTCGATCATCATCGTCTTGAATCCGCGCTTCGCGAACCGTTCAACGTAGCGCGAGAGAATGTCGTAGTTCACCACCGTCACGTCCGCGGTCATCGCGGCTTCGAGCGTGACGGCCTCGCGCTTCTTCCCAGTCTCGATACGCACCGCCGTCAGATCGGGGCGCCACATCGTGACCTCGCGCACCCAGTTTTCCTTCGCCGACTTCGGACAGATGACGAGCGCCGGATAGTCCGCGGCGACGATCGCGGTGGCGGTCTTACCCAAGCCACAGTCGAACGCGAGCAAACCGGAGCCCTGCTGAAGCAGCCAGAGCACGCCCTCGCGCTGATGCGGCATCAACTGCTCCGGCATGTCGCGCGTGACCGCTGCCCGTGCAGCGGGCTTGTCGGTCGTCTCAACGACCTGCGCCACTTCCGCATCGGTGGGCGGTGTCACCACCACGTCGCGCATCCCGGCCGTGATGCCGCCGAATTGCTTGCCGTGCAGAAAGCCCTTTTCCTTCATGCTGCGCGCGGCGTTCTCCGGCGTGAGCAGGATCGTCCGAACACGGTCCGGGCTGATCCACGCGACGACCATCGGCTTGCCCTTCAGGTACACCGTATCGCCTGCCTCCAGGCTCGCCGCGTCCTTCGGGAGCTTGCCTGGCTCCTGTTGCACCGCAATCTCCGGCCCCACGCCAACGGGCGCTTGCGCGCTGGCTGGCTGCGGCACCGGCATCCGGTCGTTCGGGACGATGAACGTCTCGCCGCTCGGGAGCACCCCGAGCTTGCCGGCCATGGTCGGCACAAGCGCGTTCAGGATCTTTATCCACTGCACGTCGTTCCCGGGAAACGTCGTGTGCCAGGCGCCGCGCTGATCTTTCTGATTCCTAGCCCCGGCCGCCTTCAGGGCGTTGTTAGTCTCGGACCAGACGTTCCTCGCGTCGATGTACGGAAGCTCGATTTCCCATGACCCGGCCTGCGCGGCACGCACGACGATCCCCTTGGGCCTCTGTCGGCCGACGGGATTGCCCTCCTCGTCGAATTCCCGGCCCTCGATGAACACAGCTTGCAGCGCTCGCGCCGTGCCGGCGTACCCGAGCGCAGTGGCTATCTCCATGGCGGCGCCCACGTAGTGCGCGTAGTCGCTGGACTTAGTCTCCCATGCGCGGCCGGCCGCATGGATCGCCGCGCTCACGGCAGAGCGCGGGTCGCCCTCGCGCTCCCTTACCGCGCTCGCCATGAGCGGGGGCGCCGTGTCGAGCGCGCGCGCCAACGCCACCGGGTCGGGGCTCCCAGTGACGACAAACATATCGTGCTTCTGCGCGCATATCGGTCCGATGCCACGTTCCAGGCTCGCCGGGTCACGGAGCGGGCGACTACAGATCATGCAAGCCGTGGCCAGCATCCGGGTGCCGCCCTCCTCCTCGTAGCCGTTCGGCATCATGCCCGGGTGCTCGTGCTCGCTCTCGTGCAGTTCTTCATATTGCATGGGATTGCTCTCGGTTCCGTGGATCTACCGCGTGCTGCCACTGCTGTCAAGTCGCGCGCGCTCCCGCATACACCAGCGGGCTAGCAGGGGGTCGCCGGTCACGATGGCCTCCCGGTGCATCCGGGTGACCTCGCGCAGGTACTCGGCCCGGAATTCCGGGTCGGCCAACTGCACGTCGCACCAGTTTTCGGCTCGGGAGTCGGACACGGCGGGGCCCAGCCTACCGCCAGGTCGCCACCCGGCGCCACTTTTCGGTCACGAGCCATCTTCGGGGTCGAACGTCTCCATGGTCGCCGTGAAGCCGGCCAGCGCCAGCACGGCGCGCTCGTCCTGCGCTTCCGCCGCGCTCGGCACCCAGTAGCGCACGTGCTCGCGGTACGCCTCCAGC
>Ga0315295_10002512_pt1 | contig 15532 bp, 12 predicted proteins | sample YL17G14_0_MG_FD_204453 | JGI IMG/M metagenome (GOLD analysis project Ga0315295, IMG submission 204453) | Sediment microbial communities from Yellowstone Lake, YNP, Wyoming, USA - YL17G14_0 | ecosystem: Environmental > Aquatic > Freshwater > Lake > Sediment | place: USA: Wyoming | collected...
CCAAAGAAGTGGAGATGCATCTTAGGGCCTCCCGGGTCGTCCAGACCCCAATTGCCCAAGTCCTCGTAATTCATTCTCTCAATCCCCAGGACCTCGTACATGGCCTTCCCCACCGCCATCGAGATCCTCATGAAGTCGATGGCCTCCTGCCAGGATAAGTCGGAGCGATCACGTACTTGATCCTTCTTGATCAGAATCAAGTGACCGCCGTCGTCTCTGCAATTCAGTGGCAAAGGCGGACTGAAAACCGCGAAGTATTTGTCTTCGTAAATGGTGTTCTCACTCATTATCTTGCTTCCTGTCCGACACTTTATATTGAGTTGAGCTTTCTTTCCAATCTAAACCTGAAGACATGCGTATAAATCGCGTCGTGCTGATATCCTTGTGGACCAGAAATTCCTGAATGGTTTAACTGGCGCAGCCGCAGGCTGTAAGGGTAAGAGGGCAGACCTTCATGGAGGCGGTCTAAAAGTTCCGGTTTTGGGGTTTTGCCCAAGGCATGGTTTGAGTTTAGGTTTGGGAAAACCTGATTTGGGGGGCATATTGCGGAGCTAGCCTTTGGCATAGGCTTCCCTCCTCTGGGGCGAGTGAGCAAAGATTATCATCCTTTCCTTAATAATGTCAAGTTTCTGAGGGGGCTGAAGCGGCGGAAGAGGGTAGAGAGGAGGGGAAGCCTGATTCTATCTTTTTCACCCCCACCCTCTCCCTCCCCCGTCAAAAGGGGGAGGGTAAAAATCTTCAGGCGGTAGTGGTTTAGCTGTGGCGCAAAGCAAAGCGATTCGGGAGATCCGGGTTCAGGGCCCCCCTGTCTGGAGGTCGAGGGAAACCATGACAGGGCCGATTTCTTTATCTTGAAAGAGGCCGGGGGGAGGGGTCTCCTGCTCCGCACGGGGGTTGAAGGCCAGGAAAAATGAAACGGGCCGGCTCAGGTTTCCCGCTCGGTCCTGAATCTCCACCTGCAGGGTGAGATGGATGAAGGGCAAACTCTGTCCTGCGCCGGTATTTAAATAGATAAAACCGGAAAGCTCTCCGCTCTGGCCTTCCGGAACTTTTACGTAACTGACCGGATAGGAACCCCGGCCGGCCTGGCTGACCGCGCAAATGATGGTTTTCATGTCCCCTTCCGGGTCGGCGGCGTGGATAAAAACTTTCCATGTCTCTCCCGGACAGATTTCCTTCGAAGCGAAGGAACGGGTGATGACTGGTGCGCCGGATCGATTTTTGTTCATGCCCTTTGATCTCCATCAATAATCTTCCCCCTCCCCTTCATCCCCTCCCACCAAGCTGATCTTTACCCATAACTGGTCTGCTGGAATCAGGAGGTCTTATTCTGTTTGGGTAAGCCTAGGATTAAATTCGAAATTCGAAACCCGAAATCCGAAACAATCCCTAAATCCAAATTTTCCAATGACCGCAAACCTTCTCTTAGGCCCCTTCCGTTTGGAATTTTGGTCATTCGAGATTCGGATTTGTTTCGATATTCGTGCTTCGATATTCGAGTTTTTGGGTTCATCAACCCTTTGACCTCCCGTACCCACGGTGTCCAGCAAAAGATATGGGACATGCTTAGCCCGCCAAGGGAGGGTATTTCCTTGGCGGGAGAGAGTGGGGTGTCAGGGGCCCCCCTTGGTTTCCAGGTAAAACGCCTGCCCCCACTTTAAGGCGTCCAGATAGAGAGAGAATGGAGTTGTTTCCTCTCCCGGGGGTATGATTGGTTTTTCGACCTGCCCCCAGGTAGCCTTTTCGTAAGAGAGGGTGTATCGATAAATTTCTCCCAGCCGGCTGGGCTCCCCCAGGAGGGCCAGCTTGATGGGGTCGTCGATGGGGATCTCTGCCAGAATCTGGGAAAGAGGCCGGTCCAGGAAGGCATCGATCAGGGAAAAAAGGCCCATGAGGAAAGAATCGTCTTTCCGGTCGGCAAGGTCGAAATAAGGGGCCAGCATCTCGCAGAACCTGGCCCGAACAATGGTCAGGACCTGAAGCTCCTCCGGCTTGTCCACCCCCATGCTGGCCAGGGCCACGAAAGAGATCCAGTTTTTGATCGTTTTCTCTCCCAGGAGGACCAACGCCTGTTTCACCGATTTGATCTTCTGGGGAAGCCCAAAAAAGGCGGAATTGATGTAACGGAGAAGTTTGTAGGTGAGGGCGACATCCTGTCGGATGATTCCGTCGAGTTTGTTCAGGTCGGTCCCCGACCGGTGGATTTCCTTCAGGAGCTGGAAATAATGGGCCTTGAAGGTGGGAATATCCTTGGCCACGAGGATGGCGGGTTTGCTGAAGAAATATCCCTGGAAGAAGGAATATCCGCTCTCAATCCCCTGCTGGAACATCTGAGGGGTCTCCACTTTTTCGGCCACCAGGCGGACTTTCAGGGCAGAAATCTTTTGCCTAAGAGACTTCCGCGCCTCCTCCGGCGTGGTCAAAAAATCCACTTTCACAAAATCGGTGAACTGCAGCAGGGGCTCATACCGTTCTTCATAGACGAAGTCGTCCATGGCGATCAGGTAGCCGGCGTTTTTCAGCTTTTGACAGGCCTGGAGGACTTCCAGGTCCGGCTCCACGGTTTCCAGCAGTTCCACCACAACCTGTTCCTTGGGGAGGAAAAACATGTATTCCTTCAGGAGAATATCCCGGGGAACGTTGATAAAAGCCCTCTTCCCGCCGGTGAGGTCGTTCATGTTGAAAAGGAAAAAGCTGTCCACCATCACCTTGGAAGTGGCCTGATTCGGGTCCGAATGGCGGAATACGTTTTCCAACCCGGAACGGAAAAAGAGCTCATACCCGTAAACATTTCTCTGGGCGTCGAAGATCGGCTGCCGGGCGATGAAACTTTCCATGGGGGTTTGTTTCCTTTTTGAATGACTGTCTTTCCAGGGCGATTCGTGAATCGCCCCTACGTCTTTCTTCCGGAGGGCTCCGCCATGGCTCTCCGAATCCGCTCGGGAGTCATGGGCAGTTCAAACAGTCTGACCTGAATCGCGTCACAAACCGCGTTGGCGAGGACCGCGCCCACCCGACCATGCGACTAAAACCCTTTCCTCCTGCTATGCCGGACGGCCTTGCCCTCCTCCCAGGAAATCTCCCACACCCCGGTGGCGACCCGGGGTAGGTCTTCGTAGAACATTTCGGTCTGATGGATGATCTCGGCGGTCTCTCCGGAGGGCGCCGGTTTCTGCAGGATCGTGGCATCCAAGTCTACCATCAGCCGTTCTTTGTCCACCAGGGCATAATGGGCGTAGACTTCCAGGTCGCGTCCGGATTTGTTCTTCACCGCGATCTTCCATTCCCATTCCAGCACGTTGATGCTCCGCGACTGACCCGCGGAAGCCGGCGGGGCTTCCCTTCGATAGGCCCGGGTCATGCGGAACCCGTGGCTGACGACTTCCAGCGGGTAGCCTTGGGGATCATCCTGGGTGAATTCCTGCCACTCCTGCTGGGATTTCGAGAGGCCGGGACCGAGCAATCGGGGAAGGCCAAAAACCAGAAAAAGGACCAGGCAGAGGAGTCCGACGAGAATCAGATAGATCCATTTTCTTCCCAGGGGGAAGTAAAAACCCTTTCGCGCCAAGATAGGTCTCCCGAACGAGGGGTGATCCGTTCTTCCTCATCTCAAGTTTATAGCATCCAAGACGGGCGGGTCAATCGTTATGAAGAGCTTGCCCACCCCCAGTCCTTGAAAAAAGAGCCCTTCGTCCGTAAGGCTCCGGGAGGAGAGGGTACAACCCCAACTAGCATAGAAAACTGGGGATGGGCGGTTTATGAAGAAAAGCCATGGCGGGATTCGCCCACCGCCCCGACATCTTTTCTTGCAACCCAGATCGAAATTGGAGTAATCTCCCAGAGGATACATCGATTCGCATCCAAAAACCTTCAGGACGGGAAGAAGTGGAAACGAAAGAGGTATCCATCGAGGTCTTCGGAGTCGGCCAGTGCTCCCTGGATTATGTCGGGAAGATTCAGGCCTATCCGCCGCCGGACCGCAAGTGCGAATTCTCCGAGATGGTGATCCAGGGCGGAGGGCCGGTGGCCGCCTGATCGAAAAGCCGGCCTACCGGGTGGACCCGGTGGACACGACCGGTTGCGGGGATGTTTTCCATTCCGGCTTCATCTATGGCCTGCTCCAGGGCTGGGAATATGAAAAATGTCTTGATTTCGCCGGTTGGGCAGCGGCCATGGTGAGCTTAAAGATGGGCGGAAGAAGCGGGATCCCCACCCCTCAACAGATCCGCGAGAAGGGATTTTGACATTCTATTTCCAGGGTAAGGGTTTTTCATGTGTCCGGGAACATGGAAAATGAATTATGGATCATCTCCAAATCAGTTGAGAGCCAAAAAGCTGGTAGATTCGAAATGTCAGGTGATTCCAGGGTCCCGGAAGGAAAGTCATATTGCTTGCAATCATGAGGCACCTATCCCTTTTTAGCTGTGGCGGGGGTGTTCTGTCCCCTCATCGAAGTTTTCTTTTCCCGCCCCCGCTGCGCTTTGCGGAAGGCAAGCAGGGGGGCTATGGAAAGCAATATCCCGCCGATGCTTGCGGCGCAATCTGACTTTCCTTCCGGGCCCTTGCCAGGTTTTCATAAAATATTCGCTCAACTAATTTGGAGATGACCCTGAAATATTTTCGCTTAAGTTTAAGGTGAAAATGACCGACACATGGGTAGAGATATTTTCCGTCCGCGAATCCTAAACATTGTGCCGGTCAAGCGTTCACCCAGAACCAAGGGGGAAAAGTACCATGTACGGCGTTAAGTGCCCCAAATGCGGCCTGATGCAGCTTCCCAAGGGAAAGTGCCAGTCGTGCGGGAAGGCGCTGGATGGTTCCAAGGGTCCGGGCCATGGAAATTTGACCCCCGCCCCGAGCTCTACGGCATCTTCATTGCCCCAGGACCCGGTCGCCGTGCAGATTCAGCATGCGATTCAAAAAGGGAAAATGGAAGAGACCCGGCGCCTCTCCTTTCACGGAGGGGGAGGGACGCTTTTCGGAATCTACCTGCTCAACACTTTGCTGACGATTTTCACCCTGGGGATCTATTCCTTCTGGGGAAAAACCAAAGTCCGAAGTTACCTATGGTCCCAGACCGAGCTCGAAGGGGACTGCTTCGTTTACCATGGGACCGGGAAGGAACTGATGTCCGGGTTCTCCAAGGCCATGCTGGTCTTCGGGATTCCCCTGACGATCTTAAACCTGCTGCCCAATTTCCTGGAGCCCAAGGAGGTCCTGAAGATTGGCTGCTCGGTTTTGACCTATATCACCGTGATGATCTTCATCCCCGTGGCCATGGTAGGAGCCCGGCGTTACCGCCTTAGCCGGACTTCCTGGCGGGGAATCCGTTTCTCTTTCCGGGGCAAGACCGGGGATTTCATGAAAATCTTCCTGGGGGGCGGCTTCTTAACGGCCCTTTCCCTGGGATTTTACTATCCCTTTTATGCCGTGCGGCGGCAGGAATTCATGATGAAAAATTCCTACTTCGGCAACCGCCGGTTTGAATTTGACGGCAACGGCCGGGACCTGTTCAAACCCTATCTTCTCGCTCTCCTGCTGACCCTTCCGACGCTGGGCCTTTCCTGGTTCTGGTTTCTGGCCAAAAAACAGAGGTATTGCTGGGGGCATACCCATTTAGACGCCATCCATTTCCAGTCCACCGTCACCGGAGGACGGCTGCTGGCTCTGCACTTGACCAACCTCCTTCTTCTGGTTATTACCCTGGGCGTGGCCTGGTCGTGGGTGATGGTTCGGAAGATTCGGTTCGTCTTCGCCTACCTGACCCTGGAAGGGATGGTGGATCCGGCCATGATCCGGCAGGAGGCCCAGGCCGCTTCCGCCACCGGGGATGTGCTGGCCGGGCTCATGGATGCCGGGTTTGACCTGGGAACATAACGAAAAGTTTCGGGTTGCGAGTTTCGAGTCTCAAGTTCTTATCATTCGGTTCAGCTTTTTCTTATTCCGCATCCGCAATCCGCAAGCGGATGCCCATGAACTCCGTGCGGGCGACCGGCCGGTCGCCCCTCCAAACTCCGAACTTGATTTATGCAAACCGACCTTGAAGGCTATTACCTGGACGGCCGGACGGCGATCCGCCACCGTGTCGGGGTCCGCCTTACCCCCATGGAACTGCAAATCGTGCTGGAAAACGGGGACAGCATCTCCTGGCCTTTGAAGGAGATCCGGCAGCCCAAGAATTTCTACGGAGATGAGCAGATCCGGTTGGAAAGGGGAGGGGACACTCCGGAAGTTCTCCTGGTCCCCGGCTCCCTCTTTTTGAGAAAATGGAGGGATATCTCGCCGGATGGGAAAAGGCGATTCCATGCGCCCGCACGCCGGAAGAAATGGGTCGTGGCGGTTCTCTTATCAGCCCTGGGAGCCCTGGCAGTCCTGGCGGGCCTCTATCTCTGGGGGATCCCGACCCTGGCTTCTTTCATCGCCCCCCACATTCCCGTCTCCTGGGAAGAACATCTCGGACAATCGGTGGTCAATTCCCTCGCTCCCCCAGAAAAAAGATGCCTGGATTCCGCCCGGGGGAAAAAAATGGAAGAGATTCTGGCCCGGCTGGCTTCCACCGTTCCGGAGGCTCCCTATTCCTTCCGGGTGATAGTGGTGAACCATCCCTCGATCAACGCCTTTGCCGCCCCCGGGGGCACGATGGTCGTCTTTCAGGGGCTGCTGGAAAAGACCCACACCCCCGAAGAACTGGCCGGAGTCCTGGCTCACGAGATGCAGCACATCCTCCGGCGCCACGCCACGCGCGCCCTTCTGCAGCAGGTCTCCATGAAAGTCCTCCTGGCGGCCGCGGTGGGGGATGCGAAAGGGTTGTCCTACGGCCTGGAAGGGGCCCAGACCCTGGGCATGCTGCGGTATAACCGGCAGAGCGAAGAGGAAGCGGACCGGGAAGGAATCCAGATGCTCATCGCTTCCGGCATTGACCCGCGGGGCCTCCCCGCCTTTTTCGAAACGATCCAGAAGGACAGTGAAAAATCGCTCCAGCTCCCCTCTTACCTCTCCACTCACCCCGACCTGAAAGACCGGATCCGGCTCCTGAACACCCTTGTGGCCGGGGCCCCGGCCTCTTCGCCCCGGCTCCTGCCGGGTTACGACTGGAAAGACATCTACGGCTTCTGCCCGGCGAAACCAAAACCCAATTCCCGCTAAAAATCCTACCCCCCTTTACTTTCCGGCAAGCAGTTGTAAGTCCTATTGAATTTCGGCCGTTGCCCGGCCACTGGAAAAAGTATTTTAAAAGTGGTCTTTATTCGAAAAGCAGGTGATTCGTCGCCTGGCCGGTCAAAATGAAAAATCTTGAAAATTGCGAAGAAATCGCGTTTGGCCGGACCCTCTCTGAAATCCCCCCCGATCCCCCCTTTAAAAAAGGGGGGCAGGGGGGATTTCTGGCCAGGGCCGTGGTCCCGGGGCAAATCCTGGCTCCTGGTTGCGGTCGTGCCCATCTACGAACCGCTTTTGAAAGGGGATCCTTCACGTACTTTTCGAACAGAGTCCAAAAGTGAAGTTTAGCAAGGCTAAAAATTCCTTGATCTCCCCCAGCGGATTTTGCTATATTGGGGCCGTTCAAGTCTCCACGAGCGTCGCAAGGCTCACAAGATTTCTTCCCCCTAGACCCGGGAGGAAAAGGAATGCCTTGGTTCATCCAACCCCATGACTCATCCGACGAGTGATGGGGTTTTTTGTTTGGGGGAAAGATTTCAGGGTTCAGCTGACTTATATGCTCTTCCGGTTCACCAAAAATTCATAAAAGGGAGGCGACGATGAAAAACTTCAAGTGCTGGCCCCAGTTCAACCCCCGCTCGCTGAGCTACCCGGAGGTTCCCATATACCAATTCCTCCGCTCCTCCGCCGCGAAATGGCCTTTTCGTATCGCCATGATCTTCGACGCCCTGGAGATCACCTACAGTGAGCTCCTCACCCTCTCCGAGCGGTTTGCCGCCGCCCTGGCGGGCCTGGGAATCAAAAAGGGAGATCGAGTGGCCATTCACCTCCCCAACTGCCCCCAGTTTGCCGTCGCTTATTATGCCGCTTTGATGAATGGGGCCATTTTTACCCCTTGCAGTCCGTTGATGGTAGAGAGGGAGCTGGAATACCAGATGAACGACGCCGGTGCGGAGACGATCATAACCCTGGATCTCTTCTATCCCACGGTAGAGAAAGTGGTTCCCAAAACGAAGCTCAAGAATGTAATCGTGGCTTCCATCCCGGACATCTTTCCTCCCCTCCTCACTTCCATTCGCCCGCCCCTGGTTAAAAAGGAGTTTCCCGGGACCCTGGATTTCACCGGTCTCCTCAAGTCTCACGATCCCAAGCCTCCCGGGGTGACGATTGAACCCCGGAAGGACCTGGCCCACCTAGCGTATACCGGCGGAACCACCGGAGTCTCCAAAGGGGTCATGCTTACCCATTATAACGTGGTGGTCAATGTCCTCCAGGTGGCTCATTGGACCGCGGGGGGGAATGCAAGTTATGAGAATGGGATTCTGAGCCTCGTCCGGATGGAAGGGGACCGGGAGGAGGATCGTCCCGTGAGGTTTGGAAAGGGAAAAGCCCTGGTCGTGGTCCCCTGGTTTCATGCCATGGGAACGATCGGTTACTTGAATCAAACCATCTATGCGGGGACGACGATGGTGGTCTTTCCCCGGTTCGATCCGGGACAATACCTCCAGGCTATCGAGAAGTATGAAGCCAACGCCATCGGGGGTGCCCCGCAACTGTTCATCCCTCTGGTCAACCATCCTGATTTTAAGAAATACGACCTGTCCAATATCAAGATCGCAGCCTCGGGCGCCGCCCCCCTTCCGGTTCCGGTTTTGGAACAGATGCGCAAGAGCTTTTCGGGGGTGGTTACCGAAGCTTACGGGTTGACGGAGGTAACCATGGCCAGCAATTTCAACCCTCCGACCCGCGAAGGGCTGAAAGCGGGGTCGGTGGGACTGCCCATCGCGGACACGGAAGTCAAGATTGTGGACTTGGAGACGGGAACCAAAGTGCTGCCTTCCGGGGAGGTCGGGGAAGTCTGCATCAGAGGGCCCCAGGTGATGCAGGGCTACTGGAATAAGCCCGAAGAAACCAGGCATGTCCTGCGCGATGGGTGGGTTTACACCGGGGACATCGGCCGCGAGGATGAGGACGGCTATTTTTATATCGTTGACCGGAAGAAGGACATGCTCATTTACAAGGGCTACAATGTTTACCCGAGGGACCTGGAAGAGATCATGGCCAAGCATCCCAAGGTCCAGCAGTGCGCCGTGGTGGGGAAAACGGACGTGGATGCGGGGGAGATCCCGGTTGCTTTTGTGGTCCTCAAGGCGGGGGCGCAGGCCACGGCCGGAGAACTCCTGGAATATTGCGCAAAAAATGTCTCCGCCTATAAGAAAATCCGACAGATTATTTTTAAAAATCAGCTCCCGGTGAGCGGGGCGGGGAAGGTTTTGAAGACCGAGCTGCGGAAGGATTTAATGAGCCAATAAAGATGGTCTCGTAAAAAGTCTCTTGATGCGTCACCCCGGCGAAAGCCGGGGTCCAGAACATCTTGGAATAAATGGATTCCGGCTTTCGCCGGAATGACGAATTTTATGGAATTTCGACTTTTTACGAGATCATCAATAAAGCTTTTGATGAAGGCTAAGGAGGAGAAAAGGGATAAAAGAGGAAAAAAGAGGGATTAGAAAAGCAATAAAAGAGGAAAAAGGGAAAAAGAGCTTGACAAATGGACCCCAAGAAAGTACTTCTATTAGACAATAAAGATGCATCCGGCCAAAGGCCCGATTTCTCCCGGCAAAATGCCGAGCCCCAGAGAGACATTTTGTTTAAACAAAGGAAAAGAATCAGCGACATCCTGATGGAGTCCGGGCTGATCACCCAGCACCAGCTGGATCATGCCCTCATGCTCCAGAAGAGCAAGCACAAGCGGATTGGAAAGATCCTGGTGGATCTGGCTTATGTCACGGAAACGCAGATCGCCGAGGCGCTGGCCAAGCAGCTCAGCCTCCCCTTCGTGGATTGTTCCAAGTACCGCCTCACGGTGGAACTGAAGAACCTCATTCCCAGGGAGATGGTCCAGAAGAAGCTGGTCCTTCCTCTGCAGCTCGAAGGAAGAAGTCTGACCCTGGCCATGGCTGACCCCCTGGACTACGAGACCATCGGGGAGATCACCTTCATCACCGACCTCAACATCAAACACGTGGTGGCCTGCGAAAGCAATCTCACCGAGGCGATCGAAAAGAATTTCGGGGCGGAGGAGAACGTTTGGGACCTCCTGAAGGACATGCCCAAGTTCGAAGAGGTGGAGTTCAAGAAAGATTCCCCGGAAGAAGAGATCAGCATCCAGTCCCTGTACAAGTCCAGCGAAGCCCCGGCCATCGTCAAGCTGGTCACCATGATTATCGTGGATGCCATTCAATCCCGGGCCAGCGATATTCACATCGAGCCCAGGGAGAAATACGTGCTGGTCCGGTACCGGGTGGACGGGGAGCTGCGGGACATCCTCCGGGTTCCCAAGAATGTGCAGAGCCCGGTCACCTCGCGGATCAAGATCATCTCCAACATGGACATTACCAACCGGCGGCTTCCCCAGGACGGGAACAGCTACATGAAGCTGGGGGAGAAGGAGGTGGACCTGCGGATCTCCACCTTACCCTCGATTTACGGGGAAAAGGTGGTCATGCGGCTCCTGAACCGGAACACGGGTTTGATCCCGGTCACCTACCTGGGAATCCCGGAAAACATCCTGAACCAGCTGATCGAGATCTTCAGCCAGCCCCAGGGGATGCTTCTGGTTACCGGGCCCACGGGAGGAGGCAAGACCACGACTCTGTACGCGTGGCTCAACCAGCTCCGTTCAGAGACGGAGAACATCATCACCGTGGAGAATCCGGTGGAGTACAAATTCGACGGTGTCACCCAGGTCTCGGTGAACGATACCGTGGGCTATACCTTTGCCACGGCCCTCCGCTCCATTCTCCGGCAGGATCCGGATATCATCATGGTGGGGGAGATCCGGGACCTGGAGACGGCGGAGATTGCCATCCGGGCGGCCCTCACCGGACACCTGGTCCTGAGCACCCTGCATACCAATGACACCGTTTCCACCGTGACCCGCCTGGTGGACATCGGGATTCCCAACTTCCTGGTCAGTTCCTCGGTGAGCGGAGTCCTGGCCCAGCGTCTGGTCCGAAGGATCTGTCCCAAATGCAAGGTGGAGGTGGAACCGCCGAACAACCAGATCTGCAAGGATTTACCCCCCATCGAGCACTATTATCAGGGAAAGGGCTGTTCCCACTGCTATTACTCGGGCTACTACGGCCAGATCGGGGTCTTCGAATTTCTCAAAATCAACACCCGGATCCGCAGACTCATCGCCAAGAGCGCCTATGAGGACGACCTCTGGGATGCGGCCCGGGAATCGGGAATGAAGACCCTCTTCGAGGATGCCTGGGACAAGGTGAGGGAAGGGGTCACCACCATCGAGGAGGTCATGGCCAAGATCCCGGAACAGTTCATCGAAAAGATGGAACGGTCCCACATCTCCAAGGAGAACGACAAAGAAATCCTCATCTCCCCCCAGGAGAAAGACCCCTACAGCTGGCACTGAACCCATTGCGGAATGCGGATTGCGGATTGCGGAATGAAAAACGAAAGAGCACTAAATAGAATGCGGAATTCAGAATGCGGAATGGAAAAGGCGGGGTTCAACATAGGTTTTTGACTTGAAGGACTGGAGGGCAATTTAGGCAACCGGAAAGAACTAGGATTTGGGAGATGGCGGAGTGAACGACAAAGCCCTCTCCCCCAGGATCGGGGGAGAGGGCTTTTTATTGCCTGGCTCTATCGGCCTCAGGGAAGGTACGTCACTTCCAGGCCCGGTCTATTTTCCGGAAGGGATTCCTCCTCCCGAATAGAAGGTCACAATATCGCAGCCAGGGAGAAACGGGACTTAGCGAGCTTCTTTTGTTTTCTTAAAAAAACGGTCCGCCTCCTCGGTGATCCGACGCAGGCGGTCCTGGAGAAGGAGGCGCTTTTCTTCCATCTCCTCCCGCTTGCTGTCCCGGGGAACCCAAACGGGGTCTCCCCAAATGAAGACCACACGGCAGAAAGGAAGGGGGATGATGAAATGGTCCCAGGTATTGAGGGACCTTTTCCCGGAGGCGCCGTAGGTCACCGGCTGGCCCTGATCCCGGGATTTTTGAAACCGCTCCGGATACAGCGTTTTTTTCCGGATGGTAAGAGAAAGCAAGCGAAGGGCCAGAGACCCGAATAAGGGGACGATCGCCAGAAGGAATTTATCTTTCCAGGTCCATTTATCCACAGCTGCTTAAATCCCAATTTCCAAATCCCAAAACCCAAAAACCAAAAACATGTATCTCTCGCCCGCTGCGCTAGAGCACGCAGAGTACACAGGGAAAGATAAAACCTTCAGAGGAAAAACCAAATTATCCTCGTTGTATGCTTTTTAAATTTATCTTTAACTCTGCGAACCCTGTGGGCTCTGCGAGAGACAATTGTTTTCATTTTTTTGTTCTTCCTTGGAGCTTGTTTGCTATTTGGTGCATGGGATTTGGTGCTTGTTTTAAAGTCTCTTTCAGCTTCTTCATACGTTCCCCCGGATTTTGGAAGATCTGCAGCCGCCGGAAGCGCTCGGCATAGGCGAAGCCTTTCTCCCGTCCCCAGGCCCCGAACCAGGTACGGACCATCTCTTCCATCATCTTGGGGTTCTTGATCTGGCTGGCGTGGCAGCGGAGGGCCTGGAGTTTCAAATGCAGGGTCGGTTCGATGTCGATCCAGGTATCCGGCTGAGCCGAGGCGAAAAAGTAGATCTCCGAGACCGCGTGGGGTGACAGCCCCTCCACCAGGTGGGCGGGATAAAAGTTGTGATTCAGAGCCGCAGGATAGGCGGCGTCGAAGGCCACCTCCGCCACCACCCGATGGTCTGCGTGGAAAATATATTGAACATCAAAGGAACGGTTTGCCGGGTCGTGGGTGAAGAGGGTATGGGGGCGAAACTGCCGGATCACCCGAACGAGGTCTCCCCGAAAATCCAGGGAATACTCAAGGTCCCCGTCGGGTTTCCGGAGGAAAACGACCTCCCCGGCGCCGATCATCCGGGCGGCGGCTCTCTGTTCTTTCTCCCGGATGGGGGCCAGAGCATGACAGGGGAGGTTGGGGTTGTCAGTCCCCTTTTCCCCGCTGGTGCAGATGCAGTAGAAAACCTCCGCCCCCTCCCGGGCCCACTTGGCCAGGGTCCCCCCGCAGCCGAATTCCGTATCATCCGGATGGGCGCTGATCACCAGAACGCGCTGACCTTTTTTGTCTTTGGTTCGTTGTCTCCTCAAAATATCCCTCCCGACCGCTGGCCTCAAATTTCCCCAGACGGAAAATCCTGATTCTCTCGCCCGCTTCGCTAGAGACCGCAGGGTTCGCAGGGGAAAAACTTTGTTGCTCGTTACTCGTTACTGGTTACTCGTTTGAAACGGCTTTTTACCGAGACGGGCAACGGTCAACCGGAATCAGGCAATATTTATTTCTCTGCGGCCTCTGCGTCTCTGCGAGAGAAAAATTCCTTGTTTTTCATTCCTCAAGAAATTATAAAAATCTTTCTTTTCATCCGGGTTTATCCGCGTTCATCCGCGTCCCATTAGGTTTTTAATTTGGGGTTTGGTGCTTGGAATTTGGTATTGATTCCTTTGGGGGGTGCTTTCTTTCAATATAGGATGTCTGCGCCGGGGGTGTCAAATTAAAATCCTCTAAAGCCCCGATCTCTATTGCCTTTGAACCGGGGCCAGCCTATAATCAGCCAGCCATGTCAAAAATTCGAAATTCGAATTTCGAAATTCGAAGTTAGGAAGCCATGGACCGCTCTTCATTCGCCGCCGAGTTTGAGGAACTCCTCAACGTGGGAATCGCCCTTTCCAGCATCCACGACCTGGAGAAGCTCCTGAACATGATCCTGCTGGAGGCCCGCCGGCTCACCCAGGCGGATGCGGGAACGCTCTACCTGGTGAAGGGGGACCGGCTGATCTTCCGGGTCAGTCAGTGCCAGAGCCTGAGCGATCGACTGGGAGAGGACCGGATGCGGCAGATGTACCAGTCTTTTGAAATGCCCGTCTCCCGGGAATCCATCGCTGGATACTCCGCCCTGACCCGGAAGGTGCTGAACATCCCGGATGTGAAGGAGATCCCCCCGGAAGCCTCCTACCATTACAACCCTTCCTGGGACCAGAAGGCCGGGTATGCCTCCCATTCCATGATGGCGGTGCCCATGCTCAACCGGGACGGGGAGGCGGTCGGGGTCCTGCAGCTGATCAACGCCCTGAGCGACGGGCGGGTGATTCCCTTCCGGATCGAGCATGAAAAGCTGGCCTCGTCCCTGGCTTCTCAGGCGGCGGTGGCCATCGAAAATACCGAGCTCACCGAGGACCTGAAACAGGCCCACCTGGACACCATCTTCCGCCTGGGCGTGGCCGCGGAGTATCGGGACAAGGAGACCGCCAACCACATCAAACGGATGAGCCGTTACTGCGCCCTCATCGCCGAAGGACTGGGGTGGGGAAAGGAGGAGGTCGAGGTCATTCTCTGGTCCAGCCTCATGCACGACGTGGGCAAACTGGGAATCCCCGACCGCATCCTCCAAAAGCCCGGCCCCCTGACTCCGGAAGAGCGGAAGATCATGGAATACCATACCGCCATCGGGGGAAACATCCTGAAAGGCTCGGCGGCGTCGGTTTTGCAGAAGTCGCGCATCGTGGCCGTGACGCATCATGAAAAATTCGACGGGACGGGATACCCCCGCGGCTTAAAGGGAGAAAAAATCCCCCTTGAAGGCCGGATCACCATTCTGGCCGATGTCTTCGACGCTCTGTCATCCAAGCGGGTCTATAAGGAAGCCATGCCCGAGGCCGAAGTCCTCCGCATCCTGCAAGAAGGGCGGGGAGCCCACTTCGACCCCCGGATCCTGGATGTTTTTCTCGACCGCCTTGGCGAAGTCCGGAAAATCAAGGAGCGCTATTCGGACCGGGAAGGGGACTTCGACAAGTTTCGGAACCTGGACTCGCTGGAAAACGACAAAGAAGATTCGAGCCGCCCCTGAGTCCAACCCCGAAGGAGAAGATCATGCCGGAAGGCATCTACGAGAGACTCCGGGACCACCTCGACTCCCTTCCCACCGGATACCCGAAAACGGAGACCGGGGTGGAAATGAGGATTCTCCGCAAGCTTTTCAGCGAGGAGGAAGCGGAAATGGCCTGCCACCTCAAGCCTTTTCCGGAATCAGCAGGAGCCATTGCTCAGCGCCTGGGCCGGGATCCCCGAGCGGTTTCCGATCTCCTCTACCGAATGTCCCGGAAGGGATTGATCCTCCGGATCAAGGAAGGGGAGGAATATCGGTACCTGGCGATCATGTTTGTCGTGGGGATCCTGGAATTTCAGCTCAACCGCCTGGATCCGGAATTGTGCGCCATGCTCGACGAATACATGCGGGAAGGGTTCCATCGGGAAATCAGCGGGGTTCAGACCCCCCAGCTTCGAGTCGTGCCCG
>Ga0315295_10002513_pt1 | contig 15532 bp, 11 predicted proteins | sample YL17G14_0_MG_FD_204453 | JGI IMG/M metagenome (GOLD analysis project Ga0315295, IMG submission 204453) | Sediment microbial communities from Yellowstone Lake, YNP, Wyoming, USA - YL17G14_0 | ecosystem: Environmental > Aquatic > Freshwater > Lake > Sediment | place: USA: Wyoming | collected...
AGGCCAGGCTGGTTTTGGTGATCAGCGACCGCCAAGACGCCTTTGCCCTGCAAAGGGCGCAGAAGGCTCGCGTCGCGTGCCTGTTCGTCGACCCCAAAAAGTTCGCCGACCGCGCGTCCTACGATCGGCGTCTCGTCAAAGAGTTGAAAAAAGCGCGCGCGGACTATGTGATCCTCGCCGGCTTCATGCGGATCCTCAGCCCGTGTTTCGTGCGCGCGTTCAAGAACCGGATCCTTAACATCCATCCCGCTCTTCTGCCTGCCTTTAAAGGGGTGGATGCCATTCAGCGGGCCCATCGTTTGGGCGTCAAGGTGACCGGCGTGACGGTCCACTTTGTCGACGAAAAGATGGACAACGGCCCCGTCATCCTCCAGGAGCCCGTGGCAATGCGCGCCGGGGAATCCGTCCGCCACCTGGAGGTCCGCATCCACAACGTCGAGCACAGGCTCTACACGGAAGCGATCGCGCGCGTCTTGTCCGGCGCCGTGACCGTGAAGGGCCGCCGCGTCACAACCCGCCTCAAGCGCTAATCGCGGAATTCCGGAAGTTTGACCTTGATCTTTTTGATCTCGTCGGGCGAAAGACGCACCCTGTCCGCCGAGAAGGTGTCGGTGAGCTCGAGGGCCTGGAACTTGTCGTAATAGCGGTAGGCCTGGATGACTTGGGCCGAGATCATCTTGAGGTATTCGATCGGCGGCCGCTCGTCCTTTCCTGAGCCCTCGTCGTAGCGTTTTTTGACGAACTCGACGCTGATCTTGAGGACTCCGAATTTTTCCGTCCACGTCGTGGAGCGGATCTCATAACGCTGCGAGAGGTCTTCTTCTCTGGCGAAGAGGCTCTTGGTGCGGTGGATGATCTGCAGGCAGATGAACTCGTCGAACGTGACGTCGTGAAAGTGGCGCGAGGCGCCTGTCTTGTCTTCCTGGGCCTCCGGATTGATCCCGATGTCGCGCACGCTGCGCATGAAATATTCCCCCCGCGAAAACCGCTCCAGGATCCCTTCCTTCAGGTCCGGCAGGTATTCCATCGCGATGAACTCCAGGCCCATGTATTTGACGTCAACGGCGATGCAGACGAAGAAGTCCAGGCGCGCGTCCGTGCTCAGCGCCACGCGGTGCACGACGGCCATGACCTTGCTGAACCGCTCCAGGGCGGGCAGCTGCCACGTCATGTTCTTCTCGTCGATCAGGTCTTCCATCGGGACATAGACCCACAGCGTCTTGCCCACGACATCGGCTGAGACTCCCCGGATGCCCTCTTCTTCCATGGCGAGCTCGGGGATGCGCTGGGTGATGGTGGCGGCCGGATAAGTGGAGCCGCAGGCGCTCAGGGTCAGCGCGAGCGGCAGGGCACAGCAGGATACCAGAAAAGGGCGAAGGAGGCCGCCGTTACGGCGTCGCAGGGGGCGGGAGGAAGCCGCTTTTGGATTTGTTGTATTCTTTGAAGATCGCATCGATCTCATCGTATTCGAGCTCTTCACGCTTGAGAAGTTCGTCGGCAAAGCGGTCCAGGAGCGCCATCTCCCGGCGCAGCAGGTTTTCCACGTCGGCGAGGCATGTCTGGAAGATCTTCTGGGTCTCGGCGTTGAGCTCCTGTTTGAGCTGCTCGGAGAGATGCGCCACAGGGACGATGCCGAAGTCACCGTAGTGCTTGTCGTCCATCCCCAGGCGCCAGACCATCGTGGAGGCCAGGTGCATGCCGTTTTGAAAATCCATGGCCACGCCGTCCGACGTGGTGTTGAACTTGATCTTTTCCGCGGCGTATCCGGACAAAGAGACTTTGATGTTCGCCAGGTACCGCTCGCGGTTCGACGTGAAGATCTCCTCGCGCGGCTGATGGGCCACCATGCCCAGCGACCCGCGCCGGGCGATGATGGAGGCCTTGAAGACGTCGTCCGTCGGGTGCAGGAGATAGAGGGTGATGAGGTGGCCGGCCTCGTGATAGGCGACGAGGCGTTTTTCCTCCTTGGTCATGTGTTTGCGGTGCTTGATGCCCAGCTCGATGCGCTCCATCGCCTCGGAGAGGTCTTTGTAGTCGATGATCTCGCGCTTGTTGCGCAGGCAGATGATGGAGGCCTCTTTGATGATGTTCTCGATCTCCGCCGGCGTCTTGTAGACGGCCTGGCGCGCCAGCTTGCCGATGTCGATCTTGGGGTCGTATTTGACCTTACTCAGGTAAAACTTGAAGATCTCTTCGCGCCCTTGCAGGTTGGGTATGTCGATATAGAGCTTTCTGTCAAAACGCCCCGGCCGCAGGAGCGCCGGGTCCAGGGTCTCTTCGGGCGTGTTGGTCGCGCCGATGACGACGACGTTCTCTTTTTCGTTCTGCAGGCCGTCCATCTCGACAAGGAGTTGGTTTAAGGTCGTGTTGGTCTCCTGTCCGCTCATGAAGCTGAAGTTGCGCGTGCGGCCGATCGCGTCGATCTCATCGATAAAAACGATGGCCCCGCCGTGCGCGTACGCCAGCCGGCGCGCCTGTTTGAAGAGCTTGCGCACGCGCCGGGCGCCGACGCCCACGAATATCTCGGTGAACTCACTGGCGGACAGGGACAAGAAAGGTATCCCCGCTTCGGTGGCGATCGCTTTGGCCAGATACGTCTTGCCGCAGCCCGGCGGCCCGATCATGAGAAGGCCCTTGATGATCTTGCCGCCCACGCGGTCGACCGCCGAATGGTCTTTGAGCAGCTCGACGACTTCCAAGGCCTCTTCCTTGGCTTCCTCGATGCCCAAGACTTCGGAAAATTTGACGTTGACATTCGTGCTCTGGACCTTTTTGCTGTCGATCTTGCCGAACTGGCCGAACATCAGCGACACGTAGATGATCGCCGATATGGCCGAGGCCAGGATCCACATCATGATCTGGATCGGCAGCTGGGCGAGCTGCATCTTGCGGTAGAACGACTCCAGCCCCATGAAGCCGATGACGGACAGGATCGTGAGGACGACCGTGGTGACGATGGAGATGACGGCGATCCAGTGGTCTTTGAGGTAGGCCAAAAGTTTTCTATCGAGTCTTCTGAACTTCATCGGGTTAAGCATAGTAGATAGAAGATAGCATAAATGGGGAGGAGTGTCAACGCCGGCGAAAAGAGGCCGCCAGGCCGCGTCCGGCCTCCTAAATCCCTTGACGCCTTTTTGCGTTTGTGATAATCTTTTGACCTGCTTTGTCTGGACCGCGGGGACAGGCGCGGGCGATTTACGGGCGAAGCTGGGACATTAAGGAAATGCCCCAAACGCCGGGAATGCGGATCCAAAGGGCGTTCGGGGCGATTTACGGGCGAATCTGGGACATTAATGAAATGCCCCAAATGCCAGGAAGGTAAATTCTAAGGGCATTCGGGGCGATTTACGGGCGAATCTGGGACATTAAGGAAATGCCCCAAACGCCGGGAATGCGGATCCGAAGGGCGTTCGGGGCGATTTACGGGAAAGTAATAGCAGGTAAATCGGAGGCTTTATGGCAGTGATCAAGGAAGTGTTAGCGCGCGAAGTGTTGGATTCGAGAGGGAATCCGACCGTGGAGGCCGATGTCATCCTGGACAACGGCATCGTGGGCCGCGCGATCGTGCCCTCGGGCGCGTCCACAGGAGAGCACGAGGCCCTCGAGCTGCGCGACGGCGACAAGGCGCGCTATATGGGCAAGGGCGTTCTCAAGGCCGTTGAGAACGTCAAGGGTCCGATCGCCGGAATGATCCGGGGCAAGGAGCCGGTCTTCATGGAGCTTGACAAGGCGATGCTGGCCCTTGACGGGACGCCGAACAAGGGCAAGCTGGGCGCCAACGCGATCCTCGCCGTATCCATGGCTGCGGCCCGGGCCCAGGCGCTGGTCGAGCGCAAGCCCCTGTACAAGTATCTGGGCGGCAAGTCAGCAACGATCATTCCTATCCCCATGATGAACATCCTCAATGGCGGACTTCACGCAGATAACAACTTGGATTTTCAAGAGTTTATGATCATGCCGCTCGGCCTGCCGACCTTCAAAGAGGCCCTGCGCGCAGCGGTCGAGACCTTCCATAACCTCAAGGCCATCCTCAAGTCAAAAAAGCTCTCCACGTCTGTCGGAGACGAGGGCGGGTTTGCGCCGAACCTCCGGTCAAACGCAGAAGCGCTTGACCTGATCCTGAGCGCCATCTCCAAGGCTGGCTACAAACCGGGCAAGGACATCGCCCTGGCCTTGGATGTGGCGTCCAGTTCGTTCTATAAGGAAGGCAAGTATCAGATGGAAGGCCAGGCCAAGAGCGCGGAAGATATGGTCGCAGTCTATGCTGAGCTTGTCGGAAAGTATCCGATCGTCTCGATCGAGGACGGCCTGGCCGAGGATGACTGGGACGGCTGGAAGAAGCAGACCGAGGCCATGGGCGAGAAGATCCAGCTTGTCGGCGACGACCTCTTCGTGACCAATGTGGCGCGGTTGCAGCGCGGCATCGACGAAAAGGTGGCTAACTCTATCCTTATCAAAGTCAATCAGATCGGTTCCTTAAGCGAAACGCTCGACGCCATTGAGCTGGCCGGCGATAACGGCTATTCGGCGGTCATCTCCCACCGTTCCGGCGAGACAGAAGACACGACTATCGCGCATCTGGCCGTGGCCACGGGCGTGGGCCAGATCAAGACCGGCTCGCTCTCCCGCACAGACCGCATCGCCAAGTACAACGAGCTCCTGCGCATCGAGGAGGAGCTCGGCCGGGCAGCCATTTATGCGGGCACGTTGTGGCCTAAGGTTTTTGGGAGGGCGTAGGGATGAAGCGAAGCTTCGAAGCGAAGCTTCGGCCATCCCTCTTCCTAGCTGAAGCTTCGCTTCTACATAGTCTTCCGGTCCGACGAACGAAACATGTTGAAAACCCTGCGGCTTTATATTATCATAGGTGTGCTTGTTTTGATCTTTCTGCCCGGGTTTTCCAAGATCCAGGAACTCAGGGCGCGTCTGCAGGACGCCGAAGAAAAGCTCGCCAAGACACAAAAAGACAATGCCGCGCTCGAAGCGCGCATCAACCAGCTCAGGACCGACAAAGACTCGCTGGAGATGATGGCGCGCGAGCGCCTGGGCGTCGTGAAAAAGGGCGAGACCGTCATCAAGATCATCCGCGGGGCCGGCAACGAGACCGCCGCGCCTCCGGCGCAATAGCATTGCTCTTTAAGATATCGCGGGGTGGAGCAGCCTGGTAGCTCGCAAGGCTCAAAATGGGTCCCTCAGCCGGCAACGACTGATGGAAAACCTGTCAAATTCGGTGAAACCCTCGGCTTAGGCCAAGGCAATACCGAGCCAAGCCCGCCAAGAGGTTTTGGCGGGAAGGTGTAGAGACTAGTTGGCAGGGATCCCTGAAAGGGGATCAAGGTATAGTCCAGACTACAAATCCCGGCATCGCGCCAGGAGCAGCGAAAGCTGTAGTAGTAAAGCATAACCTTGAGGTCGTCAGTTCAAATCTGACCCCCGCAACCACTATAATCTCTCTAAATCCACATAGAGAGATGAAAATAACCCTGATTAGCGCCGCTAGTCAGGGTTCTTTTTATGTGTGGCTGTGTCAAAGAGTTAGGGCATTATTCTATTTAATGTTTTGAGATTACAGATCTAAAAGCTGAAATTTCCTAATTGGCATTGGCCTATTTATTGGGGAGAGGTCAGTGTTTAAGATGTAATTCCTTTTGATAGGTAATGTGATTTATGCAGAAAGTGGTAAAATGGGTTCTAAGTTTGCGAAGCCGGATCAAGCGAAGTTAAAATATCCTGAGGCCTAGATGAGAGGTTTTAAAACAAACATCCGTTTCGATCGGAACGAACTGTCCGGCGCCTTTGGGGATATCGGAACTGGCTTCGGGCATGAATCCGGTTGGTGCTTTGATTATGTTTGGCGCGTTGCAGGTATTGACTGGATTGATTTATGGTATCCCGATGCCGGTTCAGCCGCTTAAGGCCATGGCTGTGATTGTTATTACTCAAAAGTTAAGCGGAAATGTTCTTTGTGGTGCGGGCCTTGCCATAGGCATTCTGATGCTTATTTTGTGTTTGTCCGGTCTTATCAACGTCATTGCCAAGGTTGTTCCCTTATGTGTTGTTCGTGGTATCCAGTTTGGTTTAGGTATGCAATTAGCGACTTTGGCGCTCAAGGATTATGTTCCAGCAGACGGCCTTGTGGGGTACGGCATCGCGTTCTTAAGTTTTGTCTTCGTCATTTTGTTCTTAGGAAACAGAAAGTATCCTGCGGCTCTTTTTGTTATTGGGATAGGTGTTATTTATGCGGTCTTTTTTAAACTTAATTTGGCGCACCTGGCGCAAGGAATCGGGTTTCAGTTGCCAAAATTACACGTTCCGGCGATGCAGGATGTTATCACAGGATTTTTATTGTTATCATTGCCTCAAATTCCATTATCGATCGGCAACTCCATATTAGCGACACAGCAGACAGCCAAGGATTTTTTCCCTGAGCGGGCCCCTTTAACGATCCGTAAGATTAGTTCTACTTATTCCATCATGAATCTCATCGCTCCTTTTTTTGGCGGCATTCCGGTTTGCCATGGTGCTGGAGGTATGGCGGGGCATTACACGTTTGGCGCCAGGACAGGGGGAGCAGTAATTATCTATGGCTCGATGTATCTCACTTTAGGATTATTTTTTGGTGGTGTTTTCGGAGATGTCGTTAAAATCTTTCCGAAACCCATGCTGGGAGTGTTATTGTTTTTTGAAGGAATGGCGCTGATGAAGCTCATGTTTGGCACAGCGCTTTCCAAGAAACAAATCATGATCGTGCTCATGGTAGGCTTAATGGCTATAGGGTTACCGTATGGTTATCTCATTGGGCTTATCATAGGGACAGTTTTAGCCCATATCTTTGAAAAGAAACTGCTCAAAGAGGCTGATTAGGAAATTAATTTAGAGTAATTCTTGAATTGATTATTTTAGAGAATTATGCTAGTTTATATTCAAGTAAATGTTAAGGCGATGAGGTTCGCCTCTTAAGAGAAACCGCCTAGAATTTGAAGGTTGATAACCTCTACCAGAAAAGGTAGAGGTTTATATTTTACAGGCCCCTACCAAAAGCAAGCGGTAGGGGCTTTATTTTTTCCAAGAGGAAAAGGAGGATTGCATGGAAGGAATTTTTACTACTGCGGCAATCTGGCTTGGTTTAGCAGTACTATCTACAGTTATTGCGTATCATCTTAAGATATCCATTGCTCTCATTGAGATTTGTATCGGTGTCGCAGCCGCAGCTGTCGCCAATCACTTTTTTGGTGAGAATTCTCTTGGCAGCAACTTGGAATGGCTGCGATTTCTGGCTGCGACCGGCGCCGTTCTGCTCACATTCCTGGCAGGAGCTGAGCTTGATCCGAAAGTGATCTCCTCCAAGAAAAAAGAAGTATTGATAGTTGGTCTGGTAGGATTTCTAGCGCCATTTCTAGGCTGTGCGGCTATAGCCAGATTTATCCTGCATTGGGATCCTCGGGCGAGCTGGCTGGCGGGAGTGGCGCTTTCCACAACATCTATGGCTGTGGTTTATGCTGTCATGCTTGAAACCGGTTTTAACAAGACAGAATTTGGTAAAGGAATTTTAGGTGCTTGTTTCATTAATGACTTAGGCACCGTAATAGCCCTTGGGCTCATATTTGCGCCATTCACATACAAGACCGTTGTTTTTGTCGGTGTAAGCGTTATCGTCTTAGGATTGTTTTCATTCGTGACATCATTCTTAACAAGAATATATGGCAATAGGACGGCTGCTATTCGAGCTAAGTGGATAGTCTTCGTATTATTCGGTCTTAGTGCGCTTGCCACCTGGTCAGGAAGTGAGGCTGTGCTGCCTGCTTACGTTGCCGGTATGCTTTTAGCTGAGTTTGCGGCCAAAGAACACCATTGGGTAAGGCGTATGCGGACATTAACCATAGGCTTTCTTACGCCATTTTATTTTCTTCGCGCAGGCACGCTTGTTTCGTTGTCAGCCTTGATAGCCGCGCCGCTCATATTTCTGGTTTTATTCTTTGCCAAGGTTATCTTAAAGATTTTCGGATTACGCCCTATTATTGGGCTATTTCGTAAGGAACGTTCGGAGCGGTGGTATTATACGCTCATGATGTCTACGGGTCTTACTTTCGGCACGATCTCGGCGCTCTATGGACTTTCCCACGGAATAGTTACGCAGGAGCAATATTCATTTTTGGTGGCGACGGTTATCGCCAGCGCAGTTATTCCAACCTTGATCGCCAGTTTCGCATTTCTTCCGAAGCATCTTCTTCCAGCAATCGCTCCTAAAAAGCGGTTGGATCAGGTGGCATCTGAAGGAGGGATAGACGAGGAATAATTTTCCAAAGGAAAAAACAGCTCGATCCTTCGATGTTTTAGACTGAATGTCCACCGCTTAATTACTGACATATCTCTACTCTTTATGTGGCAACAAGTTAGAGAGATAATAGACCAAGGGAAGCGGACAAAACGGACCCATCCTTCGCTCAAAGCTTTTCAGCTTTGAGCTTCGGAGGGCAGGCATAAAATCTATCTCTAGTGTCCCAAAATAGCCGAAAAATTGGCATACTTGTAATGTAATTAGGTTATCTGAAATGAGATCAGTTGTTATATGGTGAACTGACCCCCGCAACCACTTCAATGTGGCAAAAAGGCCCGCTGTTTTCAGCGGGCCTTTTTGCCATCCAGGGCAGTCCCGCCGTAGCTGAGGTGCAAAAGCACCTCAGCGCAGGCGGACAACCACCCGCTCAGCCCGTCCGGGTCAGTTCCCCGCCTCGCAAGATGCGCCAAAATTCTCTTCGACAATTTTGACGCGCTCGGCGAGGTCCATTCGGCCAACCACTAGTATTACAGGGTGTTTTGATCGTTGACATCCCCGTATAGGGGGGTGTATATAGAATGAAGAAGTTAACCATGTTAGCTGCGCGAGCGGCAGCATAAGTGAGCGCAAGGTTGAAAAAATGTTGGATAAACTCGTATTTAAAATCGCGGATTGTGAAGAGGAGTTCGAGCAGATCCATCGATTGAATTATGATACTTTTGTCAAAGAAATCCCTCAGCACGCTGGCAATCCCAGCAACAAATTAATCGACAAGTTTCATAGCAAGAATACCTACTGCATCGTTAAAGACAAAAAAGAAGTGGTGGGCATGATCAGCGCTTGTGATGACAGACCGTTTTCAGTGGAACAAAAACTGGATAACTTTGACGATTTTTTCCCTAAAAGTAAAATAATGCTTGAAGTGCGCCTCCTAAGCATAAAGAAAAAATATCGCAAGGGTCTTGTGTTCAAAGCGCTGATCAAAACTCTCTATGAGCACGTTATAAAAGGGCGTTACGATTTCATTGTTATTTCCGGAACGCTTAGAGAGGTGAAGCTTTATCGGCACATAGGCTTTGTCTCTTTCGGGGGACTCGTTGGGTCAAAAGAGGCTCCCTACCAACCCATGTTTATTGAAGAAAAAATGATGGATGTCTTTAGGGACAGATTTTTCGATGAGACCGGTTCAAATTAGAAAAACAAGAAAAATCAACCTTCTCCCGGGCCCTATTTATATCCATGACAGGGTGAAGGGTGATTTTGGCAGAGTTCCGATCTCTCACAGAGACGACGCTTTCTCCGGCAGTTTAAAGAAGGTTAAAGGCTTGCTTCATTCTTTAACCCGATGCAAGAAAGTGGAAGTTTGTCTCGGTACGGGCACGCTAGCGAACGATATCATAGCATCCCAGTTATCATACCTGGACAAAAGGGGGCTGATCCTCTCGAATGGAGAATTTGGAGAAAGGTTGATTCGTCACGCCCAGGGATTTGGGCTAAAGTATCAGAGCATCAAAATGCGGTGGGGTACCGCTTTTGATTACCCAGGAATTGATCTGATCATCAAGAGAAGCAACATCCGATGGATATGGTTTGTTCATCACGAAACATCGACGGGTATGCTTAATGATTTTGACCGGCTCCTGGGCCTCTCTAAAAAAAATAAGCTCCTTTTTTGCGTGGACTGTATCAGTTCTATCGGAGCATATCCCATTGATCTTGCCGAAATTGACTTTGCTTCCGGGACAAGCGGGAAAGCCATAGGCGCTTATCCTGGCCTGTCGTTTGTTTTTTATAAAAAGGAATATTTTTCAAAGGTAAGGAAGGTGCCGGCGTATCTTGATCTACAGATGTACAGGAAAAAATCCGGAATACCATTTACCTCGTCATCAAATCTGCTTTCGGCATTAAAAAATGCTCTTCAACTGCTGTTAAGAGACAGGAAGAGATTCCATAGGATTAAAAAACAAAACCAATGGATAAGAAAACAATTCCTTGAGACACATGTGCGGATTCTCGTAAAAAATGAGCGGGAATCGCCGCTGTTGACCACGGTCCGTATTCCGTTAAAGATAGACTCATATATTATAGGAAAAAATCTGAGAGACCGAGGTTTTCTTGTGCACTATCAGGGAGAGTATCTGCATGACAGAAATTGGGTGCAAATAGCCAGTTTCAGTTTGTATTCCCGAAAGCATCTAAAGCCCATGTTTGACTATCTCAAGAAACGGTTAGAGATTTAATCGTATGTCCGGCTTGAAGAGAAAGAAAATTACGATCTGCCGGCACTTTCGTACCCAAAATACCTCCGATTGGGAATGGATGTCCGCCCGAAAATTTAATGAATGGGTCAGATCCTACGAAAGTTCTCTCCCTTTAGAAGGATATAAAGGAGAACCAAACAGCAAAGACTGGGAGATCTGCGTCTCAAGTAGTTTGCCCAGGGCCATCGTCACAGCACAGATTTACGCAGAAAACATCCCCATCGAATATAATTCAGATCTCAATGAAGTGCCTTTTACGCATTTCAACAATGGTTTTTTTCTACCTAAAGCTAGCTGGCTTTTTTTAAGCCGTCTTCGCTGGTTTTTTGGAAAGGGCGGATATGAGAATAGACAAAAGACAGTCTCTCGCGCAAAAAAAGTGGTAACGATGCTGAGGGAGAAGAATGAAAAAAGTATTTTAATAGTGAGCCATGGATTCTTTATGAATTTTCTTGCCAGAGAGCTCAAATCGCTACGTTTTAAAGGACATCTTTCTGTTTATCCGAAGCATGGAAAGTTTTATATTTTTGAGTCGTAATACTCGTTATTCAGCCCACTTTGAAAGAGGGGTTGTTTGGAAAAACAAGGGGATGCTTGATGAGGCAATCGTAGATCTTACAACGGCCCTTGAGATATATCCGGACTATTGGATGGCCCTGACCGGTGACGCTGATCAGGCCCATTTTGTTAATCAGCCAACAATATGTTAGACTTACCTTAGACATCGATAACCGGTTTACCTAATGATAAAGGCAAACTCAGGGTGACCTGAGGACGCAAAGCGACAGCTCCGGCCGCGTGCCGGAGGGCTGCGTTGCCAAAAGGGGAGAGACAAACCCTAAGCTTTGTTTAGGGTTTTTTATCTTTATGCCCCGTGCGTCTGCCGGGGCTTTTTTTATTTTGGGGTGTCGTCATGGCGGTCAAGGCGTTAAGGATGTTGGTTGTCGCGACGGCGTGGATGATGTTTTCCTTTTCCGCGGCGCATGCCGAGACCACCATCGACCTGCAAGCCATCAAGACCATCGAGTCCGGCGGGGATCCCCATGCGGCGAACGTCGCGTCGGGGTGTTATGGCCTCTATCAGATCTCGGAGATCTGCCTGAAAGATTATAATGAACTCCACAGCAGCCATTACACCATAAAAGACCTTTTCAGGCCCGCGATCAACGAGATGATCGCCGCTTGGTATTTTGGGAGAATAAAACAGATGCTGGCAAGCTATGGGATCCCCATCAACCCGACGACCGTGCTCGCATCCTACAACTGGGGCATCGGCCACGTGGCTGCATGGGCCGAGAAAGGGATGATGTTTGAGGAGTTGCCTCTTGAAACGCGCCGCTACATCGAGAAATACCACGCATTGACCAGGCCCGTCTGAAATCGAACCGCACATCCGCCCATAAATGTACACCTGCCGGAACAAAGGTGACAGTCACCTTTGTATCAGGCCCGCAGATCCACGCTCAAAATCAAAAGTGGTGGCACGGCTTGAAAGAGGGGATAGGCCACCAGAAGATTTGATAAAGTCGAGGTTCTATGCTAAACTGAACTCAATAAAATGAGCAAAAAATCTGCCTCCGCATTCTTCTTTCTTTTCGTCTTCTCGATAGGCGGGTATTCTTTTGCCGCTTCCACAGACGCGCCGACGAGCGCGGGGATAAGGACCCTCCAGCAGGAAGATAATGAAAAAAAGCTCAGGCAGGACATAGAGAAAAAAGCAATCCCCCCCGAGATCAAAGAAGAGCTCCCCGCACAGCCGGCTGCGCCGGAATCCACAGGAAAGACCCTCATCAATACGATCAACGTCACCGGAGCGACCCGTCTTCCCGCGAAAGAGGTCCAAGATATCATCCTTCCCTTCCAGGGCAAGGAGCTCACCATGGGGGAAATGGAGAAGGCCGCCGGCTTGATCACGGATTCTTACAGACAAAAAGGCTATATCACCTCCCGCGCGTACCTGCCTCCCCAGAAGATCGAGGGCGGCGTTTTGGAAATCCGTGTCGTGGAAGGCCTTATGGGCGAGCTGAACGTGTCAGGCAATCGCTATTTTAAGACTTCCCTCTTGAAACGCGAGGTCGCCCTGAAGAAAGGGGAGTTGTTCAATTACAACTATCTGCGGCAACGTTTAAGCAGGATCAACCAGTATCCGGACAGAAACGTGCGCGCCGTATTGCTTCCCGGCAAAGAGGCGGGAACGACGGATGTCAATCTAGAGGTCAAGGACAATCTGCCGATCCATTTGGCGCTTGACTGGGACAATTTTGGCTCCCGCTTCATCCATAAGGACCGCTATGAGACGATCTTAAAGCATGATAACCTTCTCGGGTTTGACGATATCCTGACCCTGCAGTATCAGTTGGCGCAGGCCGATACGTACGAGTTGTTGTCTTTGAGGTACCTTTTCCCTGTCAACAACAAGACGGATCTGGGCTTTTTTATGGCTCAGACGAAATTACAATTGGGCAGGGAATTCGAGGCCTTGAACGCTCGCGGCAAAGGCCGGTTCTACAGCTTATATGGAAGCCATGGCCTGATCAATACAGAGAACGTCAGCCTGAGCCTGCGCCTTGGTTTTGATTACAAAGACATCTTTAACTTCCAGCAGAACAACGAGACGAGCCGCGACAGGATGCGGGTGTTGAAGACGAGTTTTAACCTGGACGTCTCCGACGGCTTCGGCAGGACCATTCTGGACAATGAGCTCAGCTGCGGTATCCCCGACATGATGGGGGGATCGGCGGCAAAAGACCCCGGGGCGAGCGTCACCGGTTCCGGCGGAAAATTCGTCAAAAATACGATCAGCCTTTTAAGGCTTCAAAAGATGCCGTTTGCCTCGAGCTTGCTTTGGAAAAATCAGATCCAGGTCTCGCCTTATACCCTGACTGCTACGGAAGAGTATCAATTGGGAGGTATCGCCAACCTGCGCGGTTATCCGCCGGCCGAGGTGGTGGGCGATAACGGCTATACCACAACGCTGGAATGGTCGTTCCCGCCGTACTTTATTCCTAAGAGTGTAAAAGTGCCTTTTTCAAAAGCCAAGGTCACTGACGCGTTGAGGTGGGTCCTTTTTTATGATTGGGGCAATGTGAAAACACACAGGCCCGATGCCGGCGAAGAAAAGACCCAGACCTTGAGCGATATAGGCTGCGGGATCCGTTTCAACCTTCCCGAAAACTTCAACGTGCGCATTGACATCGCCTGGCCGCTGGGCAAAAGTCCTTCGGATGAGGACCATGTCCATCCGTGGTTCCAGGTGTCCAAGGAATTTTAGCGAAAGATCGTTGCGTCTTCTCAGAAGCCCCCGGGATCGCCCGGGGGGTTTCTTTTTGCGCCTGCCCTGTCTTGCGCACGATGCAAAAGGACGACACATTTTCCGCAATTAGACACTTTTTACCCCCTTCCCGGGACCTGCAGAGATAACCCCATTTTTGTCTCGTCTATAAGCTGGGCCTCTTCTGGGATACGTTACATCAGGAGGATCAATCCATTTGCCCTAACCAAGCCGTGTATATATAGGTAATTATTTAATATTATTCTGATGATTGGCGCAAAAATTGCATCACGTTCAATATGTGCAAAGTTTCTAAAAAGGCTAAGAAACGCAACTTTGCCTGTAACTTATGCTTTCGCGGCCAAACGCGGCCTGGGGGTTGTTGTCAAGAAGGGTACGCCGGGATTGAGGGCTGGTTCCATTGGTACTTTGTCCAGCGGAGTGCGCCCCGGGCCCGGGCCTGCCTGCCTGCAGGCAGGCTGCGCTCATGGCGGTGCTCGGGGCTTGAAGCCGCGTTAGGTCAGCTCGTGAGCTCCTAAGCTCATTAGCTGATTAGGAGCTGATTAGGCGAAGAAAAAACTACTGGCCCAGCGAGGACCCCTCCGGAATTCTAGCTTTGTCGAGATGGCATCTCATCCAAGCTGACCGCTCTGCCGAGATGCCATCCCCGGCCCTGTCAGCCATTCCGTGGCCATGTGCCGCGTCTTCAAAACAGCCCCTGCGCTCCGCTTTACTTCGCTGCGCCTGCCTGCCGGCAGGCAGGCAGGCCCGGGACCGGGGCGCAAGCCTGTGGGAGCGGGGAGGGTCTTTCTTGCCCGAGTGTATTCTTTGACACCCAAGGAATCTGGCAGAAACAGACCTGGTCTCAAACTGCCAAAATGTTGGCAGTAAATGACCTGGTCTGAAACTGCCAACCGAATGTTAAAAGAAAGGATGGACCAAAGATTATCTTACGAATGGTGCGAGCCCCGTTTTTTATGGCTTAAGCAGACTGATCTACGCGGAATGCAGGCAAAGGAACATCAGGTATTGTTTTGCTTTTATGGAAAAAAGTTTATGGCTGTTGACAAAGGCGAACGGGTTCGATTTTAAACCCATTGGCCCTGAAGTTGATTTTTTGGGCCCCGTCAGAGCGTATATGATCGATGTCAGAGAGTATGGAGAGAAGGGACACACTGTTGCTGGACAAGGATGCCAGAAGCGTTTTGGCGGACGCTGGCCTTCTCTTAATTTTAATAATTCGAGATTATTTTTAAGAAATCGTATCCTGCTAAAATGGGGGATTTGGTATTTGCGCGCCTTTGTTATTCCTGTGAAAGTAACTATAAAATTTCTATAACATATTGATACAAAATAAGTTAAATTTCCTAAGTTAAAATGTGAGTCTTTTTAACTAAGAAACGGCACTTTTTTTGGGGTACATACTAAAAAGTTTTAAAAAGTATTTACTTGACAAATCGGCAATCACCAGTTACACTTTCTGTACTTTTTGCCCATCCTTAAGGAGCCGTCCACGCAGGGATACTCACGGATGCATTTTCGAAAACCAAACATGACGATCTGGGCAGCAATGATAGCCGCGCTATTATTCTGCCCGTCTTTGTTATACGCCCTTCCTGAAGGCGAGGCCGTTGTCTCAGGCTCCGCGTCTTTTGACCGCACCGCCACCGACACGTTGACCGTCACGACCCCTTCCGATAAACTCATCGTCAATTACAACAGCTT
>Ga0315295_10002516_pt1 | contig 15521 bp, 14 predicted proteins | sample YL17G14_0_MG_FD_204453 | JGI IMG/M metagenome (GOLD analysis project Ga0315295, IMG submission 204453) | Sediment microbial communities from Yellowstone Lake, YNP, Wyoming, USA - YL17G14_0 | ecosystem: Environmental > Aquatic > Freshwater > Lake > Sediment | place: USA: Wyoming | collected...
GCCTGACCCGGCTGCAATGTTAGTGGCTGTGTCATCTGACCCGGCGGCGATTGGCTACCTGCCGGCAACCTGGCTGGATGATGAAGTCCGCCCTTTGGTTCTGGACAGTACTTTATCACTAAAGTTACGTTTGCCCATCCTGGCTCTGGCAAAGGCTGAACCACAGGGCATCTCTCGAACCCTATTAGGATGTTTGCAAGCGCCTGCGGGCGCTTCTAAATAACTCGATTTGATATCTTAATATACTGAGCCCACGAAGGGGCGAAGAATCTCTGCCTTGTTCAGGTTACGGGTTGTGCGTATAAATACCAGTAATCAGCTTTTGGAAAGCCTGCTTCCAGCGCTGCCTCCCAGATAAATTCTCCGGGTACCAGAATTGCCCGCAGTAAGGTGTCCAACCCTGTTCGCATATCCAGTTCAGCAGCCGGGATACCTACGGCCTCTGGCTCCAGGAGTTGCATGATCACCCGTGTGCGTACTTCATAGGCGTAGAAAGGCGCCTGGTCATCGGGGACTTTGCGGTAATCTCCTAAGAAATTCCGCCATAAGGCCAGGCGTGAGCTGAAATCCTGGGCAGCCTTCTTGCCCCAATTTCCGCGCCATTTCGACCGTATAACTTCAAAATCCCCTTCCAGGCGGTCTATCTTGGCCTGCACTGGCGAAGTCACCTCATTGTTATATCCAGGTGATGTCGACAGGAAGTCGAGAGAGTGCGCTCTTAGCTTTTCCCGTGCTAAAAGCAATTCGCCAGGCGTCAGACGCGGGTAGGGGGTTTCTCCAGTCGGAGTAACCACGTGCACCGGCCAATAGAGCTGACTGGATAGCAGGTATTGCTCCAGCTCTTCTACACCCGCTTTCAAATAGCGCAGGTCATATTCAACTTTTGACACTACAATTTGTCTTCCTGATAAACTAGATTCCCGAAGTTATTCAAGGTTACCGATCACTTTTTCCACTTCTCTCAATATCTCACCCGATTTGACTAAAGCCTTCATCGTATTGTGGTCAGGGTAAAGTGGGCGGTCCTCTTCAAGGTGATCGACATGCTTGCGGATAACCTTTCGAGCGGCATTTACACCCTTGCCAGGCGTGAACTGGCGGAAGTCCAATGCCTGTGCAGCGGCCATAAACTCGATCCCTAATATGCCGTATGCGTTATCTAAGATCTGTCCATTCTTGAGCGCTGTGTTCATGCCCATAGAAACGAAGTCTTCCTGGTCAGCCGCGGCCGGGATAGAGCCGATGCTGGCTGGCGCTGAGAGAATTCTTTGCTCCACGATAAGCATATCGGCAGTGTACTGGCTGAGCATCATGCCGGAGAACATGCCGGCGCCCTTGGTCAGGAAGGCTGGCAGGCCAACGCTTAATGCCGGGTTGAGCAGGCGGTTGAGACGACGTTCTGCTAGAACACATACCATGGTAATGGCTGCGCCTGCCATATCCATTGGCAGGGCTATCGGAGACCCGTGGAAATTGGCTCCAGACAGGATCAGTTTATATTCAGGCAGGAAGATGGGATTGTCAGCCACAGCATTCAGTTCAATTTCCACCTGTTGCATAGAATAGGCTATGGCATCATGCGCAGCGCCGATGACCTGGGGTGAAGCGCGCATAGAGTATGCGTCTTGAACTTTCATCTTCAATTTGCCGGTCACCAAATCGCTGCCTTTAATGCATTTCATAATGGCTTTAGCGCTGCGAATAGCCCCTGGAAAGCCCCGCACTTCATGCAGCCTGATATCATAAGGTTTCATATTAGCTAAGAGAGCTTCCAGGCTCATGGCGCAGGCGATCTCTGCTTGCATGAGCCAGCGGTTCATATCAAATAGATGAAGTGCGCTCATGGCAGTTAGTACGTTAGAGCCGTTGATGGCAGCCAGTCCATCACGGGCTTTCAGATTAGGAATAGGTATACCAGCCCGTTCCATTGCGACCTTACCGGGCAGGCATTCACCCTGGTAGTAAGCTTCTCCCTCGCCCATTAACAACAGGGCCATCTGAGCCATAGGAGCCAGGTCTCCGCAGGCCCCCACAGAACCTTTCTGGCATATTACTGGTGTGACACCCTTGTTCAGCATCTCGACCATGGCTAAGGTGATTTCTGGACGGCCGCCGGATTTACCGCGTGCATGTACGTTGATTCGGCTTGCCAGAGCCCCGCGTGCATGTTCAATCGGTGCAGGTTCACCAATCCCAGCCGCGTGGTTGTAGACCAGGTTCCTTTGATATTGTTGCACCTGTTCATCGGTAAGCACCATTTCAGAGAACTCTCCAATGCCTGTGTTTACTCCATATATGATCTCGCGACCCTGTATTTTTTCCTCCAGCATATCGCGGCAGAGCTTGATGCGCTCCAGGGCATCAGGGTGAAGCGCTACCTTTTCGCCATCTCTGGCGATGCGCACAAGTTTTTCAATAGTGAGGTTAGATCCATCTAAAACAATGCTCATTCTTATCTCCAAAATATGTAGACATAACAAAATAATAGTTTATCGTACAAGCGGGCTTTTCACAAGAAATGAAGACCGTTTGAGGAACTTGCCTCATCCTTCTCGTTATACAGGATGAGGCAAGTTTTTCTAAAACCCTTTTAAGTTTGTCTGTTTAATTACCAATCATCAGGTTGCGTTGATGACACGGTGAAGGTCACATTGTCACCCTTTATCTTTACATCACGGGCACTTACCCAAAAACCAATCAACCCGCTATTGGGCATATCTTTCATATAAAAAGTACGTTCAGTCTTCTCTGGGTCATCGTTCTGAATCTTAAACATGAGGGTATCGTTCATGTACAGGGCGATACGCTGCCCGCTCTTGAAAGAGATGATTCGGAAGATATTTGGCTTTGTCGATTTGCCTCGTAGGTTGGGCTCACCCTGCTTAAGCAAGTGCCATCCGGCATAGTCCTTGGGAACATGTTCCCACAAGGACCATGGCTCACCTGGATAATAGGTATAGACCCATCCCAGGAAATAGTCCTCCCGATCGATCATCTGGTTGCCGTTTTTATCGACAAACCGCAGCGCAAACCCGACCGGTTGGTCCGTGCGTCCAGAATCATAAGTGATCTCAAAGCGGATGTCATAATCACTGACCTCTCCGCAGGTTTTGCATAAGGCGATACATCCCTGGGGCTGGTCAAGCTCAAGTGAGAAGTCAGCGCACTTTTCAAATTCACCCATGAACAGGCTGTCGTTCTCGATTTTCATACCATCCAGGAGAGAGAAATAGCCAGCATCGGTGCCGAAGTCGGTGTTGAATTCAAAAGCCTCTTTAGAGCCAGCCTCTTCGGGGGTCGATTCTTGAGTAGGTTGCGTAAACAGTGTGGCAGTTGGTTGCATCATTGGTGGCTCTGTCTCCGGTCGATTCTGTAGGGCTACAATGGTAGCTTGTTGAGCCTGATTGGTGGCTTCAAGGTCTGGAGTTGCCTTCTCACCACCTCCAATTACACAACTGATCATCAGCACCATGACCAGGACAAAAAAAACATTTCGGGTTTTCTTGTTCATCATTTTCCTCCTATCTTTTGAGTTGAACTAGATTGAGTTCGATGGATTTTACTCATTATCCCGCGTATCCAAGGATGAGGCAAGCGTTTCTTATAGTCTTTCAGCGGTGTCTGCATGATCACCAATCGTTAGGTTGTGATGATGAAAACGTTAAGGCGAAATTGTCAACCTTTATCTTTATATCATGGGCAGCTACCCAAAAACCGACCAACCCACTGTTGGGCATGTTTTTCATATAAAAGAATTGGTCAGTTATTTCTGGGTCTTCGTTCTGGATTTTGAACAAGATGACATCATTCATATACAGGGCGATACGCTGCCCGCTATTGAAAGAGATGATTCGGAAGATATTCGGCTCTGTTAATTTACCTCGCAGGTTGGATTCACCTTGCTTAAGAACGTGCCACCCAGCATAGTCGCCAGGAACATGTTCCCAAATTGACCATGGTTCACCTGGATAATAACTGAAGACCCATCCCAGGAAATAATCCTCGCGATCGATCACCTGGTTGCCGGCTTTATCGACGAAACGCAGCGCAAACCCGACCGGTTGGTCAGTACGTCCAGAATCATAAGTGATCTCAAAGCGGGTTTCATAATCACTGACCTCTCCACAGGTTTTGCATAGGGTTAGACATCCCTGGGGTTTGTCAAGTTCGAGTGAGAAGTCAGCACACTTTTCAAATTTACCTAAAAACATGCTGCCGTTCTCGATTTTCATATTGTTCAGGAGAGAGAAATAGCCATTATTGCTGCCGAAATCGGTGTTGATATCAAAAGCGGATGTAGAGCCAGCCTCTCCGGAGGTCGATACTTCGGTGGATTCTATTGCCGGTGGTGGGGTGGGAGGTGCGGTAGTCTGTTGGTTCTGCAGGGCGATGATAGTGGCTTGTTGAGCCTGGTTGGTGGCCTGAAGGTCTGGAGTTTCCTTCTCACCACCTGTACTCCCACCAATTGCACAACTGATCATTAGCAGCATGACCAGGACAAAAAATAAATTGCGAATTTTCATGTTCATTACATATCTCCGAACTTATTTGGGTCAGCTGGATTGAATTGGATGGACCTCGCTTAATTTATAATAACTGAGATGCACAAGGTAGATGAAATATTTTGCCTCTCTACAATATCTCCGTGTATCCTGGCTTGGGAAAACACACCAGTTTATATTAAAGTGTGGCTTAACACTCTACCCAGGCGGGTGATACCCAGTTCGATTTGTTCTGGGGTGGGGGCAGAGAAGTTTAAGCGCATTGTATTTTTACCAGTTCCGTCCGGGTGGAAAGAGCCCCCAGGCACGAAGGCTACTTTCTGTTCTACCGCTGGTTTAAATATATCTTGGGCATCGACACCTTCCGGTAGTGTGACCCATAAGAAAAGCCCACCCTGGGGATGGGTCCAATGAACATTGGCCGGGAAGGTTTTCTTCATTGTTTCCAGCATCACATCGCGACGTTCACGGTAGACCTTCCGGATTACAGCAATATGCTCATCTAAGAAACCATCTTTAATTACTTCGTAAGCTACCACCTGATTAAAAGTGGCCGTGTGTAAATCCGCACCCTGTTTTGCCTGGACGAGCTTGTGGATTACATCACGCGGTGCTGCGATCCAGGCCAAACGCAGCCCGGGAGTTAATATTTTTGAGAACGTGCTCAGGTAGACTTCATGGAATTGGTCGTCTAAACTCAACAAGGAGGGGATGTCTTCTCCCTCAAAGCGTAATTGGCAATAGGGATCATCTTCAATGATGGGTGTGCCATGCTCATGAGCGAGTTGAATCAGCTTGCGACGACGCTCGAGTGTAAGCGTTACTCCCGTTGGGTTTTGGAAATTCGGTAAAACGTAGATAAACTTTGGTTTTTTGCGCAAACATTCGGGCAAAGCATCTACAACCAATCCATCCTCATCTGAGGGCACTGTCATATACTTCGCATCGTATGCATTCCAGGCTTGCAGTGCCCCCAGGTAGGTGGGTGACTCCACAAGGACGGGGTCCCCTGGATCAATGAAGACCTTTCCGATTAAATCAAGAGCCTGCTGGGAACCAGATGTGATCAGGATATTATCTGGTTCCAGTTCGAAGCTGGGGCAGGAGGTATAGTTGGCGAGGTATTCACGCAGAGGTAAATAGCCCTCGGTTGTGCTATACTGTAGTGCCATCGAGCTATGCTCTTTTAGCACGTGCCGGCACGCTTCCTCTATCTCATTAACCGGAAAGATTTCCGCAGCAGGCAAACCACCGGCGAAAGAAATAACATCTGGTTGTTCGGTTAGCTTGAGTAGTTCACGAATGGCAGAGCTTGTCATCCGCTTTGCACGCTGAGAAAATTGATTTTCCCAAAAAGTTTGCATTCTTTCTCCTTACTAGAATTCATTAAGAGATTTTTGACCAAATGAACGACCGATTTTACTTAGGGAAACGTCTGATTACAACCGCACTCGTCGGTAGTGTACATTTATCACCGGGTTTCAATTCTGCTGGCGCCTTGCCAGCTTTATCGGGAGCACCCTGGAAAATATATATTGGCGTGTTCTCTTCAGCGTATTTTAATTCCACGTATGCCTGGCCTGTCAGGGTGCCTTCCTGGTCGATGGCGCAACTGGTCACAGTGCCAATGACTTTGCCGCGCTTGTCGATCACCGGATCACCCAGGTGAGCTACGCGGACACCTTTTTCGGGGAATTGGAAGCGCACTACCACGCCTTGTCGGTCTTTTTCGCGAGCCTGGAAGGCGGAGCGTCCAATAAACCAGGGCTTATAGATCTTCACATAGGGGCCAAAACCGGCCTCACTAACACCCAGGTTGAGCTGCCCGCTCATCTCGTGTCCATAAAGGGGTAGCCCTGCTTCTGTGCGTAGCGAATCGCGCGCCCCCAACCCGCAGGGCTTCAACCCATAGGTATCGCCAACCTTTAGCAGCGCCTTGAAGAGAGCGGCGGCTTTATTCGGATGGACAAAAAGTTCAAACGCCATCTTTTCACCGGTATAACCGGTGCGTGATACTACCAGGTCAAAGCCGCCAATCACAGCTTCGCATAACTCGGTGCGTTTCAGTTTCATGACCCGTTTGCTTGTCTCGTCATCACACCCAAGGGCGAGCAGGATGGTGCGGGATTGAGGTCCTTGTAAAGCGACATCCAAGCGCATGTCTGCGCCTGATTTGGGATCGCGTAAGTTCCGCAAAGAGACCTTGCGCCCATATGCGCGTGTCCAGGAGCGTTCATTATCCACCAGGACAGTGCCATCTTTGACAGCCTGCAACCAGGCCCAGTCTTTATCGTCGTTGGCAGCATTGACAACGAACAGGTATTTTTCGAGACCGCGGCGGTACACCAGCAGGTCATCGATCACGTTGGCATCAGGGTCAATGAAATGTGTATAATGTGACTCGCCAACCGCTAGCGCGCCCACATCGTTAGCGCACACGCAATCCAGGAAAGCGCAGGCATCTGGCCCTTCAGCTTGGTAGACGCCCATGTGGGTCACATCAAAAAGACCAGCCGCATGGCGGACAGCCATGTGCTCCTCGATGACCGACGAGTACCAAACGGGCATCTCCCAACCGGCAAAGGGCACCATTTTCGCGCCCAGTCCACGGTGCAATTCAGTGATGGGAGTGGGTTTGCCCTTATCGCTTTGTTCTGCCTCCGCCCAGGTGAATTTGGGCAGTGCCTTCCCTGAGCCGCCTGTTTGGCCTATAAAGTAAGGTTTGCGTGCTCCGATGGGGTCTCCTTTTACCTCTGTCTCTGCGCCGGCGGTTGAATTAAGAACCACAACCGGTCCATGCAGTTTACGTAGCGGGTCTTCATCAAAGGCTACATACCCATCCGAGAGGTCGCGTAGCCACGCGGCTACCATTCCTATCTTGCTGGCAGAAACGCTCAGGCGGAATTCCTTGGCGGTGAGACAGGTCAGGATTCCATCCACCTCGGTCTTGGAGGCATACAACCGGGTAGCCTGGCTCTCGCCTGGTTTTAACGCTTCAAGATCACTGGATAAAACGAAATTCAGGAACAGGCGGGCATTATCACCAACGATGTCAACAGCTCCCCAGGCTATACCCTTGGCGATATCATCATCAAGGTAGTAGAAGTGGGGGTAACCCGCCTGAGCAGGCGCTTTGCCGCCTTCCCCAAAGTCAATGCCGGCCTGTTCAGCCAGGGAACGCACTTTAAGTTTGATGTTTTCCAGGGTTGAAAAATCGACCTTGGCTCGTTCTATGTCTCTTAACCGTCCGGGTTGGCTGTAAGGAAGCGTTGCTTGCAGCAGGTCAGCAATGGTGTTGGCTAATTCGACCATATCGTTTTCTTTTAAACCACGCTGCGTGACCCATGGAGTACCCATACGTATGCCAGTAGGCCGCAGTGCTGCGGTATCACCAGGGATCGTGTTGCGGTTGACCACGATGCCAACGGTGTCCAGCAGGCGGGCTGCGAATTCACCGGAGAGCGTTGTTCCATCCAACCCCTTGACTGACTTAGTATCCAGGTTCATCAGGTGGGTGTCGGTCCCGCCGTACGGGATACGAAAACCTCGTTTCTTTAACTGCTCGGTGAATACCCGCGCATTGGTGACGATCTGGTGCTGTAGTTGTCGAAACTGCTCTGTGCTCGCCAGCTTAAAGGTCACTGCAATGGCGGCAAAAGTATTGACATGTGGTCCGCCTTGCTCGCCAGGGAAAACCGCCTTATCAAGCTTGCTAGCCAGGGAGGAATCAGTGGTCAGGATGCAGGCTCCGCGTGGGCCGCAAAGCGATTTATGGGTGGTAAAGGTGATCACATCGGCATAGCCCAGCGGTGAGGGGTAAGCACCGGCGACTACCATACCAGCTACATGAGCAATATCAGCTAGCAGCACTGACCCAACTGAGCTGGCTATTGCCCGGAATTTCGCCCAATCTACGGCCCAGGGGTAGGAGGAATAGCCCGCGATAATGATCTTGGGCTTATGTTGAAGGGCAAGCTCTTGAATGGCATCGTAATCCAATTGTTCAGTTTCGGGATGAACGGTGTAATGGACAGCTTGATAGAGCTTGCCGGAACGGTTAACCGGTGAACCATGTGTTAGGTGTCCTCCGTGAAACAAGTTCATCCCCATGATGGTGTCACCAGGATTGATCAGTGCATGATAAACGGCATTGTTGGCTGGCGCACCTGAGAGAGGCTGCACATTGACAAAGAGATCATCGGCTGAAATCCCATTGGTGGCGAATATTTCCGCACAACGGCGGCGAGCGAGCGCCTCAACGAGGTCAGCATATTCCACGCCTTTGTAGTAGCGCGGGTCGCCATAACGCCGATAATGCCCCAGGCGTTCGGGATAATCCAGGAGTTCGGCTTGGCTCATCCAGCGCGTGTCTTCATCTGGGTAGCCTTCAGCATATAAATTCTGAAAAGTCGAAGCCAGCGCTTCACGGACTGCTAGTGGGGCAACGCTCTCACTAGGGATCAAGATGAGCTTGCGGTATTGCCGTTCAGCCTCAATTTCAGCGAGCTCAAAAACAGCGTGATCAAGTTTAGCTAGTGAACCACGAAATAAGAAATCTTCCATCAGGTTGTCTCCTTAAGAAAGTTTTGAAGATCATGACGTTGTAAAAGAATAATGCCCCCAAATAATTTGTTACTATAACCTTTTACTTCAAGTGGCAGGCGACCCATTTTTCATCACCTACTGGTAATATACCCGCAGGTAGCCTTATCTTCGGATGGGTTACCCGCGTTCCGTTCCATTTCGATGCCATTAACCCAGATACTGCACTCGACACCCCCTGATTCGGGAACCCCTACAGCAGTTACCACCAGCAGTGAGCTGGGCGGGAAATTCAAAGTGGAAGAGTGCCAAGGCAGACTCACTTTAGTGGGTTCGGTGGCCGATCCATCCACCCGGGTATAGGTTATATACGCCTTTCCTCCTGGCCCAGTTACTTTGTAAACAACAGAAACCGACCCAGAGGATGAACCGCTCTGTAATGCATTAATGGCACTGCACCCGCTGCCACCCAATAGAAAAGCCAACAAGATGAAGATGAGGATAAACTCCGTAAAACTGCGAGCAGATTTATTCATTGGTTTTTAGACTCCAAATGAATCTACCAAAAGATTGTTAACGAGCATGCCTGTTGCGACTAAATTAATATTACTATATTAACTTTAGCTTCGAGAAGCGTTAGAGTCAAGTGATTTAAAGCATTTAGCCATTGTGAGTTCCACTTCTCCTATTGCCAGCCTTGAAGTTTATAAACCCAAATACCCATGTACTCTTTCAAGCTCTCAGTGATCATAGAAAGATTCCCCACGCTGGGGAAAAAATTCAACAACTGTGTTGTCCATTCAGCTTCCCAAAGGTGCTGCCAACTGGCCTGTGTTACCCGGTAATCGGTTGGAGCTGGGATGACTTCAAAACCCTGGTGTTCGAAGAGGTTTACTGAGCGCGGCATGTGCATGGCAGAGGTGACCAGGATAATCTTGTTGATACCCTTTTCCACCAGGAATTGGTGGCAGAATAGGGCATTTTCATAGGTATTTTGTGAGCTGGTTTCTAGCCAGATTGTCTGCTGGGGCACGTCCAGCATAGCCAGAATAGAAGCCATATCCTCTGCCGGGGTGCTTTCATTATAATTTAACCAGGAAATATTTCCGCCGGAGAGCAGGATATGCGGCGCGCTGCCCTGCTTATACAACCAGTAGGCATAGAATAGCCGGTCTCCAGCTCCGTTCAGTTCTACTGTTGAGCGTGGGAATTGGGCCGGGTCCGTACCCCCACCGAGTACAACGATCACATCGGCTTTGGGAATATCTTTCGGCGGCATGTAGCGCCATTCCAGCGAGCGTACCAGACTGTAAGCGCTCCAGCGGTTGCCAGCCAGCCACAGCAATAATAACGCGGTGATGATGATACCGCGCTGCCATTTTGAATGCTGGTGAGTAAGGAGCGCCAGCAAGATTAAAATAAACAGTATTCCAACGGGATAAATGAAAAGGGGAAGAAATTTTGAGAGGAAAATGAACACGACTTAATACCAGGTCTTTGATTTCACGATGAAGGGAATAAACAAGACCAGCATCAGAAGCCAGACGGCCACATGGGGAAGCATGCGCTGAATACTCGGCTCAGTTAATATGACTCTTAGCATGTTAAGAGTCTGGACGCCAAGCAAGAAACCACTGCCAAATAAGATAGCAGTTTTTTGGTACCATTTCATGCTTTACTCTCCGTAGTCCCAACCAGACCACATTTGTGATATGGCGAAGCCACATGTTTTATTGTACATGATTGCGCTGCTGAGTGAGATTAAACCCCCATGAGTTTTTATAAATTAGAGAACGCTTCCTAAATAAAATATCTCTGGAAGCGTTCTATGATGGGCGGAACAGGACTCGAACCTGCGACCCCTTCCTTGTAAGGGAAGTGCTCTAACCGACTGAGCTATCCGCCCGGTCTCCGACCTTGGAAAACATATTATACTCCATTTTCATGATTGTGATATTGTCGGATTCACGATCCTCGCATTAGAATATGCTTTAGGAACGAACCCCGCAAGAAATATAGGCGATTGTGGATCTAACTCCGAAAGCCAAACAATACTTCAGTAATGCTTATGATGTCTACAACCTCTGATGGTATCACTGCGTTCAGTGTCAGGTACCGCAGGGGATAAAGGATACGTATTCTGTTGAAGCAGATAAAGCTGAACAGTGTCATTACCTTGGTCGCTTGGCAAGGCAATCACGTTAGTTCTCAAGGTATCCCCTGGCTTTTTTGTGTTATTCGTTTGTTAGTGTATTGCTAAAACAGCAGACAACTCCATAAGAATTGGTATAATGTTACTGTTTGGGAAAATCTCGAGATACATGAAAGGCAAGTGGATATGAATAAACGAATCTATATTTTAGTGATTTTAACAGTAGTGGCTGCTCTGATATTGGCCGCATGTGGAGAAAACTCCACAACAGCAGATATTCCTCTTTTCCCTGGAGCGTCCCCAGATACTGGCACGTATGAGGATATACGGAAGAACAGCGAAGATAAAGAAAAGGCAACTCAGCCAGAGATGAACATCGAGGTCACCTCCTACACGACGACTGCCTCTCTTAACGAAGTAGAGTCCTATTATTATGAGCAGCTAGGGGAATGGAAACTGACAGAGAGAACAGAGGATCCAACATCGAAGATTGTGATGATGAAATGGGCTAAGGATGAGCAGGAGGAATTAGTTGTATTTTACATCCCTAGCGGTGCAATTGGTGATGATACTGTATTGATGATCGAGCACGCCTGGCCAAAATAGGCAATAGGCTTGTTAGCGCGATGCCCGGCGTTGTAACAACCCCTGCCATAGGGAAGATAACTTATGACAGGGGCATGTGTATTGGTGGACTATCTCAAAATCTATCAGGTATGTATTTCGATATATTTTTCTTTCACGACCTAGAGGGCATTATCTGGGCTTGTCCGTTTCCCATCTTACTTTCACCCATTATTTGATGCTGTCTATATCCCATCCCTCCGGCAATAGATAACCAAACTTCCCCGTAAGGTAATTTGCCGAACTACCTATGCGCCATCATGGGGCACGGTACGCTGTGCTCCTGCATGGTGCGCGCCTCACTTGGTTTCCTCCTCAAGCCTATTTGGGAGGTGGCGTACTTGCTTCTTCATTAGGTTTTTTGCTGCTATCAAAGCCCTGGATGAATCCCTGCAGGACTTTTATTGTTTCTGCAATTTTTGGAGCCATAACCGCCTTGATTTTCGCCAGCTCTTCCTCACCGGTTTTTGTAATGCTGTAGATGCGGATAGAGCGCTTTTGAGGGTCTTCCCATTTCCCTTCGATGAAGCCTTGTCTTTCCAACAGGGCTAACAGAGGATAGACGGCTCCCGGGTTTGACATCCATTGTCCGCCCGTATCCTCCGCCAGAATCTCCATGATCTCATTCCCATAGCGTGGCTTTTGAGAGATCAGGTGTAATATATACATGGGTAGCAACCCCCCTCCTTTGCTGAGCAGGCTAGCCACAAAGGGGTTGAAGGAATCCATTCCCTGCCACCAGGGGCTGAAGCGCCGTCCACCGAAAATCCAATGCTTTTCAGGCCAGCTCCCCATGAAGTTATGGAAAAACTCACGCCAGGCATTCGCCGGTCCCTCATGGTTTTGAAAATCAGGGTCGCCTGGCATATCAACCTGGTCTGCCAGATCGGGATTATCTGCCGGGCTATGTTTAAATCCGTGTCTGAAGGCATGTCGCTGCTCGCGCCAGGCGCACCAGAAGTCACGGAATTCCTCTCGGGCTTTTCGTCTGAATTCGTGGTCGTGCATATAATTATCTCCTTAATGGTTGATCTCAATAGAATTCAATACAATATTATTGAATACAATAATATTGAATATATTATGCCATTGATTTATCACTTTGTCAAGAGATTCATGATCGAATTCAATTTTCTCTTTCTATAAAAGAACCTTTGATGGCCGAGTTTTACTGAAGAGGGTCTTTTTGTCTACCTCTCAAGAGATCTTTAAAATTCATTTCTCCCTCATCACAGACTTGAGAAGTGCCTTCTCCTTACATATAAAGCAAATTCGATTAGGAAATTGTGTGGATCATATATGCGTGAGTGGGGCGGCTGCATGTGATGGTTAAAGGAAAACATCAAATTTTATACTTAAATTAAAATGAATAAGGTCGGCTTATACGGCATCAGGGAATAACCCTCAACTTGCATCATTAAATGACAATTATCGGTTACCATTACGGTCAGCGATTTAGATTTCTATATATAAACAACCCAGCAATTATGCACACGCATATGTGTATTCTTAGCATTCAGATTTCACTGCGATCAACATTTACAAATCTTAAAATATTAAAATATCGCATTCCGATTTGCGAAAAATGATGTATATTATGATATAATGTGCACTAGTTAATTACAAGTCAACCAGGAGATGCGAAATGTCATACGAACAAAATATTCGTCAAAAAAGAATCGGTATGTCGAAAAGTTTTGCCAAGCTAGCGGACTTTTTGGTCGATTCATACGTTGAAGCGGCCTTTATGACCGCCACTGAGCTGGCTCAAGCTCTTAACCTGGACGCTGCGACTGTAGTGCGCTTCTCGCAGTACCTGGGTTACAAGGGCTTCCCGGATATGCAGACTGAAATCCGTGATAAGGTGCGGGCTGATTTGTTGACCCGCCCAAAGCAGGCTGAAGTCACAGAGTCGATTCCGGGTGTGATTGTCGGCGCTCTGCAGGAATTGTCTCTGGCGCTTGAACAGACCCGGATTTCGATCGATACAGACCAGGTTGCCAGGTTGGTCGAGCAGGTGGGTCAAGCCCGCCGCATCCTCGTGATGGCTGAAGGCCCGGCCCAGGCAGCGTCTTACAACATGGTGCACCTGTTGGAGCCAGGCGGTTTTCGGGTAAGTATTGCCCGGCAGGGAGTGACTGCACTGGCGCAAACGGTGTACACAGCCACACCGCAAGATTTACTTGTGGCCATTGAAGTCACGGGTGAATTGCCCAATATCGCCCGAGCACTCAAATCCGCACGCGAACGCGGTATCCCCACTGCAGCCATTGTTGGAGCTCCCGCCCATACTACGGCACAGGTAGCTGATATTGTCCTGGCAGCGCGAGCCCATCCTTCGCTTGAAGTCCGGATGGTCACCGTGGATGCCGTTGTATACGCACTGGCGCAGGCTATCCGCTGGCGGTTCAGTGATCGCTTCACGGGTGCCCAGCAAGAAATCGCTGCGCTTTCAAACACCATTAATAAAGAGCGCAGGTAAAAACTCTCATGCGCCTGGTCCGTTATCAAACATCAACCAACGGTCCGCGCTATGGCTGGGTGCTAGAAGACAAAATTGGGGCGGTGGAAGGCTCAATTTTTGGAGAGTTCCGCCGCCTCGAGACAGAACTTCCCATAGAGAAGGCGAAGTTATTAGCTCCTATCCAGCCTAGCAAAGTCATGTGTGTGGGGCGGAATTATGTCGCCCATGCCAAGGAACATGATGCTGACGTACCAGAAATTCCATTATTGTTCCTTAAGCCCCCTTCAAGCGTGATCGGACACGAAGAGGCCATCGTTTTGCCTCCGCAATCGCAACAAGTGGAGCATGAAGCAGAACTGGCGATTGTGATCAGTAAAAGTGGTCGCTGGATCACTCCTGAAGATGTCCAAGACTATATCCTTGGGTATACAATAGCCAATGATGTCACAGCCCGTGATTTACAACGCCGTGACGGGCAGTGGACGCGGGGCAAAGGTTTCGACACCTTTTGCCCATTGGGGCCCTGGATTGATACTGACTTCGACCCCACAGATGTTTTAATTACCTGCCAGGTTAACAGTGAAATGCGCCAGATGGGTTCAACGCGGGATATGGTGTTCAGTGTACGGCAGTTGATCGCCTTTGCTTCCTCGATTATGACCCTGGAACCCGGAGATGTTATCCTAACTGGCACGCCTTCCGGTGTCGGGCCATTACACCCTGGCGATGTAGTTGAAGTGACTATTGAAAGACTCGGTACTCTGCGCAACCCAGTTAAGACTGAGGAACACCGCTAAACCCTGGTGGCTCTAGACATTCACTCCTTTGTACGGGTTGCCCTGATTTTTACAATCCTGGGCATCCTTCTATACATCTGGATTGGGATAAACTCGCTGCGTAGCGCTCGTAAATTAAAATTTTTTCGTATGCGACGCGACCGCACTATGCGAGGTTGGCGGTTTTTATTCACTGCAGTAGGATTGGTCTTGCTGGCATTATTTCTGAACAGCTATGCAGAGCCAATCATATACAGGTATTATACGCCTAGTGTCACTCCCACAGTCACCCCAACCCTAACGAAGACCCCCACGATTACCTTAACACCTACCATTACACGTACACCGACGATTACTCTTACACCGGCCGAAAGCTATACCCCCACGAATACCTCCACACCGCATGTGCCGGCGTCGGTACAACTACGTTTTGTGAGCAGTGTTACACCTAATCCCAAAGC